>JGI10211J34971_10000116_pt1 | contig 60987 bp, 95 predicted proteins | sample Etolagsediment_FD_34971 | JGI IMG/M metagenome (IMG submission 34971) | reverse complement strand
CAAAATAGTCCATTTTCTTTTACATATGATATAGGAGTATGGTCTTCAACAGTAAGCAAAACACATTTTGATTCTTTAACACAATTAAATACAATCTCAATTTCTACAACAGAGATAGATTTTACGATGAGCAGAGAAACAAGAATAGACGAATTAATTTGCAACATAGATGCTCCCTCAAAATTTATTTTAGGAGACACTTTTACATTAGACGGAAAAATAGATACCAATTTAACTAGCTATAAAATTCGATGTCAAATTTATGATAAAGACGGAAGCACAATTCAACTTGCAACGTCAAACAGTGGCGGTTCAGATTCACAAATAGAAATATTTAACGCTTCTACTGGTGAATTTATTATTACTTGTGCTAAAGATTTAACTGATAGTTTTGGAAATGATATAACTATTGAAATAGAAATTGAAAATTCTAGTGGTCAAGTAAGAACAATATTTAAAGAAAAATTTTACTTTGAAGACGAAGATTTAACATGGACTTCTCCAACATCATAAATATAATGGCTTTTTTATTTGCACTCGTTTTATTTTATCGCTACAAAGGTAAATAATGAATAGACGTAATATACATAAAAAATTAAAAGACACTGTTTTTTCAGATAACACTGAAACTATTTGGGTTTATTTAAAAGCTAGTAATATAAAATCTAGCGCCTACGACCCTTACAGAAATACTGGTTATACAACAACTAATCAATCTCCTGAACCAGTAAAGGCTTATGTACGTCAAATAAGAGGAAATAGTTTAGTTGCTAGAGAAATTGGTTTAATTCAGTCTGGAGCAATAGAAATAGTTATAAAGACTTCTGATGAAAATTTATTTAGAATTTGTCAAAAAGTTAAATATAATGATAAAGAATACACTCCTTTTATAAAAGCTTTAGGTGATAGAATTCAGATTTTTAAAAGTCCTTTTGATTTTTCAAGAATTATTCTTTTTCGACGAGGAAATTAAATGGCAAGATTAATTGTCCATATTAGAGATAAAGTTGGTGGTGATTTTACTCGTAAAGAAATAAGACGTATTAAAATCATGACGCAATTAGATACTGAACGTCTAGCCAAAGAATGCGAGAAAATTATTCAAGATACTATTATGAGCAAATCTCGAATGCCGACAGGAACATTAGCATCCAAAATGTTAGCAGAACCCATTCCTAATGGATGGGGTGTTGGCGACATTGCCAGATTAGATAAAGAAACACCTTATTGGAATCATATAGATAAGGGAAGCGAAGGGATTGGAGCTAATTGGCAACATTATTTACCAAGAGGCTTTTGGCGAGATGGAAGATGGGTTGAAAGTGATGATGGTTATTTTGGAATACAACCACAGACACCCATAAGTCCATTAAATTATATAGCTGAAACTATCACTAAAATGACCGTGATAGAAAAAACAATTTTGAATAGAAAGTAATTATGTTAAATTATCAAGAATATACAAATTTAGAGAACAGTCTAAAAGATTTTTTAGATACAGAAATAAATACTGATTCTGTTACAGATAAAGACGGGACAAATGTTCCAGTTCGTATTGGTAGAAAAGAATCAAATGATTGGACTTTACCTTGTATTTCAGAATATCAGGAATCAGAAACAAGCCCTAAATTTGAAATTGGTTCTACTAACACAGATGATAGATTTTTAATAATCATCGAAATTTATGCTACTAATGATAGAGAACAAAAAGATATTGCTCGTTGGTTAAAAGAAACTATAAAAAGTGGTTGGAGATATTATAGTTATTCATATAATGTCAGTAACCCAGAATCTCCTACAAAAGTAGCAGGAGGATGGGTTGGTGTAGATATTGTAGAGAATACAAAAGTAGCTTTAGGACAAAATGTTGATATATGGGATGCACACAGACATAGAATTTCTATTAATGTCTGGATAGGCGGAAGTTAAGGAGAATATAAATGTTAAAAGTAGCTTACGAATTATTAAAAGATTTTGGTGTTTTAGGATTAAACGTTGTTCAATTTGGTGTTATTTTGTTTGGTGGATGGAAGCTCTTTACTAATCACTTAAAACATTTAAAAGATGATATTGAAACTAGTATAAGAGAAACAAAATGTATAAAAAGAGCAGTTAATAAATTAAATAATAGAGTTTCAAAAATTGAAGGAAAACTTGAAAAATAAAGAGATTTATGAATACGAAGATTTCAAAATTTAATTATCAAACAAACAAAAGACTAGCAAAAGAATTAAATAAAAAGAAATTAATTTTTTATTATATTGATTGTCAAGAATCTACTAGGCAAATTGCGAAAAGATTCAACTGTTCTCATTATGCTATTTTGAATTGGTTAAGAAAATTTGATATTTCTATTCGAAAATCTTCAGAATCAATAAAAGGAAAATTAAGAAATACTAAATTCTTCAAAATTCTTACAAAAGATTATTTGAAAGAAGAATATATTAATAAAGCTAGAAAAGTTGCAGATTTGGCAAAAGAACATAACACAAGTCATTCAATAATTTGCTATCATTTAAAAAAATTTAATATATCAACAAGAAAAGCATATGGAGTTGTAATAGGAGAAAATCATTGGAATTGGAAAAACGGAGGAAAAAGTTTATATACTTCTTATTTTAAAAGAATAAGAAAAAAGATTGTGGAAAGGGATAATTATAAATGTCAAATATGTGACCTTTCTCAAGAGAATCATAAAGAAGCATTTAATAAAGGGTTAGAAGTACATCATATAGATTTTGATAAATCTAATGATAATTTTAATAATTTGATAACTTTATGTAAGGTGTGTCATTTGAAGTTAAATTTAGATATTGATTATTGGTATGCATATTGTAAATATATAGTAAAAAATAAAATTTTAAACAATATAAAGGAGAATTAAATCATGGCAGTAACAATTAGACATTCGAGTGCGTTTAAACCTATTTCTGTTTCAGAAAGAGCCGCAATAGATAGAGATAATTGGGATAGAGTTCAAAATTTTTCTGTATCTATTAATCAACCTCAAGAAAAATTATATGAACTTGGCAGGCTTGCAAAAATGGCTACAGATAAAGATAAATTAGAGGCATCTGTTTCTATTACTCAATATGAATACGGTACAATGGATTCTTTCTTACAGTTAGCAGGCTTATCTGCTTTACCTTCGGGTGGTTTAGATATAGAAGACTTTGATGTTGCAAGAACGGATTTTATTTCACCTGGAAAAACAGAATATGGTGGAACTCTTGAACAAACTTTATGGGTAGAAAGATTATCTTTGGATTCATTAAGTATAGGTATTAATTCTGACGAAAGAATTGAAAGAAGTTTTGAATTAAGTGGAAATTATTGCAAAATTGCTAGAGAAGGAAATAAATATGTTATTTTTGTTTCTGATACAGTCGCATCTGGAGTTTCTGGAAATTATGTTATAGACGTAAGTGACCCTGCACCAGTTGTAGACCCCAATAATGCAGGTGTATATATTCTTAAAGTTTATCGTATTAGAAGTGGTGTTGCGACAGAATTAGATTTGACAACTGATTATACTTATAATAATAGTACAAAAGAAATAACAATTATTTCAGGTTTAGCCGCAGATAATTATAGAGTATGGTATACAGCCGCTTCTTACGGAAGTGCTGGAGACCCGCAAGCATTAAATGATGTAGACGATTATTATTTACCAGCAGATTATGCCACAGTTACTATAGATGACGGAACTCATACGGCAGTAGAGCTTGATAAATTAACTTCTCTCTCTATAGATGCAACTTTAAATCGTATTGGAGAAGGTGCTATAGGAACAAGTGAAAATCTTTTTAATGATGTTGAAGATTATGATGTTAGCGTTTCTTTGGGAGGATTTGTGAAAAATTATCCTATACAAGAAGCTTTAATGTTACAGGCAGGACAGTCGCATGGACTTCTAGATTATACTCTTATGGATGAAGTCGCAGTAGTTGTTAAAGTATATGAAGAAGTTGCTAAATCTACATTTTTAATTGGTTATAAAATAACAGGTTTAGAGCTTTCCGACGATGCTCCTGCAAACTTTAGTGCAAACGAGTTTGGAGATTCTACGATTACTTTAAATTCCGATAATCTTACTATCTCGACCACAGAAGGTGATTTAGCTGTTTAAATTTGAAGTTTAGTCAATAGTTAATTCTATTGTTTAATATATGGGAGCAGATAAAAATTCTGCTCCCTCGGTTTAATTTAAAAAAGGTGAGGTTTAAAATGTATAATATTGATGAAAAGGTATTGAGCAAGATTTTAAAAAGAAGATTTGATTGTTTATATGGTCCAACTTGTGAAATGATTGAGAAAATTTTTCAAGAAGATATTGAAAAAGATGTTATGTGCAAGTTAATTAAAGAAATTTTGGGTAAAAATGTTTATAACACGATGAGAACTGTTCGTGAACAAATTTCTTCTTTTAGTAATGGTACAAAAATTAATATTAAACTTGAAAGACCTATTTCTGAATAAGGGATAGGATTTTTCTATTTTAAAAAGGTAAGGTAAATATGGAAGAACAAAAAATAGATGATATTTTAGAAGAATTAAAGCAAAATTCTAAAAATCCAGAATTAGTAAAAGATAATAAGTTTTATTTTTCTTATAAAGATAAATGGTATAGAATAAGAATGCCTAATCAAAGAGAATATGCTGAAGCTACTCAATATAGAAATAAAATTCAAGTTCAATTACTGCAAAAAGGGAAAAAAGAAGGTTATCTTCTTAAAAAAGAATTAATTAAAGTTTTAAAAGAAAATGATATTGATATAGAATTAATAGAAAAAAATATTGAAGATTTAAAAAAAGAATTTATACAAATAGCTCTATCTGTTGCCAAGAAACGAGATAGTCAAGAAAAAAATATAGAAAAATTAGAAATTCAAGCAAAAGAGATTGAAGATAAAATTAAAAAGTTAGTAAATGAGAAAGCTACTAGACTTTCTCCTGCTATAGAATATCAAGCTGAAGATGGTTGGTATAAATTACTTACATCCTTTTGTACTGAAAGAGCAGTAGACGAAAAGAAAGAAAAATGGGAAAAGACCTGGAAGAATTTTGAAGATTTTCAAAAAGATGATTCTGTACTTCCTTATGTTGCAGAAGCTCATTTTGCGGAGTTGATTCAAAATGGCTGATTTAGATACTCATCTTAGAACACTTGCTCGTTCAAATTATTGGCAGAGCTTATACTCTGCCTCCAAAAAAAATAATATATCTTTATTTGAAAATACTTCTAATTTTAGTGGTATTCAAATAAAATTTTTATATTGGATTCAGATTTATAGTATGCTATACGAAGAATTGAGTACATACGAAGATAAGCATTTGACAGAAAAAGTTTTAGAGAGTAATTTTCGAACAGATTGTTATTTGATTTATAGAAATAAGAAACATGAATTTTTGTGGAAAAAACATAGACAAGAAGAGGAAGAAGCAAAAATAAAAGCAAATAGAAAAAAGAATTTTAAACATCCTGGTAAGGAAAGTTTTATAAATGTTGATTTGAGGAGAGAATCATAAAATGGCAGATACTAAAAGTAGAAAAATTATAGAATACGTCGGAGAGATGTCTGATTTATTTACTAAACTTGGACAATTAGAAAAAGCTAATCAGAGAATCGCTAAATCATTAGGTTCTGATTTTACTAAAAATTTAAAGCAAGTATCTGATGGATATGGTAAACTTGGTAAAGCAAGTATTAAAAAACTTCCAAACGAGATGAAAGATTTGATAGGTACTACATCTCAAACATCTCAAATAATTAAAGATACTAATGGAGATTTTTTAAAATTAACTAAAACTGTAAGTATTTTTGGTAAAGCAAATAAAAAAGGTATTATAGAGCCCTTCGAGAGAACTACTATTTCTGTAAATAATGCATCAGAATCAATATCCAAATTTTCTAAAAATCAATCTTTTTTGATAGGAAAATCAAGTCAGTTAGGAACGAATTTAAATAATGTTGCAGATATAAATGCTAAATTTGCAGATAAATTAACAGGAGTTGGTAATGTTACCAAAATCGTTAGTAGAAATTTGCCAGAATTTTCTGGAAATTTAACTAAATTAGGAAGTATTGTTCAGACTTCAAATGGTAGATTTTTACAATTAAGAGAAACTATTAACAAAACTCCTTCAGGAGTTCAGAAAGTTAGTAGAAGTGTAAGAGATGTTACTAAAGATTTTGTTAAAACTGATAAACAGACACTTTCTCTTGGTCAAAATTTGGCTCGTTTAGCTAAACGAGCCGCACTAACAATTCCAGTGTGGCTATTATTAAGAGGAGCAGTTACAGGTGTTATTTCTACTTTTAGAAATGGACTAAAAGATATAGCGAAGTTTGATAAAGCTTTGCAAAAATTAAAAAGAAATATATCTGCCACTTCGACTAATATTGATGCAGATTTTAAAAATGCCAAAGATGCTATTCTTAATTTCTCTTTAGAATCAGGAGTAGCAGTTGAGGAAGTAACAAGTGCTATTCAAAAATTTGCAACTGTTGGTTTTGGAATTGAAGAATCTCTTGCGGGTGGTATAGCGGCTACAAAATTATCTGTCACCTTATTTGGTGATGCAGAAGAAACCGCAAATGCCTTTGCCAGGTCTTTAAGAGTTTTAACTGAAGATATGGATTCTACTGAAGAAAAGTCAAAGGCTATCGCAGAAGCTATTGCTTTAACTGATAAACTCTGGAAAACAAACGCCTTTGAAGTAAAAGAATTTTCTGGAAATTTAGAGAAGTTTGCAGGAACAGCTAAAATAGCTAATCTTTCTATTAATGATACATTAGCTTTGTTAGCCACTTTATCCACTGGCGGTTTAGCCAGTAGAGCAGGTCGATTATTAAGAACAACTTTACTTAAATCATTATCACAAATAGACGAAATTAACAGAAGTTTAAATTTGGGATTTGACCCTAAAAAACAATCAACTATAGAATTTTTATCTTTATTAGTTGATAATTTAGATAAGTTAAAAACTGTTCAAGGAGTTCCTGAAGAATTAACTAAAACTGTTAAGGAATTTTTCGCAATTAGAGGAACTGAACCTATTGCGGCGTTAGTGGCATTAAGGAAAACATTAAAGGAAAACTTAGCCTTAACTCCCAATGTAAAAGAATTTAATGATGAATTTAAAAATCAATCAGAGCAAATTAATAGATTGGTTGAACGATATAAAAATTTAAATAAAGAAATCGGAAAAGCCTTTGTTGTTGGATTAACGGGCGGGGAAGATTATGTAGATTTATTAAAGAAGATAGTTAATGCACAAGAAAATATTCAGAAAAGTGCTGAAAAGATGGGAAGTGCTATTAAAAATGCTTTAATTGCAACGGGAGTAGCTTCGGCATTAGCTTTTAGAACTCAGTTACTTGGTTTAGTTAGTTTGATAGGAACAAAACTAATTCCTTTATTAACATCTTTACCTTTTCTTACAGGTGCGGCGATTTTTACCACTTTAAACTTGAAAGATGTATATAATAGATTAGAAAAAGAAGCTAAGGAATTAAATAAAAAATTTGATGATATAGGAGAAGATGTTGGAAAAAGAATCAATAAAGGGCTTCGCAGACAATTAAATGCTAGAGAACTTTTTGAAGTAATTAGTGATTTAGAAATTACTGGAAAAGATATATTTACTGATGATGCAACAATTAAAAGAACTTTAGCTTCATTAAAAGAAATATATCAAGAACAATTAAAAATAGAAAAATCTGCTCAAAATACACAGACAGAATTAAAGAATCAAGCAATAGCTGATAGAGAACGTAAAAAAATAGGAGAAATTCTTTTAAATATAGATTTAGATAAATTAAAAGCAGCAGGAGCTTTAACTTCTGAAATATTAAAATACGAATCTGCGGCAAGAAAAACTCTTGGAATAGAAGAAGATAAATATACTATTTTACAAAGACAATTAGAAACAGAACAAGCAATCGGAGATGAGAAAAAATTACAGTCACGATTAGGAAATGTTTCTTTACAATTATTTGATATTGCTAAAGAGCAAGGAGTTGAAGTGGCTAGAAAAATTGGTGATGTTCTTGCAGGTAATGTTGATTTTTCTACTTTTGTTCGTAAGGGTGGAAAAGAATTAGATGTTTTTGAAGAGAAATTTGCTGATATTTTTAAACAACAACAAGCAGAAGCTTTTTTTAAAGGAGATATTGTTCCTGGAGATACTGGTCTTCGTGGAGGTACAAGAATATCTATAGAAGAAGAATCATTAAGAAAACGACAAACTTTTTCTAAAGCTGAACTTAGTTTAGCTCAAAGAAGATTAGCAATAGAGGAAAAAATAAATAAATTAAGAGAAGAGAATTTAATTACTGCACAGAGAGCATTAGCTGAAAATAGAATTGCTGGAAGAGGGAATTTCACAACAGAACTCATAAAAAGAAATCCTCTTGACCCAGGAATCATGACAAGTGTTCCGACAACAAAAGTTCCTGTTTCGACTTTTCAATTTTCTGGAGGGGGAATAAACATTTCTATTAATGCTAAAAATGCCGAAGAATTAGATAAAAAAATAGATAATGAATTTGAAAAAATGAAAAATAAAACAAAAGAAGAGATTAAGAATAGCTTAATAGGTAAACAAGGAAGTACACTTTAAGGAGATTTTATTATGGCAGTTCCTAAACATAAAATTTATGCTGACGATGGCGTTAGCTTAGTTTATACTATAGAAGATGTAATTAGAAGAGACCCTGCGTTTGATATAGATAATCCTGATTTTGTAGAACATACTAATAAACGAAGTGCTGGTTCAATAATAATTCCTGGCGGAGATGCCCCTTATGACATTTCAATTTATTTTCGTTTAGGAGCTTCTAATTATACAAATTTAATGACAGCTTTATATGCAATGCAAACAGCGATTGTAAAAAATACACATTTTTATTTAAAATATGATTTAACATTAGTAAATGACGAATCTTTAGAAAGTATAAAAGTTATGCGTTTAGCTCCAATTGTTGTTGATACTTCAAGAGGAAATTTACATAAATTTTTATATGGAACTTTAACGCTCAGGGCAAATTCCTGGAGTTAATAAAAGGAGAATTATATGAGTGCTACACTAACGATTTACGCCAATATAGGAACTCAGGACACAGAAGTTGGGAGCAGTGGTTCTAGTTGGCAATTAATTGACGTAGACAATGACAGATTAATCTTTTCCGCAGGTTCTACTGCTGTAGATGATGGTCAACCCAGTCCTTCAGATACTCAACTTAATAGTGCGGGAATGCTTTTAACTGGCATAGAACAAACTGTCGATAGATATTTTTTAGATGACAATGATGCTGGCATTTTGAAAGAAATTCATAATATGGGTGCAGATAACAAGCGATATGTTTTAGGTTTTTCATTTGATGCCGCAACTGCTTCAGAGCCAATTTTAGAAGTATGGGATGATTCTGATATGGATTCTATCGCTTTAACAGCTTTAGGTTCAGGAACGGCAACAAGTTCTTGGTATAGAGGAATTACTACTACTGATGCTTTGCCTGGTGCTGGCTGGACAGGTTCTCGTCTTGCTGGAAGTTCAGATGGTCACTATCTCTGGCTCAATAATCAGAATGGTGCATTATCTGGAGCAGATGTATTGTATTGTCAATTAAAAATAGTTATCTCTGCATCTCAAACTGACGCAGGAGCCGAAGAACCTATTATTGCTGTGAAATACGCAACAACATAATTTTTTAAAAGGATACAATCAATGCTTTTCTTTCTTTGGGACTACTGGCATGATAAAAAAAGAATGAAATTTTATATGATTTGGCAAACATTTGTCATTAAAACCAAAGAAAGCAAGATGCATTTTGTAGAGATAGATTTACTATGTTAATAAAAAATTTTAATTTCAGTGAAAAAGAAATTTCCATGATATTAATGGATTCCTTGAATTTGTATCTTTGGCTTGGTTTCAAACAAGATGCTAGTGGAAACTGTGCGTTTCAGAAAGTATCATGGAATAATCCGCTTCAAGTTTATTTTGATATTGACATTGCTGTTGATGAAATTAAAAAAGCTGTTTGTGATGGATTATATATTTATTTAGCATTAGATGATTCATCTTTAATTGGTAGGCGTTATACTCGAAGCACTCCGATAACAACTCCTACTGATTTTTCTATACCTGCTGGAATTACAGAAGCTCCAGTAGATATTTTAGTTAGTACATATGTGTATTTTTTAATTCCAGGAAGTACAAGTGGTACAAATGCAAAAATTGTAAAATTTAATACTTCTGGAACTTATATAGAGACAATAGATTTAACTACAGTAACCAATGCTCAATCATTTACTGAAGACTCTGTAACAGGAGATATATGGGTAACAACTTTTACTTCTCCAGGAACATATGTTAGAGTATATAATGATGGCACTTGGCATTATACTGTAAATTAAAAGAAAGTAAAATATTATGAAAACTAAAATCTGTACTAAATGTAAAAAGAGAAAGAAATTATCTGAATTTCATAAAAATAAATCTATGAAAGATGGTTATCATTATAATTGTAAATTATGCAGAAAAACAATAACTGCCCGAAAAAAATATTTAAAAAAGTTAAATTTGTTAAAACGTGGTTTTAAAGAATGCTATCAATGTCATAAAGTTAAGATATTGTCTGATTTTTATAAAACATCAGAATCTAAAGATGGATTAGATTATAATTGTAAAAGTTGTCAAAGAAAAAATAGTAAAAATTCTCGATATAAAAAATATAGAGTAGAGTATAGAAAAAATCATAAAGAAGAAGAAAAGAAAAGATACATAAAAAATAGACGTAAGAGAAAATTATATCAAAGAGAATTACAGTTAAAATGCTCATATGGTATTACGTTAGAGCAGTATAATCAGTTGATATTACATCAAAATGGCAAATGTGCTATTTGTAATAATAAAGAAACTTCAAAAAATTGTAATAGAAAAATTAAAAAATTAAGTATTGACCATAATCATAAAACAGGAGAAATAAGAGGATTACTATGCGATAATTGTAATAATTTATTAGGTAGAGCAAAAGATAATATAAATATTTTACAAAACGCTATTAAATATTTAAAGGAGACTAAGAAATGCAGAAAAAATCGTCTATGAAAGCAGGAACCTTTCAGTTGGTCGAGAATTGGGAAATAAAAAGAGTTAATCGTTTTACCAGAGAAGTAATTGATGTTGAAGAGAAATGTAACACTATTGTAGATAATGGTCTTGAAAGAGTGGCGAAATTGCTTAATGGCGTAAGTGCTACATATTTTAGAGCTATTGCTATTGGTACAGGAACTACAGGAGCAACAACTTCTGATACTTCATTAGAAACTGAATATACTCGTGCTTTAGCCACGTTAAGTTACGAAGCTAGTTATAAGGCAAAATTTACTAAAACTTTTGATTTTGGTTCTGGTGTCTCAGAAAATATTACCGAAGCTGGCATTTTCGATAGTGCCACTGCTTCTGGTTCTACTATGTTAGCCAGAACGACTTTTAGTGCAAAAGCTATAAGTGTCGATATTGATTTAATAGTAACCGCAACAATTACTGTATCAAGAGTATAATATAGGAGCCTTTCATGCCAGGTATTGATAGTTACACAGAATTACTATTGCATTGCGACGGAACAGATGCATCAACAACATTTGATGATTCGTCAGGCAACGGGAGAAGTGTAAGTGCTGTCGCAACTGCACAAGTAGATACAGATGTGGTTGATGCTTTTGGAGGAAATAATGGAATTTTATCTTGTGACGGAAATAGCGATTATCTAGACGTTACAGATTTTGCTGAATTAGATTTAGCTTCTGATGATTTTACTTTTGATTTTTGGGTAAGATTTAATAATACTAGTGGTAATCAAGGATTTTTTACAAGACAAAGCGGAGGTAGTAGTTATTTTTATTTAGCTTTGGAATCTGGAAGTATAAGATTTAGAGATTATATCATAGATACAGTTAATTTTTCAAGAAGTTATAGTTTTAGTATAGATACATGGTATCATATTGCCGTTTTACGTTATGGAAATGTTGTAAAATTATTTGTTAATGGAGAACAACAAGGAGCAGATGTTTCTTGTACTGGTTCTTTTATAGCGAGAACAACTAATCTATATATTGGAGCTTTTCCTTTGGCTAATTATTGGCTGAATGGTTATATAGATGAATTTAGATTTTCGAGAGGTATTGCAAGATGGACTAGTAATTTTACGCCTCCTACATCTCCGTATTCTGCTCCTTCAGAAGAAACTGTATCTCTTGAAGATACTGTTACTTTAGACGAGACTTGGCAACTTCAAACTAATCCTGAACAAGCAAGTATTGGCGAAACTATTAACTTGGCTGAATTATGGGCAATTAATACTAATCCTGAACAAGCATCAATAGATGATACTGTCAATCTTGCTGATTCGTGGAATATAACTTTAGATAAGCAGACTGATTATATTACAAAGATTATTTCTTACAATCCGTTAATTTATGTTACTAATACCGACCCTGCTAAAATAGTGCATATAGATATTTCTACTCCTACAACTCCCGTACAGACAATATATGAAATAACTGGATGTAAAAATGCTAAAGATGTTGTATTAAATGATACAAGTGATTATTTTTATGTTATATGTGACGAAGGAAAAGTTGCGAAAATAGAAAAGACAAATCTAAACAATCAAACTATTATAAATACTGGCGAATCTGATACTTTTCAACTTGCAGAAGTTTTAGAAGACCATTTTATTACTTATGCAACAACAGATGATTCGTCTGGCGAAATAGTTATGATTGATGAATCTACTATAAAATCTATTAACACTGATTTAAGATGGATTCAACAAATTACAAATATAATATCGACAAGACTTGACACTATTTTAGGAAAATTAATTAATTCAGATTTGAGATTTAAAGCTCAAATTACAAAATCTATTAACACAGACTTGAGATGGATAGAATATGCTTATTCTTCTATTTTTCAGAATCCTATAACTTTTAATGATATAGTTGTTAAGATAAACGGAACTGATTTATGTCCTTTAGATGATGTAAATTTAAAAAGTATTGTCATTACGCATACTATAGAAGAACAAAGCATCGCTAGTTTTACACTTCATAGAAGATATGATAAATTAGATTATGATAATCAAGGTAGTAGTTCGCAAATTACAAATAATAATGCTGTTATAATTCAAATAGATGGTCATACAGAATTTTCTGGTTATATTACGAATTTGACCGCAGATAGCGAAGCAGAATCGGTAGTAGTAACCGCTAAAGCCACTACTCCAAGTTATATCAAAAATAGAATCTCAATTCCGTTGGCTACTGTTGACGAGAATTTGCACGTTTATCATTGTTTAATAAATGATATAAATATAGACAACCCAAACGCTTTATTAGATACAAAGGCTGTTATTACTAATGAAGAAGATTTATATTGGACAGGAAGTGACTGGAGTGGAGATATAGTCGATGCTCAAGAATTTAATTCTTTCGCTGAAGCACAAACTTATATAGATAGTAATTTCAGTGATTATACTTCTCAAGAAGTTTATCCGATTAATCACGCCTTAAATTCAGAATATTTTAAAGGAGTTCAGGTTAATTTAGGAACAGAAATAGAACAAAACATTATAAGACTTCAATGGCTAGGAACTCAATCTACATTAGCAGAAAGAATAGAAAATGGCAATTTTAATCCTAAACAAAACTGGTCTTATTTTTGGTTTGCTAAATTTACAAATTTTATTACAGGTAGAATTCAGGCAACTTTGTCTTATCTTGGCACTACATTGGGTAGTTTAGCCAGCGATTCTTGGACACTAGATGGCTGTTCATATAAACGTCAAAAACAGTTAGAAGATACAGAAACAGATTTAGGCTTTTATTATATTGGTTCTGAACCCTATAAATTAAGAGCAGTAAGAAATGGTAAGAAAATTCCAAAATATTATTATGAAGATAAAAAAGATGGATTATATTTGACAAGAGATGCTGGATACAATTACGAAGATTATGCAAAAAAAGTTGCTGATATAGAATACGAACAATTAAAAAATATAAATGGTGATATTTTACCAGTTACTTCTGCAAATATAACATTATTTTTAGACGCTTATTATTATTATAATGTTAATTTATTATCAAGAATCAATATAACGAATACAACAACTGCTAATATCTATAACGGAAATAATGGATTTCCATTAGGAGTAAAGACTATTACAATCAATACGGAAAATATGTCAGTTATTTTAAATTGCGATAATCAAAAATCTTTGTCTGAATTACAAGAAGACCAAGAAAATTATCCTGATATAAACGACGATGAATATACAACAGAAGAAGAATCTACTAAACAATTTAGTAAATTTGACCCTAATACGTGGAGTTATCCAGCCTAATGCTTAGAGATATTCAAAGAAAAAAATTAAATAAATTAAATGACAATGTATCTTCAAATAAAATTAATATTTCTAAGTTGCCAAAAGTTCATTATCTAAATAGCGATGTTATTTATGCCAAGAAGAAGAATGCTATTATATTATTGAATAACGAATATTTTGATGTTTTTGATTGGACTGGCGGTATATATATATTAGAACAAACAATAGAAAATGTAACTTCAAAACACTTGTCTTTTATTAGACCAGTTTTTTTTGTTAATAGTACCGATGGAACAAATTTTGAAGATGAAGATTTTTTATATTTTCCGTCGTATACATATTTGTGGAAAAAAAGTGGAGAAAATTACATATTTAAATTTCGTTTCAACGGAATTATTTTTACTCCGAGCTTCGCTCAATCTTATTTAAACTTATCTTTAAAAATAATTAATCCCAGAGTTTGGCATGAAATATCAAACAACAAGACATAAAATTAATGTTCTTTTTGATGAATTTCAAAAAAATATTAATAATTTAAATATAAAAAAGACCACTGAAAAGGCTTTACAAAAAGCTAGTCAATTATGGAAAGCTCCTTTAGTGTTGTATGATAGCGATTGGTTTTCAAGTGTAATTTCAAATCCTATTTCTGGTAATTTAGTAGAAGATTTTATAGATTTAGACCAATATGCTTATGTAAACTCTAACGCTCCTACCGTTTCTAGCAGAAGTTCAAGAAAAACTGTTGATTATCCTATCCCTATTAATTTTGGCTTTCGTCAAACTTTAGAAATTCCAGAAGAATTCCTTCCTTATGTAGATGTTAATATTCTTGTTAAACATCATCCTAATCTCTCGTTTAAAGCTTTAGCTATGACAGATGGTTATGTGTGGGACACTTCAAATTATTATCGTATAACTGGGGATGGTTCTGTAATTTATCAAGGTTATTATCCTACTACAAAAATGTTTCTCGAAACTGATATTACTAATGGTAATATCTTAGAAGCGAATACAAGTAAATGGCTATATGGAGATATAAATTTTACTTGTACACCCGATACTTACGAATTAAGAAATGGATATATTAATACCATAGTTACTATTTATGATGTTACTCCCCTGGCTGGTCATCCAGGATATTACACTTATAAACAATTTACAACATCTGCAATAGATTCAATTACTTCTTCTACTGTTACAGGTACGGGTACTTTAGTTCAAGTTACTGCATATGAAGATGGTGAAGGGAATCCACAAACAACTACAGTTACCACAAAAAATGTTACAACAACTGCTACCTTGTTTGCAGATTATATGAAGTTTACAGTTTTGTTTGGTCAATTATGGAAAAATGGAGTATTTCAACAAGTTAAAGCATCTTATGATATTTATAATGATGGAGATGTTATAGACACAGACTTTGGAAAACAAATTTCTTCCATAGATTATGACGATATAGATAGATATAAATTATTTTATAGTAGTACAAGAGCAACTAGGTTTGATTTTAATGTTAGTACAATACAACCTATTAATTTACCAACAGGAACATTGCCATATACTACTATAACAACGATAATTAATCCTTTAGATGAATATCCAGTTGACGAGACTACAGTTTTTGAAGAATCGGGAGCTATACAAAATACATTTGCAAGAATCTATGAAGGAACAAAAATAGATACATATAGATTATTCGTTACGGGTAATCTTGTTTATGTTGCTCCTGCAATTCAAGAAGATGAACAGGATGTAGAATATATTGATGAAGATTATACTCAATCTGGAAGCACTTATGCTAGAGTTGCAGAAAATAGACCAGGACAAACTAAATCAGTTTGGATTCCAGAATATTATAGTATAGAAATGAAATTACTTGTTACTTTAAAATTACCAACAGACAATTTAACTAGGTATAAGGTAGAAAAAGAAGATGTTTAACAGTCAAAGAAAAAAACTTAATCACATAAAACAGAATTCTAATAAATTAGATTATGATGTAGATGTTCAAGAAACTATTCATAATTCAAATGAAAGTGAATTTGATAAAACTCAATCTTCTTTACAGCTTTTCAAAAAAGGTCGAGACTTTAGTATAGATTGGGAAGAAATGGAAGTTCCCTCTAATCACGTTTCTGATTTAAGAACAAATCCTAATTATTTTAAAACCTGGGATATTGAATTTGAAGGTATTGCAGAAAAATGGATTCCGTTTGATGTAGAACCATTATATCGAAATGCAGTTTTAGAAGATAAAATAATTTTCTCTTCTCCAAATAAAAGCGTATTTTACGAAATTGAAGACATTAAAAATTCTAATAAAAAGAAAGTTACTCTTCATGCAGGATTACATTTTGATGAAACCAGAACGCTTGATTATGTTAATCCGCCCTTAGATGCAAAACTTCTTATTCAAATTAACAATCCCTATGATTTTATTTAAATAATTTTTGCGATAGGAGAATCTATAACACCAAGATGCCATAGATTCTTGTTGGTAGGTCTAGCTTTTCCTTTATCCCACTTCTGCGTCTTTTCATTCCAAATCAAAGGTGTAAATTCATTTCCCCATTTATTTTTTGTTTGAAATAAGTGACCTTTTCGAACATTATAACTTATCTGAAGAACTTCTTGTTTATATTTAGCTAAAACATTAATAGTATCAAGAACTTTACCTTTTCTATTCACAAATTGATAATATTCTTCTAAATAAAGATAAGAATCAAATCCCTGTAAGAATACATGCTTATTTTTGACAGGAATTATAATATGTGAAATAGGAAAAATAGGTAAATTTATCCATTGTATTCTTTGTGAATCAAAATATTTTTTATTTGTTAATTGTAGTATCCACATTTTAAAGTGTTCCCCATATAATTAAACTAAAAATTGTTAATAATGTAATCAAAATCCAAATATTAATTCTTCGCCACATTTCAATTATAAACCCTACAATTATCAAGACTAAAATTAAAAATATTATTTTGACCATTTCTTTATCCCGTAAATATTAATTACAAATAATCCAACAGAACATGCTAAAAGAGGCCAATTTGACATTAAAATAGATTGAATAATATAAAGAATGTTCGCAATAGCATTAGCGTAGAAACCTTTGATACTTTTCAATGATAATGCATAGACACCATAAAAAAATAATATTGTACCAATCCAACCCAGTATTTGTTCTATCATTTTAATTTCCCTTGAACATTTATTAGAAATACTCTTTTAAAGCACTACTTTATAGAGCAGAAATCGTTTTCTTTTAAACGATTGTAATTTTTTAATGGTCAGCTATGACTATCTTTACTCAATATGTCGTTAATTTCTTGTAACCTATTATCTTCCAGTAAGTTAAGTAATTTTTCGATATTTTCTATCTTTTCGTAACATTTCCACAGATAATCTTCGCTTAAAGCATAGCTCATTGAAATTAATCGCACTATACGTTGTCTTAATAAAAGATTTTTCACTTTTTTCCTTCTACTACATTGACTTTTAGAAAATCTATATATCCCCGAAGTTTTATTCCGAGAGTCACTCTTTTAGGTTTTTTGAAATACATTAATTTTCTAGTCTTTTTACTGTGTACTGGTTTAAGACCACTTTTTATTAAGCGATTGATAATTTCTTCTCTGTCATAATTTTTCATTGATGTTTAGCCCTTTCCAGATTTTTGTATTCAACCCAACCTGATAATCCCCACTTTGTTCTTAAATAAGCAAGACCTTCATTAAAATTAATTCTTCTATAATTAGCATATTTCGCAGGTCTATCGTTTATTTTTTCTCCATCAATTGCATTAGTCCATAAACATTTAAAGCCATTTTGCTTAAATCTCCAAAAGAAGTCTTCATGTTCTGCAAGCTTTAATTTTTCATCCCATTCTGTTAAGAGAAGCGACCCTACAGTTGCCAAGAAAAAATTACGACATATATCTACTTTCCAAAAAGGAGTTACATCTCTTACTAATGCAGGTTTTCCATCTTTGTCAATAAAATCTAATTCAAAACATTTTCTTTCTATCAAATTCAATGAAGCTTCCCATCCACAAGTACAATTCTTTAACTCGAAGCCTATTAAGCTATATTTAGTATTTTGTATAATATCTATCATTTTATTTAATTTTTTCAAAGATTCATTAAATAGAAAACTATCACTTCCTATTACGACATAATTACATTCTAACTCTTTAGCTTTTTTAACTCCAAAATTTCTACAAAAACTTAATCCACTATCAAAAGAAACAGGACAATAATGAACATTTCTTTCTTGAAGCCAATCTCTTTTGTGAATAGAAGTATAACCCTGGTCAATAACAATAATTTCAAAATTATTTATACAATTGTTTGTACAATTATCTACAGTAGATTGTACGGACTTATACAATAATTCATCTCTACAAAATGCAGTAATAATAATCGCTATTTTATTCATATTCTTCTCTCCGAAAAGTGACAAGTGTTACATGGATAAGGCTTTAGTTCATTGCTTGCAAGTAACTGTCGAAATTTGACAGCTTCTTTTGAATTAAATATATTAAATAAATTTCTATTTTTATCGTTTAGATTTCCCAAAATAAATTTTTTATGGTCTTCCCAATCACTTCTTAAATTACAACAGGGCATAACAGAGCCATTATAATCAATGCAGACCCAAGAACTAGGCATAAGACATGGGACAATTCTTTCTGGTTTCCGATTTAGTTTTTCGATAATACCACCACGATTAATTCCAGTTTTTTTAAAATCTCTCCAATAAATTGAAACATTCATGTCTTTATAAGTAGTAATGTATTCTATTTTTGTTTCTGTTTCTCTTAATTCTGTATATGTCATTAAATTTAAACTTGTCATCTTTTTTTCTATCTTCTGTTTTATATTTTTGTTATCTTGTAAATAAACCTGAATGGCTAAACTTTTCAATCCAGCATTGTAAATCTTTTCTAAAGATTCTGTATTTAAAAAATCTCCATTTGTATTGAAATGAAGAATAGCGTTTGGCAAGGCTTTTTTCGCTTCTTGTATTCTTTTATAAATAATGCTGTCAGCTAAAGGCTCATTATATCTTCCGAAGGATACTATTTTATCGTATTTAATTTGTTTTAAATTTTTCAAAATCTTATTATAAACGAAATCTGACATATATGTATTACCAGAATGTCTATCTATAATAGAATTCGGGCAATGCCAGCATTGTCTGTTACAATAAGAGAATGTTTCTATCTCTACTAATTTAACATTATTTTTAAAATATGTTTTATCAGTTATAATCATAATTGAAATTCTCAAAATCTTTTTGAAATCGTTTATAAACTAAATCTTTTAATTTTGGTGTATAATATTTTGTCCAGTGTTTGTGCTTGATAGCATTTAATCTGTCAATTTTTTGCATTGACAAATTTAATTTATCTAATACTATCTTTATATCTTTTTGAATATTCTCGACTTTGCCATACCAATCAATTAATAAATTATTATTTTTATCTGATAAATGAGTAGTTTGACTTATAATACTGTGCCATAAAATAGTGTCATATCTTCTATATTTATCCAAATTTTTTACAAAAGATTCAAAAGATATATCAATTTTAGTAATCTTCATCGCATATTGCCATCCTGAAACAAGTTTGTCATACGGGTTTCTTACAAATGCAAATTTAAAAAAATCAGAAGGGTTTTTTATTTTCACTTGTTTTATAAATCTTTCTGCACATCCATCTAAAATATAATTATTTTGCATATCATAAACAAGTTTAGGAAATATTATATGCTGTTTACACGCATGATACAAAACACGATTTATAGTACATCCTGCATTTTTAGGTACATGAAAGAAAATAAATTTTTTCTTAATTGAATATGGCATTATTTATTAATCCAAACAACAAAAGGTTCATCTATATAGACAATATTATTCTTTAATGTATTGATGAAATCATAAACAGCTTTCCATAATCCTTTTTTTTCTGCTTTTTTTGTATTATAATCATGAAATAAAATTCGACCACATTTATTCAACAAATTAAAATCTATCTTAGTGCCAACAGTATGATTCCCGTCTACGAATCCAAAATCCCAATTTAAAGTTTTTAATATTTCTTCTTTTTCTTTATCATTTTTGATTAGATGAAAATAAATTCTATCAGAAACACCTAAATGCTCCCACACTTTGTTATGTAAAGTTTTATCTTTTACATAACCTTTTTCAATTTCAAAAGTATGCACTTCATCAAAATAGTCTGTCAGTAAAGCGGCACTTACACCATGAAATGTTCCACTTTCAATTGCTATCTTTTTACCTTTAATTGGATATAATTCTAAACATCTTTCAATAGCTTTTCTCATTTTATTTTCTTCATTTTCTGCTATAGCACTTAACTCTAACCAAAGTTCTTCTTTTGTAAATTTCTCTAGTAATTTTTGTTGAAGTTTCATTATAGAACTCCTAATCGTTTTAAATGATATTTCAAGTCTGGAAAAAATTGCCATTTTTCCATAATAAGTTTTTTAGCAATTTTTATAGTATTTATCCTTTTTTCCCATTCATTGTCTCTGATAGACTTTTCTATTATTTCTAAACTTAATTCGGGGTCATCTAAAGGAAGCCAAATAAAACAACCTTCAGGTAAAAAATCTTTTAAATTTTTACAGCCCCAATAAAAAGGCAGGCATTCGCAAATAATAGCATCTATTATTTTTTCAGTCCAATAATTCTCTTCAATACTATTCTCACAGCAAAATGTGTATTTATAAGGAGCTAAAGCTGATTCTTTTTTTCGTACAGGAAGTTCTCCCTTAAATTGCTTATAAGTCCAGTCTTCTCCTTGTTTTAAATGACCATAAATATCTATGTAATCTAAATTATCAAGATAATTTTGTAAGAAGAATTTTCTTAATTTGTGACCAGGATAGTAATCTTTCCATGTTTGAACTGTCGATAAGATTTTAGTTTTCTCAATCTTCATCGTCTGTAATTGTTCGTAAGTATATTCAACATTCCAATCAATTGCCATATGATTAGAGTCTATATTATGACAATACAAAAAACCACTTTCTGTAGAAGGATTATTATATTCCCACCAATGTTTCTGTCTTACAACTTTTGGTTCTAACTGATAAGTGATAGTATTTTTTCTATCAAAATCTTCTCCGACATGAAATTTCGGATGATTGATTATTATGTTTATGTCAGCTTTCTCTTCTGGTGTGACAACTTGAATATCATTCCAAGTATATTTCTCATAATCTTGTGCCATTCTTCTCCAGAGTTTATACCAAGTCCAGCCACCAGGTCTTTTTTCGTTTTTGGGAGTATCTGATATAAATTTAATTTTAAGCATAAAGAGTTCTTTCTAGTTGTTTTTGAATTTCTGATTTTTCATTTACCAGTTGTCTGTATTCTCTTAATTTTTTATTATGAAAGTAGAGTTCGACATTAGGATTTTCTCTTTCTTCTTTTGGAACAATGTAATTTAAATCGTTTCTGACAAAAATCATATTTAAACCAGTGTACGCAACAAGAGTATAGTTTTTTTCTATTCCCATTTTCAACATGCTCGTAAAACTTGTAAGCCAATGGTCTTTATCATTGATTTGTTCTACTCCTAACGGAATAGATTCTCTTATCTCCATTTGAACTACTTTAGGTCTATATTTCTTTAAATTTTTCCATACATAATAATTATAGCTATCTATATCTATATCTAAATAACAAAACTCTTTTGATACTTCGTATCTATCTAAAATTTCTTCAAGATTAGTTTCTGTTATTTTTATTCGCTCACAATAAGTTTTTTGTTCATTTGTATTGTATTTTTTACATACTTTCTGTAATTCAGAAAAATGATTCATAGAATATTCAAGACATAGACCATCCCAATTTTTCTCTCTTAGATATTGAGTATTGCTCATAAAAGTTCCGTTATGAGAACCAACATCAACATAGAAATTCTTATCAATTTTTAATCTTTTAAAAATCTCTTCAAGAATCCCATCCTCTCCTGCTTGAGAATAATAATTGATGGCATATTTTAATAGACTTCTCATTTATTTAAATCCTTTTTAATCTGTTGTTCTATCCAATTATATGTTTTTGATAATCCTTTATATAATGAATAATTTGGTTGCCAATTTAATTCTTCTTGAATTAATGTATTATCTGAATTTCTTCCTCTAACACCTAAAGGCCCAGAAATATGTTTTACTTTAATTTTATAATCTGCAATCATTTGTATCATTTCAATCATTTCATTAATTGTTACCATTTCTTCAGAACCAATATTAACTGGCTCTGAAAAATCAGAGTTCATTAATCTTCTAATTCCTTCTAAACATTCATCTATATAGAGAAATGAACGAGTTTGATTCCCGTCTCCCCAACATTCTATTTCTTGAGAATTTTTCATTTTAGCTTCTGCTATTTTTCTACAAAATGCCGCAGGAGCTTTTTCTCTACCATCTTTCCACGAACCAAACATCCCAAAAATATTATGAAAACGAGCAATTCTAATATCTAACTTATAATTTCTCTTAAATGCTAAATATAGTCTTTCACTAAATAACTTTTCCCATCCATATTCAGAATCAGGTTGTGCTGGATAAGCAGAATCTTCTTTACAGTTAGGATTATTTGAATCAGTTTGATTAAATTCTGGATACATACATGCAGAACTTGAATAAAATATTTTAGTTTTATTTTCTTTTAAATAATCAACAAAGCTTAAAAGATTTAAATTAATTAAGGCAGAATTGTGCATAATCTCTGCATCATTATTACCAGTAAATACAAATCCCGCCCCACCCATATCTGCCGCAAGTTGATAGATTTCGTCAAATTTGTAACTCTCAAACAAAAAAGCCCATGAAGACTGTTTTCTTAAATCTAATTGAATAAATCTATCTCCATCAAATTTTTTATATCTTTCTGGTTGAATATCAGCACCAATTATATAATATCCTTCTTTTTTTAAACGAGTAACTAAATTATTTCCGATGAAGCCTGTAGCTCCACAAACGAGTGCTGTTTTCATTTTAAATATCTCTCCTTTTTTCTTAATTCACATTCTTCAACTCCATACACTTCTCTTCCCATTTCAAATCTTTTAACATCATTTTTTTTAAAAGAAGTAGACACTTCGATTATTTTATTATAATAATTTAATCCACAGAGTCTATGAAATGTTTTTGGTTTGATTCGAATACTATCTCCAGGATATAACAAACCTTCTTTTGCTTCTAATGTTTCGTTATTCAATGTTCTTACATAAAATATTCCTTCTTGCACGTAGAATGTTTCATCTTTTTCGTAATGAAAATGCCAAGAATTCATCCATCTGCAAGTAAAAAGAAGAAATTTTAAACAATATTTTTTGTTATTCTCTATGATTTCTTCTTTACCCCACATCTTATTTACTGTTTCCATAATTCCTCCAATCTTGTCCAAAAATATCTCTTAAATATCCCATTACTGGATAAGGAACTTGTACGTCTAATCCAAAGAGAGTCATTATTTTAGTTTTTCTTTTTTCTTCTTCATAAAGCTTTATTCTTTGATTATATTTATATAAAACATTTTTTCCTTCTTCTTTCCAGTTTTTTGAAAGTAATAATTGTTTAATAATCAATAATTTATCTTTTGTAGATGCTAATTGTAATGTATTTGGTTGCAATTTTAAATTGCAAAATCTGATAGCATCTAAACAACTATCATTAATCAACCAAAAATCAATATTTTGGTCTAATAAATAAATTAATAAATCTCTAAAAGTAGCATCTCCATAAATCATTTTGTTCGTTGGTTTGTTCTTTATCGAGTATAAGTCATTGTAAATTTTATCCAATCTTTCGCATTGATTATTCCAAGCCAAATTCTTTTGAATGTATTGCCAATTTCTTTGTCCCATTTCTTGTATAAGATTAGAATTACTATACAGCCATTCAATTTTCTTCTGAAATTCTTTTATAATGTCTTCTTCTTTAGTAGTCTTGATGATGCATTCTTTTTCTAATACTTCAGAAGCAATTCCAACATCTGTACTTAAAACAATTTTACCACAACTCATGGCTTCTAATAATGGATAAGGACTTCCTTCATGTTCGCTAGTTATTAAAAGAATATCAATTTTATTATAAAAATCTAACATTTCGTCATGAGAGCGACTCGCATTTAAAAAAGAATGATAATTTCCTTTTATCAGAATAGGATAACCTAATTTTAATAAAATATTTGTTCTTTTAACTGGATTATCAAATCGACCAGCCCAACCCAATAAATAATTTTTATTTATCCCTAAATTAACAAATCTTTCAGTATCTACAAAATGATGTTGCTTTATTATATTGTCATAATTATATTTTTCTTTTAATATATTATATAATTTTTGACTACTACACATTATTAAATTAGCATATTTGCAGAAATATTTTATCTCGTAATGAGAATTTATTTGCACAACAATTTTAATTCCTTCATTAACTAAATTTTCAATATAATTTCTGGCAATTTTGTAATAATGCCAAGCAGAAGGTATAACTACAATATCTGGTTTTTCTCTTAAAATTCTTTTTAAATCATTTTTATGTAAATCAAAGTTGAGAGGATTGTAGTGAAAAGAAACTATTTCGTGTTTACTATGTTTTTGATAATTTCTAGCTTCAAATTCAAATGCCCATCCATATTCGTTAAATAAATAAAGAATCTTAACTTTTTCTTTTTTTCTTTCTTGTTCAATATAACATTCTTTTGGTAATCGAACTGTTTTAATTAAAGTTGGAACTGATGCATTTCTTGAAATTTTCTGCATTGTACACTCAGTATAAAATTCATTAATTAAATAATAAATAAATCGTTTAATTTTTTCGCAATTTATTGACCATTTGAATTCAACAAATTTCACTAACTCAGCGAAATTGTCAATTTTTAAGTTAATATCTTCGAATCGATAGAAAGCTTTTCCACATACTGCAACAGGTTTATTCCAACACATTGCCTGAAGTCCTATTCCAGAATTAATTGTTATAACTTTATCGCAAAACTCAATACAATCCTTATAATGAAAGCTATCTACTATTTTTAAATTGGTTGTTTCTTTAATAGTTTTAAAATTATCTTCTTCACATGGATGATTTTTAATAAGAAATAATACTTTGGGAGTTAATTTAGCAAGATAATCTATATATCTTTGAAATTGAGAAGTGTCACCTACCCAATCGCACCATAAAAGAGTAACTGTATCATTATGCATTTGAAGCGGAACAAAAACAACTTGTTCATATTTTTCTTTATCAACATTTAATTCATTAAAAAAATCCTCAGAATTATTTACTCTTGAGGACTGTTGAGGTTCTAATGTATGCTCTTCATATCGTAACCAATTGATATAGTTTTCTACTTTATTATTTTGCTCTACTGTTAATTCGTGATTCCATCTTTCTTCATTGTAAGAATTACTTTCAACATTAAAATAATTTTTTTCAATAAAGATTGTATTTGGTAAAGCTCCTCTTTCGACAATATATACATCTTTCTTTTTTTCAAGCATTTCTTTATATAGTTCATATTTTTTTCGATATGTTTCTTTTTTATGAGCAAGATAGCCATAAGGATTCCAAATAATCATGGGCTTAGAGGAATTTCTTATTGTTTCGTAATTTTTAGTAAATTCTATATCTAAAAATTCTTCACCTAATTTTCTAATATATCTATGTTCAACGTCTGGACTGATAAAAGAAATAGTATTATTCATGATTTTATTTCCAATTATTGTTTTTTAATTCGTTTAAAGTATAAAATTTTCCCTTTATAAATTTCCCACCTTGAATCTTGCGAGTAATATCTTCTTCTTTGAGCTTCCCCTTATCAACAAAGGCAATTTCTATTAGTATAGAATCCTCTAAGGCAATAAATTGATGTGTTATTGGTGGATATATATCAAAGGTTTCGTAAGGTTTTAATATTCTTTCTCCTAAATCAGTCTTTAATTTAACCAATCCTTTAATTAAATAAAAACGATTGACCTTTTTATCATGAAAATGAATACTGCATCCTGTATTTTTATCCAGATAAAGAACATCAACCTTGCATTTACTATTAAAAAAGATATTGTCTAATATTCCCCAAACTTTTTTACTCTTTATCATTTCTTTTTACCTTTTTAAAAATTAAATGAATACTATATAATACTCCAAGTATCATACCTATACTACTAAAAATAACTATTTGACAAAATAAAATCATTTTCTATAATATTCTTCCGAACACCAAACACATTTATTTTTAATTAACATTTTCTTTTTTGGTACTTCTCGTAAACAATTTTTGCATACGAAAGGTTTTTTTGATTTCTTTTTGCAATTCTTCATGATTGACTCCTATAAGATTATCCTTTAATCTCTTATAAAATTCTTTATAACTTATTTTTGGAAATGTATCTATTTTGCTATCAAGAGATACGTTATAAATTTGTATTCCGTTTTGTAATTCTTTTTCAAATGGTTTAAACCAAAAATTATTTAATTCTTCGATTTTGTTATAATTACCAGAACGATAATTCCCTCTTTCATCTTTCCCCATACCATTGTGTTCGTGATTATTCCATTTATAAATTCCAGTTTGTTTATCATCTTGATAAAAATGAGTTCTTCCTTGTTCGTCACAGCAAGCGTCATAGCCCAACAGAAATAATTCAGTACATCCTAAAAGAATAGCAAGACTGATTGCCTGAATACCTACTAATTGTCTCGTATATAATCCCTTTGACCATCCTTCTTTATCCCAATATCCTCCAACAGTTCCATATTTAGAATGTTTAATTCCTTTACAAGCAGGAAATAAATATGTATTATTTTCTATCGGTTTTGTTTCTTTACGAAAATAATGACCATCTGTTGCTCCAACAATAATTGGCAAGTTCTTCAGATTCTCTCTTTTAGTTTCATACATCTGATAATCTGAATATGTCATTATATCAGCATCAGCCCATTTGTAAGACCAATTACATGCCAATTTAAATTCATCTTTGATAGCATTCCAAATAGGCAATTTATCTATAGAAACATTCCATAAATTTTCTCTAATAGAATAACCACTGGCTACAATTATAATTCGCTTAGGTATCATTTTTAGGTGGTTCAAAAGTTTCTTCTGTTATATTTTTAATATTTCTTCTTGCTTCAGTTACCAAATTTTCAAGATTCAATAAGGCACTTTGTTTAGCAGTTGTTAAATCTTTAACTAAACAAGAAACATTTACAGGAACTATTTTTTTTCTTTCATCATTCTTATGTCTGTAACCATATACATTATATGTTACTTCTTTCTTTTTTCCTGTATCTTTAATAACAATAGAATCTACTACAATTTTACCTACATTCACATCTCTAACATGATAAAGAACATCTCCAATTTTATATTTCAAATCTATATTCATTACTTTTTCTCCTTTTTTTCTTGTTTCTTTAATGTATCATAGAATTTTTTCCCATCTATTTCTTTTTTCTTTTTAGGAGGATTCAATTGAGCATTTATTGATTTTAAAATTGCATCAACTCGATGAGAATAATGATTTATAATTTCTGGAGTTAAATCGCCTTTCATAAGAGTCTTTTCGAATCTTCGTCTTTGATGGCGATTCATAGCATTTTTCTTTTCTTTCAGGTCTTTACGAATAAAATCAATAAACAATGCTCCAGATTGTAAAATCTTATAATACTTCTGCATTTTTTTAAGTTGATTTCTTTGTGCAATTTTAGCTTTCAATTTTTTAAACATTTGTTCTTTTCTCCTTTTTAGGTCTTCCTCTTTTCTTTTTTGGTTTAATGTTCTCTGTTTTTAAATGTCCCTTTTTTTGTGTACATTTATTTTGATAGGACATTTTATTAGATAAAATTATAGGTTGCTCTACACTATTTACTACTTCATCTTTATGAGTTATAATAAATATTTGACGACCTGTATCTTTTTGTGTTTCTTTAATAAATTCTATTGCTTTTGTAATTGTTTCTTCATTGTCAAGTCTCTTGTATGGTTCATCTAAAAAGAGAAATCCTTTATTATATGACGCCTCTAATAGAATTAATCTTAAAGCCAATGCTACAATATCCTTTGACCCTCCTGCTCTTGTATTGATAATTTCGTGAGATTCTTGCATATCAGGAGTCTTAATCAAAAATTTTAAAGTGGGTTTATTTCCTCGCTCATCAAATTCTAAAGCAAATTTATAATCGCTATTTTGATGAATATATTCCAATGCTTTGCTTGCTATCCCTTCAAATGTTTCTTGAATCAATTCTTTTGTTGCTTTTTGAACACATTTAAGCAATTCTATTGCTTTAGTATTAATAATTTGATTCTCTTTTAAAGAAGAAAGCTTTTCTGTTGATTGTTGATATTGTTCCTCTAAAAGAGACACTTTCCCCTTTAATGAATTTACTTTTTCTTCTAAAGATTTAATTGAGTTTTCTAAATTAGTTAGATTCATTTTCTTTGTTATGAAATTTTGGATTTGATAAAATTACATCTTCAAAATTCACTTCACCAGTAAAATCATTTACAGATGCATAAATTTCGGCAGTCCAGCCATAACCAACTTCTATAAATTTATGTATTTTTCTATCATTGCTTTTCATTCCAAATCCTTCTCTATTTCTGCTATTTTATTTATTAATTCTTTATTCATTTCTTCAATCTTATCTTCTAAGTCTTCTTCAGCAACATTTAATTCTTTTAATTCTACAACAATTTTTTCTTTATCTTCTTTTAGATTTTTTGCTTTTTCATTTAGTCTTATTAACTCTTCTTTATTTTCTTGTATTTTTTCTTTTAGACTTTGTATTTTTTGAACGTAATTCATTAGTTTTCTCCTTAGTCATAATTTTTAGAGAATTTGCTAAACGTATAGCATTTTCTATTGAAAGAATAATACCACCATGAATATCATATTTTTCTGGTTTGAAAATAAAACTAATACTTAATTTTATTCTTTCCCATAAACTTAATTCTGATATATCTGTTCTATATTTAGAGAAATAAATTTGAGGTTCATCTTTAAATTTTTCAACTCTTAAAAATTCATAATCACATTCACAGATAAAATATTTATCATAATCTTTATAATCTTTCATTATTGTTATCCATTGGATTAAACGTTTTAATATTTTCTCCAAATATTTGATTAAATATATCTGGTAATTCATTTAAACTTCTTTCACAAAAAGGACACGTTATATTATCATTATCTATGAAACATTTATTGCAGTGAGGACATTTTCTAACATTATTTGTCATCTTTTATTTTCTCCACTATTTCTAAAATATAATTCGTAATCTTTTCATCTACTTTTTGTTCTTTCCCTATTTTAACAATTTGTTGACTCAAGTCCATAGATTGAAAATTTATATCTCTTAAACTATTTAAAAATTCTTTTATATCTTTCTTATTTGCCTTCAATTCTTCGTATTTTGTTAAGTCAAAAATTTCATTCGCTCTTTTCGATGACTTTAATTTAATGATTTCATAACTTCTTTTCTCTGTATCTAAAATTAAAACTGAAGGTTCTATTTTTGCTTCATTAATATTTGCTCTACCAACACAACCAATATTTAACAATGTAGTATCATTTATTTCTTTTTTAAATGGATGATGATAGTGAGCCAAAAGTACAAGATTAGCATTTGTCTTTAAGTCTTTAACTTCAATATAAGAAGCGTTATCAAAAAATTTATCTGGAGTAACAAGAGCATGAATTATCAAGATATTCCAAGCATCTTTGTCTTCGAAAATAATTTCTTTTTGTTTTAATTCTTCTTCAATTTGAAAACTATATTCTATTGTTCTTACATCATATTTTTTAAACTGATTACCTAAATACTTTTTTCTATCTAAATATTTAAAATAATTACTACGTTTTTGTAAATGAGCTAATCCAGTTCCTTCTTTATTTTCTATATGACCATAAGAAAGAGCATGATTACCAAATAAAGAATAAAGGTCGATTTTAACTTTTTCAATTCTATCTGCGATTGCATCTAATACACTATAAGAGGGTTTATTCGATTCAAATAAATCTCCGCCATCTATAATAAAATCACAATCATTTTCTTGAGCAATAGAGATTATCTCATCAAATTTAGCTAAACAATCTTCGAAATAATTGCCTAAGCGATTGCAACTATTTTTTCCTTGAATGTGAAAATCCTGAAAATAGATAAAACGCATTAGTCTAAACTCCCATCATTATCTTTTATTTTCTCCACTATTTCTCCATCTCCAGTTTCAAATACAATTTTTCCTTCATCGCCATACACTTCAAAACCACAGAGAACTAAAGCAGAGATTAAATCTTTCCAATTTTCTTTAGAAGTCTCTTCTGTTCCTGACCATCTATCAATTGTTATTTTATATTTCATTTTTTCCTTCTATTGTAGAATTATTATTTAAAATAAGTCTTTCGGGAATTGCTATTTCTGCTAATCGAACTTTTAAATTTGTAATGCTATCTTTTGTATGCATATATTCTAATTGCGATATTTTATCGTTTTGAAATAAATTATAATACATTAAAGATATATCATCTAATTTATTCATTAAATCTTCATGTTCTTTAGAAAAAATTATTTTCATTTATTTCTCCTTACCACATAACGGACAAACTCTCTGTTCATCCCAAATTTTCTTTAATTCCTGTTCTAAATCTTTTAATTTATCTTTAATCATTTTTTTATCTATTGCGATTGTTTGGTCTTTTTCTGTATTTAAATCTAATTGTTCATTTAATTGATTCAGTTTTTGAAGCGTTTCATTATAACTTATAAGCTGTTTTTCATTAAATTCTACAATTTTTATATTGTTTTTTTGTTTCTCAATTGATTCTAAAGCATTATTCGTTGACTCTAAATCATGAGCAAGATTTTGAATCTGTTTTAGTTCTTTGGCTTTTTCTGATAGCTCTTCTATTTTCTCTTCACTAACAATCTTGATTTTTGCTATTTTAGAATCAAGGGCTTTTTTATTTTCTTTATTACTCGTAATTTTATCACTTAGCTCTTTTAAATGTTCATAAATTTCTCTTTGAGCTAATATGTCTTCGTATTTAGTTTTAACTAAATTAAGTTTCTTTTTTAATGCTTTGTACTTTTGAGAATATTCAGCTAGTTGCTCTTCTTGTTTTTTTACATTTTCTTCAGTATCTCTAATTTCTCTGACAAATCTTAAACTTTCTTTATTTAATTGTTTAAAGATTTTATCAAGCAATTCATTTCCAGTGAGCTTATTAAATAATTTAGCCTTAAATCCATCAGAATATTTTTCATCTAAAATAAAATTTAATTGGTCTTGATTAGCGAAATTTAAATTAATGCTTTCATTATCTATATCAATAGTAGAAAATTCAAATACTTTAGCTATTTCTTCAGGAACAACTTTACCAAAAGAATCAAATACTTTATCTTCTGTTCCTTCTTTTGAAAGAATATATCTATTTATTGAATTAGAGCGAATTCTTTCTACTTGAAAGCCATTATTCAACCATCCTTTCACAGATGTTTCTTTTGTTCCTTCGGTTCTGTAATCAGATTCACTCATATTACAGCAATTATAAAGCCATGAAATTGCTCTAAAACAACAGCTTTTGCCTGTATCTGTAAGTCCAGAGATAACATTAATATTTTCAGAAAAATTTAGAGTTAAATCTTTATGTTTCTGAAAACATTTTATGTGTATTTTTAATAATTTATGCATATCGAAAAATAAATTTTCTTTTGTTAATTTTTAAATTTTCACAATCTCTCTGAATTTGCCATCTACTTATACCTGAAATTTTAGAAGCATCTTCTATTGATTCAAAAATATTAATTAAATTCTTATTTAATGTATATTGCAAAATAGGCTTCCTTTGCTTCCTTGCAATATTTTCGCTTAATTCAATAAATCTACAATTCTTATAAGTATAATGACCATCATTATTAATCCTATCAATAGAAGGTTTTTTCATCAGATATGCTTTATCTCTAAACCAAAGTTTCTTAATTTCTTCTTTAGTTATCAAACATTTTATATCTCTACCTCCATAATCTTTCCAATTAGGATGTTTTTTACAATTACATCGAGTATTTATATTATAGTAAGTTATAATCCAGGGATAATATTTGTGTCTATTTTTTCTATATTCTAATAATTTTTTTCTATTTTGTTTGTAATAATTCTTATTTTTAATTTTACTGACTATGCTATTATATGGGTTATCTCTTTTATAACACAACTTACAGCTAGAATATAGCCCATCTTTTTTTGTTCTATCTTTACGAAATTTCTTAATTGATTTTTCTTTATGACATTTTGTACAAACTTTAGTTTTCATCTTTTTTTTCTTCTCTGAGCTTTCTTTTTATCAATTTCTCTTTGTCTTTCAACTTCTTTCAAATGTTCTCTTCTTTTTTCACTTGGCTTTTTAAAATATCTTCTGTCTCGAACTTCTTTCATAAAGCCGTCTTTATTACATAGTTTTTTAAAAATTTTAAATCCCTTTTCAAATGCTTCATCGGAATTATCGTTTATTTTTACTTCTATCATACATTTTCCTTCGGTTCTATATATCCCCATTGATGACACTGTTCTAAAAAACCTTCTTGAATCTCAAAATCTTCATACCCCAAACCTCTTAAAGCATTTATTACAGTATCTAAAGTACAATTTATATCAGTGCAACAATTTGATTGTACATATGTCACTCTTCTCTTATTTAGTAATTCATTATCTATGTAAATTTTCATTCTATCTCTTTCTTTAAATCAATTTTTATTTTCTGTCTTGATTTATTTCTTTTATCTTTATGTATTATTGTACCTGGATTTTTTCTCCAAGATTTTCGAATTTTAACTTTGCCCTTTGGTTTACATTTCCTATGTCTATGTAACTTTTTCCCTTTTTCATTCTTTCCTATACAATAAGACGGTTCATGTTCTTTTATCTTTTTGTGACAAATATAGCAAGTTATTATGTTTTCATACATTATTTATTTCCGTCATAAAGTTTTCCATTAAAAACAAATTTATTATTCACTATTCTAATTAGTTCAACATCAAAAAATCCATTCGGATAAAAGTAAGCTACTGCAAAACCATGAGTCCAAGAATTTGCCTTTTTCTGCAAATATTCGGGAGCTAAATCGCAAACACAACCAATATTATAACCAGCAAATGCTATTTCTCTTGCCATAGAAGGAGCAAGTCTCATTCCTAACGTATGAGTATGCCCAAAAGCAATATTTACCTTTAAGTCGTCTATATGTTTTCTAATAGGATTAACCCCTGCATACATTCCATGAGTAATATATAATCTTCCTAATTTTAACAATTGATTATATTCAAAAACTTTATATCCTCTTTCTTCTAATTTGAGCATTGGTGTTGGTTCAACCATTCCTTCTAGTGCAGGAATCTCTTCTACTAAATCATACGACCATTTCTCATGATTTCCATCCAAATAATATTTATCGCAATCTTTAGGAAGTCTTTTATCAAATTCATCTAATAGACTATTACCAATTATATAGTCTGATTTTAATCTTTGTAATTCTAATGTTTTATGTCTATTTTTATTCCAATGAGAAATACATCCTAAATCCATAAAATCTCCAGCAATTATAAATTTATCAAAAGTTACTTTGTTCATTAATTTTAGAATAGCTTTACAAACTTTCTCATTGTGATGAGGGATATGAGTGTCGGGAAAAAGAAGACCGATTTCGAATTCTTTGTTCTTCTTTTTCTTTCTTTTTGATTTAGGAATTTTCCAATTTAATTTTGCATCTTTCTTTAATTTGTCAAAATTTTTATCTTGTAAATCATCAAAATTAATATTTTTAACAAAAGATTCTGTAACTTTTCTTGACAATACATGCTCAGATAAATCATATCTTCTGACTGCTTGATTTATTGCATCTATTGTTGTATTCATTTTTCTTGCAATTAATTTTCTATTTACATTATTTCTTAAATATGTAATCAAAATGCTTATTTTATCATCTGTCCAAAATTTACTCATTATTTCTTCTCCTTGATTTCCAGTATTTCGATTCTAAGATTATTAGACTGAATACTGCACTTGTCATGGCATACAGAAAATACCCCAATCCATATAAAAATCCAATAACAACATTCATTAATAAACAAGAAGCTGTGGTTAAACCTTCTACATGACCTTTATTTTTAAAAATTAATCCCATTCCAATAAAGCCTACACCTTGAATAAAGCCCTGCATTAAACGAAATAAATTTAATGTATGGCGAGAAGATATATCCAAACTCACAATAGCAACTAAACAAGCACTTGTACATATAAGAGACATTGTTCTACTTCCGCCACTTTTATCTTTCTTCTTTCTTTCGTAGCCTAATAAATAACCAGTAATTATTGCTAAAATTAATCTAAACATTATTTTATAGTATCTCCTGAAAAACAAACTTTATTCTTTTTATCTATATGATAATAAATATGGTCTTTGAAAGTACCAGTATTATTACACGATTTACAATTTTTTTTCTTACCATTGCATCTACATTTTTGTTTTTTAATTATTTTTTTAATAATTGACATTTTCTACTCCATTCAAATAGAAAACTTTTAAAAAGACTAATTTAGCTACTAAATTCACGAATTCATGATTATATAAAGTATCTCTAAATTCTTCTCTTGTCACAAGTCCATATTTTGTTGGATTCCATTCGCATAAAATAAGCCATTTAGGATATATATCTTTGATTGCTTCTTTTGCAGTAGTTTTGTCAGTTTTAGCTAGAAAATAATTACTGAAAATAGAATAAGTTCCATCATTATCTAAAAAAACTGTTACAACATGACCTCCTTGTTCCATCCAAAGTGCATATCTAAGTGCTTTTATATTCATTTGTCTTAAATAATACCAAGAATAAGTTGCGAAGTCATCACAATCGCCCATTCTCGACAATTCTAATGCAACAGGAGACTGAATAAATTCAAAATAGTCTCTTGGTATCTTATCTTCTGTATAATAAAAGTTTCTTCTCATATAAATCTGTAATTCTTTCGATGTTTTAAATCTTGATTCTGCAAAAGCATTGTATGACAACGTACAAAGAATTGTACATATCAATACAAAATATTGTATAAATTTTTTCATTTAATCTCCTTTTGAAAGTCGTAAACAGCCTGAGCAATCTTATCGCACATTTTTAAAAGTGGCTTTTCTAGTTTTCTATCATTTACTTGATGTACATGCCCCTGAGAAGAATCTGTTTTATACATCCCAAAAATATTCGAATATATGAAAGAATCTTTATTTTTAACATTAGGAGTGTCTATATTTATCATGGGACATCTATCATTTTCGTTCACTTCAAAATAATTTACATTAAATTCAAGATTCATTTATTTCTCTCCTGTAATAACATCCTCTTTTCTTCCAGTAGGTCTTTTATAAGTCTTAACCTTCTTTGGCATATTCTTATAAACCTTTCTCAAAAACTGTCTTATATCTAAACTAACTAAAAGTAAAGTTTCTATAGCATTTTTCATAGCTTGTTCATCGTCATTTTTAATGCCCTTAATTGCTTTAAAAACTTCTTCATCAGTGATTCTTTTATACTCTTCCATTTTACTTTCTCCTTTTTGAATTTATAGTAGAATATTCACTTCCCAAGCTCTTTGCTCTAAGTATAACATATAAATAGCTATTTGTCAAGTCCTATCTAAAATTAAATAAACAGTATTTGCTCTTTGAATTTCTTTCATAACTTTAAATAAATCTTCTTCTATTATTTCATCTAATGACTTATCTTTCGAAAATAATTTAACTATTTGCCCCTTATAACGATTTAAAATCTTTTTCACAATACCTTTAACTTCAATTTGTTCTTTTTCAGATAATTTATTAAAAATGTCTGTATTATATCTTACACTTGATAATAACGCTATATTAAATCCATAATTTTCTAATTCTGCAATCATCTGTGTTCTCTTTTCATCTTGTTTTGTATTTATCTTTTTCATTCCAGCTTTCTCAAAAAATGGAGTATAGTTTGCCATAACTGCAACAGTTTCTATATAATCAGATTCACTTAATTTAAAATATTCTTTTAAAAAATGATAAGCCAATCCCAACCCTCTATATTGAGGATGTAAAATAATACGAGCGATGCATTCGAATTTCTCATTAATCATTTTACAATTTTCTTTTGTCATTTTAGAATATTTCTTTTTTGTATAAATATTTCTTCCCTTTAATGCTAAATGAGGATAAGTAATAACTATAACTCCTATAATTTCATTATTTAAAGTCATCTTATAAATATTTTTTACCGCCCCAAGATTTGCTTGACGATAATGAAATCGTTTTAATTTTTCATAATCTGTTTTTGTACCAATATCAACTTTAACAGTATCGTAGATTTCATCTATTTTTTTTGAATAATCTGATAATTCTTTTCGCTCTACAGAAACATCAGATTCAAATCCTTTTTTAATAATAAGAGAAGGCTTTAAAGCATTATGTAAATCTTCATGAGTTGTAGCACAAATAACGCATTTATTTAATCTTCTGGCAATTTTCTGTAAATTATAAGAAACTATTTTTGCAGTTGTTCTATCTAATTTAGCACATGCTTCATCAATAATCCAAATATCAGCATTTAGGTCTATAAATTTTGCTATTTTATAACGATATTTTTGCCCATCAGATAACTGTGAATATTTTCTTAAATAAAGAAAGGCGTCTCCAAGACCTGCTAAATTTAGCTTTTTTAAAGCATCATTCAAATCTTGTCCAACGCCCTCTATTAATATTTCATTGTCATCAATTTTGATTTCGTCTATCGAAACACTATTTTTAAATTTAGAAAAAGTATTTCTCAGAATCCAGGATTTTCCACTACCAGAACTTCCTGTTACATAAACAATATCATTTGACCGAAGTTGAAATTTAAAATTATCATAAATACAGAATTCTTTTTCATCATCAATTCCTAAGCCAAAAGCCTCAGAAACGAGTATAGTTCTATCTGTAATTTCACTTTTGGTTTTAAAGGAGTGAGAAATACAGAAATCTTTTGTTTTTATTTTTTTCATCAGTCCCAGTCAATAGTTTTATCATTAGTTCTTTTTTTGATAGACTCAGATTCTTTATCTAAGTATAACATATTGTTCTTAACTTTGTCAAGTTTTTTTGATAATTTATTTTGCGAACTCTCATTTTTTATTATCTTCTTTGTTTTCAATGACTTAGAAGATTTCTTTTTGCGAACTTTCTTCTTGGGTTCGATAATTTCTAAAGTTTCTTTACTAGCTTCATAAGCATCTTTCGTGACTAAATATTCATCATTTGTTTCCGTATTTTTAACCCAAAATTCTTTATTTTTCTCTTTTATTCTTTTCTTAACTTCTCTAGCAGAATAATATTTCTTTAATTCTTCAAAATTATCTAACTCTTCTAATAGTTTATTTCTATGTTGACTTCCCAAAATTGTTTCATAACTTTCTGCTAAATCTAATAAATCTCTTTCTAAGTTTAACCCTTTAAAAATTGGAACAAGAAGATTAAAAATATTCTTTTCTATCATAGTTTTCCAATCAATATCTTCTTGCTTTATATGTTCATAATATTTATTACCTAAAGCTATTTTTTCTACACTTTTACAATAGATTATATAAAATCTATCTCCTATTGATTTGTCAAATTCTGGTACTAATTTCTTTGCTTCTTCTAAAGGCTTTAACCATTTAGGAGTTGTTTTATAATCTTCTGATTTTTTATTAATCTTAACAGGTAATGCAATTTCTCTAATATCAGCTTTTTTCATATCTTCAATAGATTCTTTGATAAACTTTAATAAGTTTTCTTTAGATTGCCCATCTAAAATTTTATCATATAGCTTTTCTTGCCAAGATTTAACCCATTTTCCAGAGTCTCGTCGCTTCATTTGTATACCTTTAGTTTCAATCTTTTGCCCCTTTTCAGGTCGCTCTAATCTTCCTCTATATCTACAATTATGTGCGATACATGTTTGAGTTATAAAATTATGATAAGGTTCAATTTCAATATCATAAACTTCTTGAATATTTTTATAAGTAGGATTATAAAGTGTTTTTGTAAATGGCACATACATGATTTTCTTTGATTCTCTAATTTTACAAATTTCTTTTTTTGGAATATCTCGATATTCTGGATAAATTTTATATTCCATGCATTTCGGTATATAGGGAGCGATTTTTTCCGACAATATTTTAATTTGCTTAGAATTAAAATTAATTCGATAATATTTTCCAGTTTTGATAACCTGATTATCTATTCCAAGTTCTTTGATTTTATTGCTTAATAAAATATTTTCTTCTTTTGTAAAACAGCAGGTTGCAATATTTCCATTATATTGACGAGTTTTTCTAATATATCCATCATCCATAAATAAGAAAGCTAAAGAAATTATCGAAAAATCATTTAAAATTTCTGAAGTTATTCGTTTTTTTCTTTTAAAATAGTAATGTTTATTTTGCAAATCTCTATCTTTATAAAATAGCCAATCTAAAAATTTATAATAAGGATTTGCGAAGGTAGATAATTTAATTCGTTTATAACCGTCCTTCCCAACATTAGATAAATCGCTATAATTATTTTCAGTAATTAATTTTGCTTTATAATAAGCGTATTCTTTCTGTTTTGAGCCATGAGTAACTTTTAGCGAATTTTGATAAATAGTGCTGTCGCCAAGCATTGTTCCGATAATAACTTCTCGAATTTCATGATGTGGAAGAAAATAATCTATTTGAACTCTATCATCATCTTTTAAATCTTGCACTTGTTTCCAACCATCTTGAGTTAATATTGGATGGTCGTGTGTCAAAATACATTGACTGTGTTTTTGATTAGCAGATACGTTACGAATTTTATATAATTTTCTATTAAAAAGAGGAACTTTAAAAACTTTTTTAGCGTAGCTAAAAACAACTTTGTTATTCTCATCGACTGATGCTATTTGATAATTATTGGGATTTTTATAAATTTTATTAATTGGTATATAACCTTTATTAGTTAAGACACGACTAGACCCTTCTAAACACATAGCCTGAATAAAAATACTGGAAAAATAACCTTCATAATCAAACTGAATATTTATATCTTCATTACCATAATTCTCTATTCCCCATTCTATAGCCCATTGATTTAATTTATTTGTAATGTCTTGTCTACCTTGATAGAAAATAGAGTCAGTATCTATATATCTAATATTATAATTATTTTTATTCAACTTTGCTTCTACATAATATAATAAATCTCGAACAAGAAATGTAATAGTATCGGCCACTTTAGAATTGTATAATCTAAAATAAGGCATACCGAATACACCAAAGGCAGAATTTACTAAAGCTTTGCGAGAATCATAGGCAATTTGAGTTTGCTTGTATTTTGAGTCATCAGAATTCATGTTCATTAAAGTATCTTTTAATTCATTCTTCATCTTTAATAGTCTCAATGTAAGTGTTGGAAGAATTGTATTTGAATCTTGTCTAAGATGATATGTGACTTTAAAATCTTTGGATTCTCTATAAAGCACATCTATTTTAATACTATTTGATTCTGTATTAGTAAGATAATTCTCTGGAGATAAACAAAAGTCTATAATAGCCTGTGGATAAGCTCCACTTAAATCTACTTTAGCCAAGTCTTTATACAAACCTGTTCCAAATGTATCTCGATAAGCTCCTTCAACATTTCCTTTTTCCCCTTCATGATTCTTACTAGGCAATATAATGTTTAATTTTTTAGCTTCTTCTAATGCTAACATATCTATAACTTTACTATTATTACTTTGCCATTGATAAGCTCTCATTTCACTAGGAAGGTCTTCCCAGTCTGCTCTTGTCAATAAACGAATTTCATCAAAATATTCAAATAAATTCAACTTTTCATTTAACTCTACCATCTTTTTTACGTCGAGTTTATTTTTTCTCTTTGATTCTTCTAAATCTGTAAAATCAAAATCTGTTTCTATTTCATAATCTAATTCATCATTTGCAACATTCATTAAAGCGTATGAGTCTTTTTTATGTAATGTGTACTTTGCATACAAACCCATAATATCCACGATTGATATTCCTGCGGGCATTTCAAATCCTCGTCGCCAATGAGATTGTTCTATAGATGATATTTTTTTAGGAAAATCTTGAATACGATAATAAAGATAATAATAGTCAAATGAACTATTCCATGCTGTTAAAATGTCTGGTTGTAATTTTTTAATTGTTTTACAAAATTCATCTAACATTTTCCATTCAGATTCATAATCCTTTAAGAAAAATGTTTTATATTTTTTTGTATAATTATCATAGATTGTTATAACTGATATAGGGTCATTTGCACATTGTTCTTCTTTTGGTTGGGGAAGCTCTGTTGCGTTCACTTCAATATCGAAATAGATAATTCTTGTTTTAGATTTTTCAAAGATAGGAATTTTATCCAAGATATAACGCTTAGTATATATAATATCAGCTTCAAATGCTCTATCGCTTCTCTGTTTTCTTACTTGTCCAGGATTATTACAATAGATTTTTTTTAAGGGTTGACCGTAAATAGATACAGCGTCGGATTGTCTATCTGTAGTAGGCTCAAAATAGTAGGGAAGAAAAGAATGGTCTTCTTTAATCGTTAAAGTTTCATCATCTTCACGAATAAAAAGATAAATATCTTTTCCGTTGTTTGAAATATTTTGAATTTTCATAATATTTTTGCTAATGTTAATAGAATTAATTCTTCTGCCTTTTCTCTATAAAATAGATTCATTAATCCTTGTAATTTCTGTTTAGAACAGTCAGCATCTACTCTTGCCATATTTTCAGTAATATCTGCATTTGATAATTCTCTAATAGCTAAAATTTCAGCCTCGAAAGAGGTTTCGGGAGTATTTACATTTATTATCTGTCCAACTTTATAATATCCTTTATCTTGTCGAATCGTAGTAAATATAGGATAATTTAATTTTGAATACGATTTAGAAAATTTCATTTTACCAAGTTCTTTCATCTTTCATGTTAGATTTATCTCCCGTAAAATCTACTCCTTTATTACCCTTTTCTATAGTTTGTCTTTTAAGTAAAGACTGTACAGTAACAACTGCATTCTGAGCAGAATTAACATATCTTGAAAAATCAGAAGCATATCGTCTTAAATCAGATACTTCTTTTCTTGCATGAGCTTTACAGTGGTCTTTATCTTGCATTCTTACATTTTTAAATGTACTTTCTTCTTTTAAGAAATAATTATTTTCATATTCAACTACTAATGCTTCTAAAGCTCCTGCAATTGCATTTAACTTAGTCTGACACCCATTTAGAATCTGTTGTGCTTGTTTTAATTCGTATTCTGTTAATAAATCTCCGTCAATAAATTTATCAGCCCATTCATCTATCTTATTAAAATATTTTTCGTAATCTTTATAAAGTTTATCTATTTCATTATTTTCGTAAATTCTTTTTATTTCTTTGCTTGTCATTAGATTTTACCTTTCTTTTCAATCCGCTTACCAGATATTTAATTTGAAAAAGACAATCATCAATACTGTAATGTGCTTTGCCGACGAAACTAAATTTACTTTTATCTATTCCCAAACAATATTCTGCCGACCTTAAATCTTTCCAAGTTCTATAATGAATTGAATTAACTAATCCCACTTTTTTGATAGCATTGTTTAAAATTGGAGCATCAAAGCTTGAATGTTGCCAAATATAATCTGCATCTTTTAAAAAATCTAATAAGATTATTAAAGAATCTTTTAGTGGTTTAGGATTTTCGAATAGTTTTTTGATTGTTTCGTTGTCTTGTTGTAACCACCATTTAACTGTAGAAGCTGTACAATTTAGTCCATATTTTTCGCAATCTTCAGAATCAACATTTATACATAATTTCTTTCCTAATTTTCCCTGTTCATTAAAATACCATGCCCCTATTTGAACAATAATAGAATTAAAATCATTTCCAAAGGTTTCTAAATCTAACATCACATGATTCATCTTTCCATTCATGCATCTCTCCTTTTTTTTAACCTCTTAATAAAATTTTTTCTATACAAGTATAACATATATTTTTCAGTTGTCAAGTTTATAAATCTATTAATAATTCTCTATAATCTGCACAACAAAGTATCTCTTTTCTTAAATGAGGATATTTAGTAACCATATCAGCATATAGTTTTCGATACAACCATTTATGATAAGGTAAAATAATAAAATTTAAATACGGAATAATTCTTGATAAAACAAAAATATCAAAAGTTCTTAACCATTTTGGATAAGGTCTATAGTGAATATATCCTGGATGAGTAATATTTAAAAGACAAGTCCATCCCAAAGAACAATAACATCTTAAAGTTCCAAATTTCTCCTTTGTTTGTCTAACATTTATCCTACCCCATCTGCGTAAATTTTTATCTAAGTAATTGACACATTCATTTAATCCTTGCCAATCGACATTTTTATCTCCCCAGGAATGCATTATTTTTTCTCCTTTCTAGGTCTTCCTCTTTTTTTCTTTTTTGGTTCTTCTGACCTTGTAAACTTAGCGACTGCGTTGGGATTTGCGTGAATTATAGCCTTTGGCTCATCTTCTGCTAAATAATCTTCAGCTAGTTTTTTCAATGCTTTATCATCATTTACTAATTTCTTGCAAGCTTTTTTAATTCCTTTATCAACTAAATACTTCATGATTTTATCTTTTTGTTCTTCATTTTCTGCATCTATTTTAATTGGAATATCCTCTACATCTTCTATTTTATCAACAAAACCTTTCTCTCCAATAAAAGCAAAATGACTTTCTTCTCCTTCTCTAACAGAATCTCCAGAATTACTTCTATCCATTCTAAAAACTGAATCAAATCCTATCTTTTCTTTTTTAGTAACATAACGAATTTTTCCGTCAGGGTCTACAAAAAATTCCTTAAATTTTTTAACAGGAGCATCAGAGGATTGACCGTTTCTTAAATAAACAATATTATATGCATAAAACTTTAAAGCTTCTCCACAAGACAAAGTTGCTCTAGTATAAAAAGTTCCTATACCTCCAATTCTTAATTGCCCAATCCAAATCATTGCACAACTAGCGTTATAAACAGATGGATTTACTTTTCTGCAAAATTCTGATAATAATCTTGCTAATTCAGCAATATTCTTTTCTTCTAGCCCTCTTTCCTTTCCTTGTTTAGTTTCTTGTTCGGCTTTTGGACTTAATGCATTTACAGAATCGACAACAACTAAATCCACAACTTTTGCATCGCATAATTTTTTTACAATTGTTAAGGTTTGTTCTGCATTCTTAGCACAGTTAGCTCTTATCAATTCTCTTCTATTTACTCCTAGCATGTCAAATCTTTCATTATCAATAGGTTTTTCAGTGTTTAAATAGGCGCAAATATATCCCTGTTTCTGAGCATTTGCTATTGTTTGTAAAGCTAAAGTGGTCTTTCCATTTGCAATTCCACCCCAAAAAATTGTATGAGTACCTCTTTTAATACCACCGCCTAAAAATTTATCTATTTTCTTAATACCTGTAGATATTTTTTCTTTATTTTCTATCTCATTACCAAAGAACAAAGTCTCTTCTTTAAAAGTTTTATTTAAAGATTTCATGGTCTCTAATAGCCTTTTCTTACGTTCGTTCATAAATTCTCCTTAATCCCATAAATTGTAAAAATACTTTTTAAAAAGTTTCCAACCTTCGTTATACCTTTTACATTCTTCTTTTGTCATTATATGATATTTTTTACGAAATTTCAAACTTTTAATTCTCTTTCGTTGTTTTTCATTTTCTACTAAAATCCAGTTACCGTTATCTATTTTTTTAACAGTTTTAAATGTCCACTGAATTTCTCCTAAAATTCTTTTCCACTCTTTTATTGATTTTCTTAATTTAGAAGAATGCTTTTCGCCTATCTTTTTAGGAATATCGCAAGGAACACCATGAACTTGTTTTTTAAAATCTTTTATTCCATTAAAGATAACATCTGCTAAATAATAATGAAATCCCCAAACATCTCTATCAGAATAACCTCTCTTACCTCTTTGAATAAACCATTTAATTTCATCATAAATTTCTTCAGGGATTTTTAATTTCCAACCAATTTCATAATGACAATTTTGAAGAAAATCTAAAATAGGATGAACTTTCAGCCAAGCTTTAGAAAGACGGCGAGATTTTTTAACTTCCATCGTCTTCTCGTCTTTCCAAGTATCTTTAAATTCCATCTTTACTGCTATCTCGCCCCAAATATACAATATTGCTAGAAGCCAAGCGTCTATGTAAAATATATACCAGAAAATATTCATTTAATTTCTCCTCAGCCAGCGATTATAAAAATAAGTATCTATTTTTTCTTTTTGTTTGATGACTTTTAATGCTTTCAAAGCTGGCGAAATTCCAAAAACATTTTTAGATACTCTATTTTCTTCTTTTAATTTAGTTTCTGTTTCAGGTCTAAACATGCATCTACAAAAAAGCTTAGGTAGCTCTTTTATGAATAATACTGTCTTAATTAATTTTTCATTCTTAAATTCGTATTGATGTATATTAATTCTGGAAACGAAACTAAAAATATGTTCAAATAGATATATTTTTCTCTTTTCTTTCATTTTTTCATATTCATCCATATAAAGTCTACATTCATTTTGATACCATCTAATAACATCATTTTTAATAGATGGCTTATTAATTTTAATTTTATATTTTTTAAGTATATATTCTAAATTATTCATTTTATACTCCCTTTATAAATTTCCCAAAAATCTTTAAAATCTAAATGTACTCTTATTTTTTTATCTTTATTTCTTGTTATCAAAATAGGTATATCTTGTGAGTGTAATGGAACTTCTTCTATAATTTTTTGCATATCTACTTCTTTATAAGCATTTTTCAGACTTTGATTATCTTTACATTCTATTTTCAAGCCACACTTGGTAACTAAATCTCCCTTTCTTCCCTTGTTACCCGAACCAGGACTTTTCTTAGCATAAGAATCTATCTCTTTTATGTGTTCAAGAATAAATTCTTCAAGTTTTTCCCATTCTTTTTTCATTGATTTATTCTCTCAGGGCAAAACGGATTAGAACATAATCCATCAGAACAAATATATTCTCCACATTTAGAACAAAATAAAATATATCTTTTAATGGACTTTATCCAAATAATATATCCGAATCGTTTATAAATTAAAAAATGTTTAAAATTATAAATTTGATGTTTAATATAATCTAATAATTTTTTCACTTAATTATTCCTTTGAATAAACCATAAAAATGATATAATATAAAATAAGGAATACCATTTTTTACTTGATAAGAAGTTTCTTGACAACCTTCACATTTCCAACATTCATGTCCCCAAAAATCTGTCTTTATATTTTTATGAGGATTTAATTCTTTATATTTATCTTTTGGAACATAAATCCAATTCCAACAAACCCAAATAGAATTACAATATTTACACTTTTTCATGAATTCTTTATCCATTGTTTAGGTATAAGAGATTTTGTAACTTCTAATAAAAAGTCTTGCCACTTAACCATAAATTCTAAACCTATGCATTCTATTGTATTAGTTTCTCCATATAAACATAAATAACGAGAATAATCTTGTTGAGCCTCTACAAGACCATGTAATCTCCAATTATAATATGACATTATAAATTTTTTCATTTTCTTTTACTCGTTGTTTTAACTTTCTTTTTCTTCTTTTTGGTTTTCGGTTTAAAATCTATATCTTTACAAATTCCTAATAAAGCCAAAATAAATCCATCTACTAAATTATTATCTTTTAAATCTATTCCTAAACTATAGACCCATTTACCTACAGCAATTTTGCTTCTTCCTTTTCCTTCACTTCTAGTATCTATTTTAAATTTTGCTCTTGCTGTTTGAGCTAAAATAATTTCATAGTCTATACTTTTTTTGATACATTCTGCGATAGCGTATGCCCCGTAACGAACTAATTCAAGTGAACCTTTTCGATTAAATCCAATAAAAACATCTTCAATAACTGCAATATCTTCTTCTTGAATTAATTTTTCAAATGTTTTAACCATAGTGGCATATATCTCTTTTCTATCTTTAGTATTAAATCCTAAAACTAAACCGTCAATATAGAGATAAGTTTTATCAGTTTTCAAAAAAACAATTCCTGATTTTTGTGCTGTATCTAATCCTATTGACTTAAAATTTCTTTTTATCTTTTTATTTAACTTTTTTTCTAAGTCTATAATTTTTATTTTCATTTTTTCAACTCCAAAATTTTTGTATCTGGATTAAATACTAGCGGAATTTCTATAAATTGTCTTCCAACTTTAGAATCCCGAATTTTATTAGTTTTAAAATAAGGGTGCAAATTATCTGAAACTCCGTTTATAGAAGGGTAATAAAATTTAGCAACAAGAGAGGCATATTGCTCTACCATGTTTTCTGCATAAAAACCTCCATTTTCTTTCTTTAATTGAGCAAAAATAATAGTTAATCCACCTTTCTCTATTAACTGGTCATTAATCTTTTCGTACATAACATCCGTTTTAGCATGTTCGCCATCGGGAGCTTTGAGCCAATCAATTATAGTTATAGCATTTGGTTTTAAAGTTGCAATTGAAGGGTCTCTTAAAACTTTATAGGCAAAATCCCCTTCTTTCACTCCTAATGTTTGAGCTACTTTTGCAAATCCACCACCACCTTCGGTAGACAATAAATAAGGATAATGACCATCCTCTATAAGCTTTTTAATAATATTCATGTTTATATGCGTTTTCCCATATCCACTTTTTGCTCCAATCACAATCATCGAACCCTGATTAAAACAAGCGTATTCGTTAAAATAAGGTACATCAAAATTTATTGGTTTTATTAAATTCATAAAATCTTCTTGCCATTCTATATCTTCTATTAGTCTATATAAATCTTTCTTAATTTTATATAATTTTTTGTGGTCGCATAGATATTTAACAGCTTGCTCTAAATCTTTTCTATCATAACCCAAACATTCTTTTAAATCTCTTACATGAGCATCCTTGACAATATGCATATGATTCATAATTTCTTTGCTTATTGTTTCTAAGTCAACTTGATGATACTTTTCTATTTGTTGACACATAGATTTAACAGATTTGTAATCCATTGGGTCATCTAGCATGTGTTTGTTTACGAGAAAAAGTGCTTGTTCTGTTTGCCTTACATTCATAAATTTACGAAACATCCCACCAACTTGAACAAAAGTAGAATTACATTTTCCGTCCAACCCTTTAATCAACTCACTATCATTATTTTCTAGTTTTGTTTCTTTGTCATCTATTTTTTCTTCTGACTTTTTACCAATATTCGAAAGAATTAAATCTTTTAATTCAGAACTCATTTTTTCTATAATTTCTCCTTCTATTTTTCTTGTTTTTCCTGCAAAAGTAGAAGGTTCTATTAAGATATAACCGCCATCATTTTCAATATCAAAATGAATTCCTTCATAATCAAATGAACATTTAGGAATATCTGCTTCATATTTATAGAAAAAGTGAACACCTTTCCATCCAGAGTCTTGTATAACAGTATCATTAAACATTTCTAATGATTTTAATTTTTGTAATTTCTCCTCTTTCTTTTTTATAATCTCTTCTATTTTCTTCTTAGCTGTTCCTTTTTGCCAAATTTCTGATTCTTCTTTAGTAATTAGGTCTGCATCTATTCCAGTAGTTTTAGATATTGCTCCTGTTTTCATTCCTAAGCCACTTTTATTCTTTAGCCATTCTTGCCATTCTCTAATATCTTTATGACTTTTATTAGTCCAATTTTTCTCGATAGGAATTTTATCATCATTTTTAATTGGTACTAAATCCCATTCCCAAGATGCAAACTTTTCTAATAATTGATTAATATAATCATCTGTTTTTATTGAAAACATCTTAATTAAATGTTTAGCAATATATTCGTCTGACACATCTTGATTTCCTTCAAATTCTAAATCTCTACATATTTTAAAAATGTCTCCTATTTTTTGACAATCAGGAGAAAAACAAAAAAGTTCATTACTATTTTTTGGAAAAATATTAGCCGTTAATTTTTCATCTTGACATTTGGGACAGAACAACATCTTTCCTTTCTTCTTAAAACCTGGTACTTTCTTTTTTAAATAATCCAATAAAAAGGATTTTATTAATTTCTTATTCTTCATAGATTTCCTTAATTAAATAAATTTAATATCTGAATTACTCTTTATTTCTTTTTTATTAAAATCATGAAAATTGTCACCATAATACTCATTTAAAATAGTACGATAAACCAGCATATTAGGGCAATAATTCTTAAAATAATAATCATCATCTCCATTTAAAATCTTACTCAATGCACCTGCAATACCAGCACTTCTTGAAATTCCTACACCACAATTTATACAAATCAAGTTTACTCCATTTTTCCATTCGTTTAAAAAATTTAAAATAGACTGAGCATGAAGTTTGTTAAATAGAACTATATTTGTATTTTCTTTTGAAGTTTCTGGACAAATATTAGTATCTGAATCATGAAGTTTTAAACCTATCCATCCTAATCTTGATTTTTGTTCTGGTAATTTAACAAAATCATAATTAGGGTCTTGAACACTTATTACAATATGTTCTTCGTTTGTTTTAAATCTTTGAATTTCTAATTCACCAAATACTTTAATTTTCATCTTTATATTCCAATTGCTTTTGATTAAATTCTTTATTAATTCTGTTTTCTAATCGCTTTGTAAATAATTCACATAATCCTTCGTTAATCTCGTCTGATAACTTTCTATGAATCTCTTCGCCTATCGTATCTCTTATTTGTAAATAAATAGAACTTATCAAATCTCTTAAAAAAAATTTAATAGCATTGTCCTGTTTAAAAGTATTAAAAATTAATTTATTCTTAACTCGTTTTGCTTTAAAAGCTTTTTTGAAACTAGCAGTTACGGGGATATAATAAGTAATGCCAAAAAACATTACATCTATATAACCCTCGGCTTCATTTCGAAGGTGTTGACTAAGTTTAACATTTTCTGGCAATTCAGTTAGAAGTTTCATCTATCAGTGTTCCTTTGTTTAATTCTTTTAATGTCCCAGGCTGTTCCCATCTTTTTATTTTACTTCTTTCTTTTTTCCAACGATAATAAATAGATAATATTTCATCTAAACGAATAGGCATGTAGTTATTTACATCTACACCTACATTAATACAAAGCCTTATTTGCCCTAAATAATAAATTTCTTTTACCTTCCAAGCTCGATGTACATGACTACAAAGAATTAAATCATAATCAATTCGTGCATAAATTGGGTCATGTAAAAGCTGAATTCTTAATCCGTTTTGATTTAAAATAATTTCTTGATTTTTTGTTTTTAAAGTATTTCTATTCCCTCTATCATGATTCCCTTCTAAAAATATGTGAGTCCCGTTTAATTGAGAAAGAATGTTATCTGATTTAGTTTCTTCTCCGTTACCTGTTTTAGTTTTTCCGTATAATATGAAATCACCAAGATGATAAACCACATCATCTTTTTTAACTCTTTCATTATGTTTTTTTATTAATTTAATATTCATTTCTTCATAAGAAGAAAACGGTCTATTACAATATTTTATTATATTTTTATGTGAATAGTGTTCACATCCAGTAAAATATGTCTGCATTATAATCCTTATTTTTTATGACTTAAATATAGTTTAACAAATTCATCAATATTCATTTTCATTTCTTTTGCTCCCTGTAATATAATAATTGCTTGGTCAACAGAATCTCTATTTAAAATTAATTGACAGATTCTTTTTGTTGATACATTAGGATAAGCAAATTGCAACACTTTTGATATATCATAAATTCTATCATTTCTGATTAATTTTGTTAAATTCAGCTTCATTTTAATTCCTTATGTATTTGTAAAAAGCAAACCAATAATCACGATTTCCATTTGCTTTAAAATTACACGCACTACAAACGGTTATTAAATTCTTCTCATTACAGTTCATACATTTTTTCTTTTTCATGATTTACTTTCGTGAGATAAAAACATATCAGCATAACGGCGAAGCTGTGATACTACTCTATACTCTTTCTCAACAACTTGCTTACGAAAAGTATCGTTCTCGTCTTCTTTACCTCTTAATTTTCTAAATTCTAAAGTCTGCGTGGGGCTTCCTTCAAGAAATACAGAAAAGTTATCATTGTAAAATTTTCTAAGATAATTAGCATAAAGACCTTCAAAAAGAACATAATTTATGTCTTCGCTATTTGTAATAGCATTATGTTCAACTGTATCTAAAAATCTATGTAGTCTTTTAAAATGAATTTCTCTTTTATTATTAAAATCCTCGTAGATTCGTTGTAAATTCTCCCAATCAATTTCACTTAACCCTACTGAATCTAATCCCATTTTTTTACGATTAATAGCTCTAAGAGAAGGGATAATACTGTAATAATCATCCAAAGAAATAACAAGACTTGATTTTCGTTTATCGGAAAGAAGTTTTTGAATACAATAAGATAACTCTGAATTATGCACCACAGTAAAATCTTCTAACAGAAATAAATGGTCTTTATCTACTTCGAATCCATAATAATAACCGAATTCTATATAATTTATATCTATACCAGAAATCAAATGATTTTTTACCTGTTTTCTGGGTTTTGCTTTTTTTCTCAAAATTCGAGTAGGTATAGTATTTAGAAATCCGTCAATGTTAATTCTATAATAATTATTATCTGGATAATTTTTAACTTTAAATTTTGTACAAGAACAATAAAACCCTAAACTGCTACATAGCCAACAAATATCATTTGCAAGTTTTAAATATTTTGTGCTAATTGTAAATTCATTATTTTTTGTATAACATCCATCTGTATCTAACAATCCTGCTAATAATTCTAATCTTACTTGTTTAGTGTTCCATTTATAAATATAAGGAATATGCTTATTATTCAAAATCTTTAAATCTCTTAACCAGTACAACACTTTTGAGAGTTTTTTCTGATTTTTTCTACATATAGAATAAGAATTACATCTTTTTTTTGAATTATCACAATATACACTTAATTTCATGTCAAGTCTATTTGCATAATCTTGTAAATAATCTCTAATTTCAAAATCCTTGCTACATATTTCTTGACTGCTATTTCTTCCATCACCTAACCATAAACCTAAAAAATAAGGCTCTAAAGCAAGTTTTTTATGTGGCAAATCAAATCCTTCTGATTTATATCCTTTATAAATTAATTTATGATAATTCGATAAATTATTCCAACTCTTCACATCAATATTTATATATCCGTCTTTTGCTCTTTTTTTAGCTCTTGTATTAAATCTATAATATTTTAAGCATAATAAATGATTCGAGTTTACAATGTATGAAATTCCTCTTTTTTGTTTAACTTTGTATAGATTGTCCATTCCAGAATGAATTTTTTTGACAGTTCTTTTTGTTCCATCTGGGCCTAATAATTCATCTCCAACTTTAATATCTTCTACGTTTTTTAATGATGTATCATACATCAAAATTTTAGTACCTTTACCAAAGCATTTATGACTGCCCGAAGTCCCACCTATCAAAATAATTTTTTCATCTTTCAAATTCTTTATAACTTCATTGGCTCTATCATAGTCTTTTTGTGATAAAATTAAGGGGTCGCCAATCATTAAATATCTTTCTTTTGTAGATATTGATAAAGAAATGTTCTGCAATTTTCGCAACTGACGATAATCAAATTATAAAAACTAGAATAATCATCAATTTCTTTTTTTACATTTACAAGTTTTCTACAGTGATGACAATAATTAGTCATCTATCTCTTCTCCAATATCACCGTTTAAAGAAATTCGTTTATCTGTTTTTGTATCTATTATACAATATTTATTACAATCTATACATTGATAAATATCAATTGTCTTATATTTACCTTCATGTAAAATACCCGATTGTCTTAAAAATTTTAGTTTATGTTTATGCATTAGATTATCTCTTTTAACTTTTTACTTTGCAAAAAATATGTTAGCAATTTTGTACCAGTATATAAATCGTTAAGATGAATAGTTTCGGTTGGAGCGTGCATACTTCTTAATGGTATACCCCATACAAGAGCTTTAATCCCATATCCTTCACTAGTAACTTCTAAAGAAGTATATCCAATTCTTCCAGAACAAGTCTGAACTTGATATGGAATCTTTCTTTTCTTTGCAATAGAAGTAGCTAATTCCCAACATTTTTCGTCAATATCTACTCCTCTATATAAAGAAATTCCCTTACCTAATTCACATCTACCAACCTCTCTTTCAATTTCATCAACATTTCCATAATCGGTAGCAAATGTCACATCTGCCTCAATAACTAAATCGGGTCTTATTTCTCTAACAACAGGAAACAATTTTGAATTTCCTGTTTCTTCTTGAGTAGAAAAAACAAAAACCAAATTAGTAGATGGAATAATTCTGCTTTTTAATATTTTTTCAATTGTTTTCAGTAAGATAAAACAACCTGACTTATCATCAAATCCATATCCAGTAATATAGTCATGTAATAATTGTCTAAAATTATTTCTATAAGTTACAGCATCTCCGATTTGAATATGATTTAATATTTTGACTCTGTCTCTTATTCCAATATCAACATCTGCTTCTTCAGGAGAATAATTTAACTCTGTAGTTTCATCATATATTAAATGAGCATGTTTTCGATTTATAACCGCAGGAACAACTCCATTTTTGGTAAGAATATTTAAATGACGAGCAGAGAGAATTGTACTATCTCCTGACCCTATATACTGCAAGCTTATACTTCCCCATCTATCCACATTAGATACTATAAAAGCTATTTGGTCACTGTGAGCATCTACTAAGACAGTCTTATCTTTACCATAATCAAAATTTACAATTACATTGTAATATTTATCTATTTTCACAAATTTCCGACTCACACCAAGTTTTAACAAATAATCTTCTAAAAATTCTGCGATGTTTTTTTCAAATCCAGATGGAGAAGGAATTTCAATAAGATTTCTCAATAGATGCATATCATTTTCTTTAAACATTAGTTGCTCCTTATTGAAATTATAGTTCTTTTGTTACTTCATAAAATTTTTTCGTTAAAGCAGAAATAGCTCTTTCTATATTACCTTCATTATTTGTTTCGACTCTATTTTGACTAATTAAGGCTACCACAACATCTTTAGCATTCATTGATGCCGTATTTTTTGCTTTTGCAATTAAGTCGTCTGGAGAACCGTATGGCGTTCTTGTAGTGCTTTTGGATTGTTTTTTGTCTTTCTTTTCCTCTTTAATATCTACTATCTTTCCTTTAGACATTGAAACAGTGATTGTATTCTTAGCAACCGCTCCCATAGCCTTTACATCTTGTTTTTGTAATTCATCAGAAAAATTAGTCCATTTTTCATCACCAACAAATTTCACACCATATTGACTTACACAAACTACTTCTTTCGTAATTGTTTCGTCAATTTCTGTATTTGATTCTTTTTTCTTTTCTGTTGATTCTTTCTTTTTAGAAGCTCCCTTAACTTTTCTTAAAAAAGTAACTTCATCATCTTTTTCTGTAACTTCAACAGTATCTCCCTTTAAAACAGGATATTTATCAAAATTACTCTTATTCATTACATTTTCAGCTACAGCAATTGAATCTTCTTCGCCTTGAAACTTAATTAAGGATTTGTTTGGTAAAAACCAATCAACAACTTTTTCTGTTCCTTTTTTCTTACTTGCCATCTTTTTTCTCCTTTTCCTTTTTTGCTTTTTCTAAATTATCAAAATATTCATCTGAAATACTTTCTATAGCATCAATGACTTCTGCAAATTTTACATCAAAAGTCTTTAAAGCGTTTGTAAATTTATCTTCCATTTCCTTTTTTGCTTTTTTGTAATTTTGCTTTATATTTCTTCGAGTATAAGTCTTTTTAAATTCTTCTATAGTATATTGTTTTGCTTTTTCTAAATCAATATAAATCTTATCTTCGTCTATGGTAACAAAGTTATCTAATCCATAAGGTCGAATGATATATTTTATAATAACATTTTTTTGAGTATAATGCAAAATTAATTCATCTATCTTACCTTTAATAACTTGCTGACCATGTACAAAATAAATAACTTGATTCAGTGAATATTTAGCTTCTTTCATTTCTTTTTTCCTTTCTTTTTTCGATTCTTTCTCTTTTCTAATAAATTATAACAATACTCAGGACTTACAATATTCTCTTTTTCATAAATCTTCAAAAACTTTTCTCTGACATTTTTAAAATTAGGAAGATTATTTAAATTTAATTCCTTTTGATTTCTTAATGCCTCTTCAATCGCTTCTCTTCCTTTTTCTTCAATCTCTTTTGGTAATTCTAGTAAATTTACTAAATCATATCTTAATTGAGCATCTTCTTTTGTTTCGTTCAGAGCAGGAATGATGTTATCTACTTTATCTCCAACTCTTGCCTTTTGTGCTAAAATTTTTAAAGGGTGTGGAATTAATTCATACATTCCTTTAGACCCTTTTATTTTTTTATTTGTATTAAAAATTCTAACATTTTTATAAAACGCTAACTGATGCAAGTCTTTATCGCCAGTAACAACAATACATTCTTGATTCTTAAAATATCTAACAGCTATCGAAATCACATCATCAGCTTCCAATCCATCTTTAACTCTAATAAAATGCCAATTGGTTGATTCATTTAGAGAATCATGTAATTGATTAACTTGGTCATATTCATAATCCCAATCTATAAATTCATCCTTCTTTCTTAAACCTGCTCTATGGTCTTTATAGGGAGCATATAAGTCCTTACGAAACGAATGCCCTTCAAGAGCCATAATAATTATATCATCTTTGTCTACTCCTATCTTTTTTAATGAAGACAGTAAACTATTAAAATACATGACTCTAGGAGGTAGAATAAACTTTGGACTTCCCGTATTGTGCTTTTGTTCTCGTAAACGATTAACTACTTTTACAGTTGGAACAAAAAGACCAGATGTATCAATTAATATGACTTTTGACATAATTATAAATTCGCTATAAATTGACCTAAAAATATTATACTTGCTATAAATGCACAAATAGCAACTAGAATTCCCTTTTTCTTATTTCGAATTAAAGAGTAGACTCCTAAACCTATACTAAAAATTGTTCCTATTAAATATTTCATAAAAATTTCTCTAAATATTTCAAAGGTTCTCCTTCAAGAACCATTTGTTGAAGGTGATATTGCCAATTTTTCAAAGTTTCTTTGTCAGCATAATAATGTTTGGGAGGGTATTCTAAATTACATTCACAATATCTATCATACTTTTCTTCTCCCCAAAAAGCTTTAGCAAAATCATGGGAGAAAATAATAATATAATGTCCTTTACTTTTAATTAATTCTTCTAAATAGTAATCATAATCTAAAGAAGACATTGATTCGATTTGAAAAAATTCACATAAATCAAAACCATTATCATATGACTTATCAATCGCTTTTTGTAAAATTTCTTTATTTGTCATTTTTTAAAACTTCCTGGTTTTCTTCTATCTTTTTTATCACTATTATCAAGCTCATCAAAAGCTTTTTGTCTTATCAGTAATCTTTTAATTTTATTTTTCTGTTTCATCTATAAAATCCTTATATTCTAATTTATAATATTTTTCTATCCAATCTCCACAATAATTATCAAAAACAGTAATATATTTTTCTTCCAAAGCAATCTTCTCTTTGGAATAAGTGCAATATAATTGATTATTTGTATAATTTGTTCTAATTATTTGTGAAGTCATTTTTTAGTCCATATATCATTGATAGTAAAAGGAAAATCGTTTAATTCTTTTGATAGATGACCATTCTTAATATCTTGTTTCGTTTGAACAATAGCAACTAAATTCCATAATAAAGCCGCATAATGGTCTTCATCATTTAATTTTGCTTGAATCTTCCATAAATGTCTTATAGTAGAATCATAATATCTACTTATTGGCTGACCCTTTTTCCAGTTATTTTTATCGTATTTCTTCGCACCATTTTGATAATGAATAGCTAATCGTCTATATGCTTCTGTATAATGCCCTTTTTCTTGATAAGTAATCAAATAAATAATTTCTTCTATTGCTTCTAACAAAATCAATGAAGCTTCGTTTTCTCTAATTTCTCCATACTCATAAAGTCTATTACTTAATACTTTTAATCCTAATTCGAGTTCATAAGTTCTATAATCAAATTTTTGCAATTTATGATTTAAAAGAGATTCAATTAAATTTATAGTTTCAAATGGTAATAAATGAGGTTGTCCTTTCCCTTCATCAGTGTCTCTTTGAGAACCAGTATTGAATTGCTGTCTTTTACCAGAATCTTGAACTTTATTAAATTTCATTATTTAACTCACTTTCTCGTATTTATATGTTTTCGATATATTTTTCATAAAATAAGAACCTATTGAATTTGCAAAGAGCAAAGATATAATTTCGTCAGGATAAACTTTTTCATAGCGATAAATCGAACCTTTTACAAATTCAATTTCTAAAACATATTCTGCTCTATCGTAGCCAATACTTTTTATTTGTGATGATTGAACATTTATTCTTTTCATTTTATCCACTCCCAATTATAGTCCTTTTTACAATCAGTATTTATAACTTTTCTATCATTAAATCTAAAATATAAACAACCATCTCCATCCCAAACCCACGCCATAACAATTTCGAAAGGTTCACAAATTTTCATTCTTCGAGCATTTTCCCCTTCTCCCTCATAAGAAATCCAACAATCCTTCTCTTCTAATTTAAAATGATAAACTGTCACTTCAACTTCATCATACAAATATTTTTTAGCTTCTTCAAAAATAGCACCTTCTTTTACTTGTTTAAAGGATTCATGAACTCTAAACGTAGAATAATATCCTGTTTCATTTACCCTTCCTATAAAACAATGACCTCTTAATGCTTCTCCAAACCAATTAGCATTTTGTTCTTTTAATAAGTCTACTATTTTCCAATCACAAGGAGTAATAATTTTCATTTTATTTCCAAATTTTATAAGTTTCTTTTAAATAATTAATTAATCTTTAGTTAAATTATATTTTTCATCTAAAAATTCTAATAATTGATGACGATTTTTAAAAATACCACCTTGTCCATTTCCACTATCAAGAACAAAATATAAAAGACTTTTGTTAATTGTAGTTTTAGGCATTTGAGTTATCAAATAAACTGACAATCCTCTATACCAAGCAAGTGCCAGTTCAATAATAGTTCCTCCTGGTTTATCTCCTTCATCTAAATTCCAAATTAAAAATTTAGAATGTTCTACATAATCTATATCTCCAAAAATATGAATAGATTTTGTTAAATTAGTGTTCTCATCAGCATCTACATAGGATTTACCTCTCCAAATTGTCCGCATTGATTCTGTGAACTTTTCCCAATTACCGCTTTTTTGCCATCCAGTTAATTTTTGCATAAATTCTTCAGTTGGCATTCCTACTTTTGCAATCTCTTCTCTTGTAGGGTCAAATACATAAATTCCTCTTGCGTTTAATTCGGGAGTTAATTGCCTTCGCCAGCCAATTCCATCATCTTTTTTCGCAGGAGACTCCATACTTCCAATTAAATACGTTTTAAAAATACAATTTTCTATTGTTACGAGCTTAGTTTTATCCATGTTTATCACTTCCTTAATTGTTTAGAAATGCTCTTATTGATTTTTTTATATTGACTATATGTATATAATTTTGGTTTAAATTCTTTAATGAACCATTTAATATATTCTTGTACCTGATTCGTTTTTACTAAATAATCATAGGCTCTCTTATGCAATTGATTATGTTTAGAATTTGTCAAAAATAATAAATTTATTATCTCATTATTATATTTATTTAAATCAATATGATGCCTATTAATTAAATCCCCTCGTTTTGCTAATGTCATTTCATGCCCTTTTTTGAATTCTCCCTTTCGGTTGCATCGTTTTCCTTTTAAAACTTGTTGTAAATGTAGTCCAATCTCTGGTCTTTCTTTTCTTAAATCTTTACCTTTATTCCATGTAAAAATTTTACCATTTTTTCTCTTTTCACTCATGCTAATGGAGCGTCTTTTTAACTCTTCTTTTGAATAATTATGAGAATATCCTCTATCTGGATTTGTCAAGTAACATCTCCTACATCTTCTGGCAGAAAGTTTTTTGATAATATTTCCACAACTACATTTTTTCATCAAACATCTCCATTTTCTTTAATCTTCTTATCTTCATAATCAGCAATTTCAAAATCATAACTATCAATAATATACTTAAAATTATCTATTAAATCAATACTCAATCTTCTTTTAACTTCCTTTGCACATAAAATCAAACAACCGACCATATCATTGTAACGCTGATAATTAGGTTTATAACCTAAGAAATTTTTTACAAAAGTTTTTATTCTATCAGAACTAAAAGCCTTATTATTTATCAAAGTATCTTTTGTATAATGAAAAATTTGATAATTCAACTCTCCTGCCGTTGTAGCACTATCTCTTTTTTGTAGAGCTTCTCGACGACCATCATTAGATTTTATATAAGGCATTTATCATTTTCTCCTTTATTCTATATGACCTTTATGATTTTCTTCTTGCTCTCCAAATATTTCTTTTATATCTCTAAACATGTGGTCGATTAAATCATTTGCTAATCCACATGCATATTTTCTATTTTCTGGATTATTCTCGTCACGAACAATTTTAATACTCTTAGATAAAAGTTTTAAATTATCAACAAGTTTCTCGTAATCATATTTTTCAATATATTCTATTGATTCTTCTCTATACTTTTTTAAGTTATAACAAGCATCGTATAAACTAAAACCAAATTCTAAACTTAAATTAACAGCTATCATTAATTTATCATACGATTTGCAAATTTTTAAACCCGATAATAATTCTTGTTGTGAATATGTGCAATATTTAGAGAAAACTTTACATATTTCAGAATTAATATCTTTTTTTCTCGGCGATTTCATTTTTGGCGCTTTTGAAATATTTTTTACAGAAGGTAATTTTTTCATTTTATCTTTTCTTCTCTTTTAACTTTAGCAATATAATCTTTCTCTTTTACATCTAATTCAGAAGAAAGAGCATCGTTTAAATCTTTGTCATTTTTTCTTGCATTTTGAACAGCTTTTATAACAGAATTTAATGTCTTTTTTCCAATACCAAATAATCCCTCTATAACTCTCCCAGCTATAAATCCTAAAGCAGAAGGGCAAAAAATCAATAATGCTAAAGCAATCCAAAAGGCATAACCTGTTAAGTTATTGATAAAACTTTTAATTCTTTCTATAATAGTCATCTTTCTTTCCTTTTTCTCGAACCCTTCTTCATATAAATAATATCCTTTTGAACAGTAAGTCATTTCTCCTAGTTCATTGAATTTAGTATTACCTTTACAAACATTCTTTGCTTTTGATTTATTAACACTTTGCGGAACTGTACCTTTTGTGTCGAAAGTAAGACGAGGAATTAAAGAGCATCCCGATAATACCAAACAACTTACTAAAATAATTATAAACTTTTTCATTTCTTTCATTGTATTTTCCTTAACTGACGTTCATTAAAGTTTTCATAAAAATGTTTTATGATGCCATGTTTGTCTTTTTTCCATCCCCTAATATAATAAGAATATCCTTTGTCCATAGAAAAGTCTTCATACTCTGCGATTCCTTTACAGCCTTCAAAAAATCCATTTATAACTTCAACCTCATCTCCAAATTTTAAACTCATATCAACTCCTCTTTCTTCAAGTATAACATATAAAACTCGATTTGTCAAGTTTTTATCTCAATAAATAAAAATTAAAACTCCAATATTTTCTCAAAAATATAAAGTGAGAAGATAACAAAATGCACAAGAACTTGAGCCATTAAGTAATATCTAAAATATTCATTTATCATTTCCTCTCCTTAGTGTTTAGTGGGTTGGGCTAAAATTAAATTAGCTCATAATTTTCCGAATCTATCTCGCCATCAATAATATCAATCACGTCTATAATTTCTCCTTCATCATCAACCCTACATATTATTTTTTGCTTAACCCATCTTGTAAATATTCTAGTCATTTTTCCCCTCCTTACCCTTTAGGATTTGCTTGGAGTTTGTTCGTATAAATCTAAGAATATCCCTAATGTCTTGCCAAGATAATTGAGATGGGTAATGTTCTGAGAGCCAATCATTAATTACATCTAAATCTAATTCCACCCCTTCGCTCTATATTTTTTCTGCCTGAATATTTCCCAAAACGCTTGCTGTCTAATCTTCTCGTACTTTGCCAACGCTGGCTGTTCAATCTTCTTGTACTCTGCCAACGCTGGCTGTCTAATCTTCTCGTACTCTGCCAACGCTTGCTGTCTAATCTTCTCGTACTCTGCCCACGCTGGCTGTTCAATCTTCTCGTACTTTGCCCACGCTTGCTGTCTAATCTTCTCGTACTTTGCCCACGCTGGCTGTCTAATCTTCTCGTACTTTGCCCACGCTTGCTGTCTAATCTTCTCGTACTTTGCCCACGCTTGCTGTCTAATCTTCTCGTACTTTGCCCACGC
>JGI10211J34971_10000115_pt1 | contig 61008 bp, 56 predicted proteins | sample Etolagsediment_FD_34971 | JGI IMG/M metagenome (IMG submission 34971) | reverse complement strand
GTACTGCAGCGAGTGTGGGTTCCACCCAACCCACAGCAAAGCTATGCGGCTCTACGAGTCGGCACAAGAGCTTGGACTGCCTGTCTTCTTTCACAGCAGCGAACCGCTCGGACCCGCCGCAATATTAGAGTATGCCCAGCCCTTTTTGTTGGATGAAGTTGCCAGGGAATTTTCCGCCTTGAAAATTGTTATCGGAACTATGGGTGTGCCGTTCGTTGAGCAAACATTGTCAATGGTAGCGAAACACGAAAATGTGTATGCGGATTTGACGCTCCGCGTAAGCAATATCTGGCAGGTTTATAACATAGTGGTGTCGGCACACGAACGTGGGGTAATGGATAAATTGCTGTTCGGCAGCGGTTTCCCATTCGGCAACCCGGGGGAGTGTATAGAGACACTGCTCGGCTTCAATAAGCTCCTGGCTGACACAAATTTGCCGACGGTCCCACGAGGTAACATTCAAAACATCATCGAACGTGATACATTAGAATTGCTTAAGATAAGAAGATAGTGGACCGGAGTATAATTACGGAGAGATAAACAGTGAGCCTGGAGCTTTTGGAAGAGGAAAGAGAAAGCTGGGGGAGCCGAGGCGCATTTATATTAGCTGCTGTAGGCTCGGCGGTTGGACTCGGCAATCTGTGGAGGTTCCCATACGAGCTATGTGACCACGGAGGGGGAGCATTTTTGATTCCATATATAATCGCCGTGTTTGTAATTGGCGTCCCGATGCTTATTCTGGAGTTCAGTCTGGGGCATTTTACGCAACGGGCGGCCCCTGAAGCATTCGCTCGAGGACACAAAAGGTTTGAGTTTGTCGGGTGGTGGGGCATTATTCTCGGATTTATCATTGTCACGTTTTATACGGTGATTCTTGCGTACTGTTTCAGCTTTCTGTGCTTTAGTGTGCAAGGTATTATCACGGGCGGGGAGCTGCCGTGGGCGGCCAAAGGGGTTGAGGGAGTTGAAAAGGCAAAAGATTTTTTCTCTCATACGTATCTTGGCCACCCTGCGGAGTACACACTTGACAATCCACCGGGCCCGGCTCTGGGCTCGGTTCAGTGGAACATATTCTGGCCGTTGGTTGCTACGTGGCTGGCGATGTACCTCTGCATATTTAGGGGCGTGAGGTTAGTCGGCAAGATTGTGTGGTGGACGGTACCGCTTCCCTGGCTGATGCTGCTTATTCTTACGGTGCGCGGTCTGACGCTCGAGGGCAGCATCAATGGGCTGGCTTACTACCTTAATCCTGCGTGGTCGGAGCTGGCCAAGGCGACAACGTGGCGACATGCATTCGGGCAGGCATTTTTCTCGTTGAGCCTGGCTTTTGGAGGGGTGATGATAACTTACGCCAGCTTTCTTCACCGAAAAAGCGACCTTAATAACAACGCGGCGATAATAGGTCTTGCGGATTTCGGCACGAGTTTCGTGGCGGGTCTGGCGGTTTTTGCAACGCTGGGAGGTATGGCTTTTGTTACGGCCCAGGCCGGCGAGGCGGTAGCTGTGGAAAAGGTGGCTGAGGGCGGGCCAGCTCTGGCTTTTGTAGCGTTTCCCTACGCTCTGGCGCAACTGCCCTATTCGGCGTGGTTCAGCTTTGTTTTCTTCTTTGCGCTTGTTATGTTAGGGATTGACTCGGCATTTTCGCTTACCGAGTCGATGCTTGCGGCTATAGTTGACAAAACCGGGTGGCGGCGAAGCGTCACGCTGCCGGTTATGAGCGTAGTCGGACTCGGCGTTGGGATTGTGTATATTACTCAAGGTGGTCTGTACTGGCTGGATGTCATAGGGAAGTTTATTGACGGGACGTGGGGTATTGCCTTTCTCGGATTACTCGAGTGCGTAGTGCTGGGCTGGCTCTGGCGAATTGACCTTTTGCGTCGGCACGCCAATGAGCGAAGCGACTGGAAACTGGGCAGATGGTGGATTTATCTGATTCGAATCTGCATCCCCGTCATTTTAGGCTCATTATTCCTCTGGAGTCTGTTCGATGATTTAACACAGGAAGGAGGCCTGCTTCGAAGCTCAACAGGCTCTCTGGACCTCGGAAAATGTATGGGGCTGTCGGTAATGATTTCTGCTCCAATCATAGCGATAATAATCAGTTGTGCCAAAGGTCGGCGCTCGAACAATATTGAGGGCCGGCCGGATGACAATATGGAAACCAAGGCACGTTTAAGCGGTGCCCTTGCCCTTGTTCTTGCTATAGCTTCGGCGGTAGTGGTTGTAATGCTGTTCAAATCGGCACTGCACGGTTGCAAGGAGAAAAGACTGTTGTGGCTGTCCCTGGCGCCGGCGGTTGTTGCGGTCGCCATTAGTAACCATTTACTTGACAGGCACCATGGCTCAAGCAGACAGGCATCATTGTTTGCACGGTTGGGGGGAATCCTTGGCACATTGGATGTCAGCGCTTTTATCGCCTTGAATTTGATTTATTCGGCGCGTGGCAAAGAGGGCATAGAACCAGTGCTGCGGTCACAGGAGCAACTTAGTGCCGTATCGTATCTGATACTGAGCCTTGCTTTCTTATTAATTATCGGCGGCCTTGTCTGGTGCTTTTACAAGGCTCTAATGGCGGCGGGTGGTTCCGCCCAGTCACAATTGCCTCAGAAGAACAGCAACGAGGAACTACACGCAAACAAGAGCTGATGGCTAACAGACATCATTTGAAGCCATCGACATTGTTTGAAGTATATTTTTCGCACGCCTCTTCCAAATCCACGTCACTTATGTTTGCCAGAGTACATAACCAGGCAAATACGTCGGCAAACTCTTCCGCTCTGTTTTTTTCATCGGCGCCTGCGAGACTGGTAGCCAGCTCTCCTACCTCTTCAACAAACCACATAAACGTGGCGGGGATTCCTCGCTCCCGGTCCCGCTCTTGGTACTTTTTTGCAATTAACTGCTGAAATTCGCTAATATGCATTCTTTTTAGCAAATTAACTGCCTGCTAAATCGGCGATCTTTGCCTTTTCAAAAACAGCTCTGGCCTGAGCAAGTGCTTTGCCGTAGACTTGCTCGACTTTAGCGGCGTATTTTTCTCCACGCGCGTGCTCTGCCAAGTCTAACTGGCTGACCATAGGCCCATCAACTGCCTCAATCACCTGCAGCAACGTTATCTTCTTTACTGGTTTGGCCAAGGAAAAGCCGCCGCGAGGACCTCGTTTGCTGCGAAGCAAATTCGCCCTGACCAACTGCTGCAGTATCTTGAGCAGGTATTCCAAGGGGATATTATATTTTTTAGATATGTCTTGAGACAAAACAATCTTTTCCTTTTGATGCTGTGCAAGATAACCGACTGCCAGCAGTGCGTACCCTGTTGACCTACTAATCTTCATTACAATCTCCTTCAAAACAATACACCAATTATAAAAATTTCCTTATCTACCGCAGTTGGGCAGACAACAACGAAAAAGCAAGCGTTTTGAGTGTGATTACTAATATACGTCAAAGCTGAAATCGCATAGAACACCTAATATTATCAATAACATACCCCGAATTGTAGGAGTTTTGCTCTCTAAAATACACAAAACCTACGAAAACATAATGTTCATCGAAAAATCCCTTATTTGCAAGAATTTTTTTCAAAAAAATTAAAAAAAATTGAAATTTCGTGCGAAATCGCAAAAATCTTGACATCTGAACGATTCTAACATACGATTCTAACATAATTTTAGGTTCTTTTAGGAAGACCGTTATGGCGGAGATCAAGCCGAGAATATATGTCAGGTATGCCGAGAACGCAACAATCGTTACTTTAACCGATGAAAAAATTCTTGAAGAAAATGATATTCGCGCACTGCAAGAATCCATTATGTCCGTCATCGAACAAGCGGAGCTGATAAATCTGGTCCTGGATTTTCAAAATGTTCGTTTTCTATCATCCGCTGTTTTAGGACTTTTAATAAGAATCAGCAAAAAAGTTTACGAGCGCAACGGCCAGTTAAGACTTTGTAATATAAATCCAAAAATCCACGAAATTTTTAAAATAACGCGCCTCACCAAAATTTTCGATATTTACCAGGATTTAGAAAGTGCAGTTGAAGGATTGTCTGCAGCAGATTAGCAAAAAATGATTTTTGCCTGGCTGACAAGAACAAATGGAGGACGCCGGTGGGGCGTAACTAATAACGAATTTGAAAAATAATTTTCGTCCACACAAACTCATTGCAAAAGGGTTTCAAGGAGATATAAGTTTATGGCGTCAAAAACACCAATCAGTCGCTCAGTAGTCGTAGAGAGCATGCCGTCGAATATGGGGGAGGTGTACAATCAGATTCTATCCAAACTCAAAGCCAACAATTTCAGCCAAGAGGATATTTTTGCCGTCCATATTGCTTTATATGAAGCTTTTCTCAACGCCCTCAAACACGGTAATAAAATGAGCACTGGCAAAAAGATTAAAATTGACTATTCGGTGAGCTCAGATAAAATTGGGATTTCTATAGAGGACGAGGGTGACGGGTTCGATCCGGAGAGCATACCGGACCCACGGCTCGGCCAAAATATCTATAAGACAGAGGGCAGGGGCTTGTTGCTTATACGCTCATATATGGATGTAGTTAAATTCAATAAACGCGGTAACCATATACATATGGTCAGATATAAAGAAAAACCACATCTAACAGAAACTCATGGCCAAACAGGCACAATCAATCCCGGTGAATCGGGATGACGTTAGTGATGTGGTAATGGATAGTGGAATTAAACTAAAAGTGTTCACAAAAGCTGTTATTGTTTTGGGCTGTTTGGTTGCTCTGAGTGGCTGTATATTTAATGATGAGCCGATGCCTAAGATTATATATGGGCCTGCCCCGGACAATAAAGTTATCTCGCCGCGGATTACAAAGCCGCCCAAAAACCAGAAGAATATCGATAGAAACATCCCCAGGAACTGGCTGCCCCCTTCAAACGTGGAAAAGAAATGGACGGCTATAGTAATACATCATTCAGGAACAAAGAAGGGTAATGTAGCCATATTTGATAAATGGCACAGAGAAGGCAGGCATTGGGAAGGTGTCGGCTACGACTTTGTCATAGGCAACGGGACCAACAGCAGCGACGGCCAGGTGGAGGTTACATTCCGCTGGCGACAACAGCGAGTAGGTGCGCACTGCAAAACGCCCGACAATTGGGCGAACAGAAACGCAGTAGGGATTTGCCTTGTGGGCAACTTCAACCAAACACTGCCTACGGCACGACAGATGCAGTCTCTTATCAAATTAGTTCGGTTTCTGCAAAACCGCTATGGAATTCCGAAAAGCCGTATTTACGGTCACAATACCACTCCGGGAGCAGGCAAAACAGACTGCCCGGGCAAGAGATTCCCAATGGCTCGGTTCAAATCAGTAGTTGACCGCTGATTTGTTACGATGGTCCCCACTCTTGTCTTCGACAAGAGGACGTGGGGGCAAGCCCCCACTCCCCTGTGTCTTCCTATCGAAGACAGGAACAGGGGAAGACGTGGCTGCTACGTCCTATAAACTCACCCCCAAGTCCAGCCAATAGCATTTTACGGCAAAATAAGCCGAGCTATCGCAGCACCGACAAAGTCTGCACGCGATTATACCGAAGTGTGAATAGTGAAGTGTGAATAGTGAAGTGTGAAGCGAGATACGAGATACGCTTCACGAGATACGAGATACGCTTCACGAGATACGAGAGGAGTCGGCCGAATGGACATGTATGACTCGTTGTTTTCTCCAGGCTCTGTGCTGAACGAACAGATAGCTCGGCAGATTTTTGACATCCTGCCCGAGGGGGGACCGGTCATGGTGATTACAGACAAAGATGGTAACTTCTGGCCAAGCGACTCAGAAAGATTCTCGAAGCTGAACATCAGCGAGTCCTTTTTGAAAGAAATCCGGACCAAAATCGATGACGGCGCTGAGCCGGTGATAACTCAAGTTGACGATTGCAGCATTATTGCCGCACAATTGGCCACAGAGCAGACTAATTGCGGATATGTGATTGTCGCTCTGCCACAATACGGTCCTGAATCAACCTTGATAAATACTGACCTGATAGAGATATTACTCAATCAAATCAATCTGATAGCCAAACTGATAGAGAAAAACAATCTCCTCTATGAACTTCAAATGAAACAGTTCAGCGTTTACGGCCAGTCCGCGAGTTCTTAGGACCTGGCCGGAAGGCGTTCCTGTACAGCATGCCTAACGGCACGGTGGACTCACGGAGGACTCCCGGGGGGGCGAAGCAACCTCAAATTGATTATTGCTCAATTCTTGATTTTTGATTCTCGCTGCGAATCCCGTACCTATTTAATTTTGACTCCCGCCAAATTATATAACTCCATAAGAGCAAAAGGATTATCTTTATACATAAGCCCTGTACCGCTCTGGTGCAGGGTGAGCCCACTTTTCAAATAGGTGCGGTACTACCATATCTGACTGGGGCGCAATGCCTCAAAAATTTAGAGATTGCACATTGACAAGCAGGAAAAATCTACAATAATTACGCAAACAATAGCGAGACCTTAAGCGTATAATAAAAATTTGAAACAGTATATAGCTGAAATTTGATTATTTTAGTTTGAACATAGAAGAGCCATAATCGGCAGTCCCCTTGCCTCCGGCAGGAGGCAAGGAAAGGGGGCGATTGGTTTAAGTGGAGAGAATATGATTAGCGTCAAAGGCTTGCGGCGGAGATTCGGGTCGATCATAGCTGTCGATGGAATATCATTTGACGTGAATCAGGGGGAGATTCTGGGTTTTTTGGGGCCTAACGGGGCAGGCAAAACTACCGCTATGAGAATGCTGGCGTGTTTTCTGCCGCCGGACAGCGGTACGGCAACAATATGCGGCTGCGATATTCTGCGAGAGCCAATTAAAGTTCGACAGTCACTGGGCTATCTTGCGGAAAACGCACCCGCATACAACGAAATGACCGTCGGGTCGTTCCTGCATTTTATCTGTGACGCACGCTGGATTAACGGCAAGAGCCGAAAAGAAGCGCTCAACAAAATCGTGAGCGTATGCGCAATAGAGTCGGTGTACCACCAAACGATTGAAACGCTGTCGAAGGGTTATAGGCGGCGAGTGGGACTGGCACAGGCACTGATTCACGACCCGCCCGTATTGGTTCTCGATGAGCCTACCGACGGCCTGGACCCAAACCAGAAGTACGAGGTACGGGAACTAATCAGCAAGATGGCTAAGGATAAGTGCATCATCATATCGACACACATTCTGGAAGAGGTCGAGGCGATATGTACTCGAACGATTATAATCGATAAAGGCAGAATTATGGTTGACTCGACGCCGCAGGAGCTTAAGCAAAAATATCAAACAGGTCTGGTTGAAATCTTTCGCAAAATTACACGAAGGAGCGCTTAGGAAAGCTGGAGTTTTCAGGACCCCCACTCTTGTCTTCGACAAGAAGACGTGGGGGTAATCGATTCGAAGACTTGATTTTTGAGCGTGAGGAATCTGATAAATGAATGGTTTTGGGACGGTCTGTAAAAGGGAATTAAGGGGATATTTCGCGACGCCGGTGGCCTACGTGTTTTTGGTAATTTTTTTGTTTTTTTCGGGTTACCTGACGTTTAAGCGTGGGTTTTTTGAAATAGGCCAGGCGGATATGTGGCTGTTCTTTTCCAATTTGCCGTTGTTGTTTGTCTTTATGGTGCCGTCAACAGCAATGCGCATGTGGTCGGAAGAACGCAGGAGCGGCTCGATTGAACTGTTAATGAGTCTTCCCATCACAGTTACCCAGGCAGTTCTTGGTAAATTCGTAGCAGCGTGGCTTTTCATAGGGATCGCTTTGATACTGACATTTCCTATGCCCGTAACTGTGTGTTATCTCGGCGACCCTGACATTGGGCTAATTATAACCGGTTATTTGGGCAGCTTTTTGATGGCAGGAGGATTTTTGGCTATCGGCTGCTTCTTTTCCGCTCTGACCAAGAGCCAAGTAATCAGCTTTATCCTGGCGGTGGCGGCCTGCGGCGTTCTGGTTTATGCAGGAAGGTCAACAACGCTTGACTATTTATCAGCGTTTTTGCCGGTGGGGATGCTGAAAGCCGTTGAAAGTATGAGTCTTGAAACGCACTTTGACTCTATTCAGAGAGGAGTGCTGGAATTCAAGGATTTGTCATACTTTGCGCTGCTGATTGTCGGTTGGATGAGCGGCTGTTGCCTCGTCCTGGATGAAAGGAAAACCAGCTAATGGGCAGGACAGTTCGAACAATTGCGGCGGTGCTCCTTATCGGTATCATTACGTTTTGCGCAATAATTATATGCCAGAACCTCGGGAAAGGGCTCCGGCTCGACATAACCGACCAGAAACTATACACGCTTTCTAAGGGCTCCAGGGCAATACTCGGCAAGCTCAACCAGCCCTTGAAGTTGAAACTCTATTATACGAAGACCGCAGCGAGAAAGGCGCCCGACCAGATTCGTTATTACAATAATTACTTCTATTTCGTACAAGCACTGCTACAAGAGTACGCCAGGGCGGCAAAGGGTATGCTCAGGCTGGAGATAATTGACCCGCGGCCGTATTCCGACGAGGAAGAGGAGGCCTTACGCTATGGGCTGCGACGATTTCCTATGCCGGATGAGGAGAGCTTTTTCTTCGGCCTGGTGCTTCAGACGGAATTCGGCGTGGTTAAGACCATCTCGTTCTTCTCACCCGACCGGCAAAATTTCGTGGAATATGATTTGAGCCAGCTAATCGATACCGCAATCACGCGCGAAAAGAAGCGTATCGGTATCCTCAGCTCGCTGCCGGTAATGGGCGAGGATGTTACCGGTTATATGGCCCAACTGATGCGGATGCAGGGCCAACGGCCGGCACCGCCGTGGACAATTGTACAGCAGTTAGAGCAGCAATACGACGTCAAAAAGTTCGAAACCCAGACCCGGGAAATCACAGACGTTGATACTTTGCTGGTGATTCACCCGAAAGATTTGCCGGAAAAAACGCTTTTTGCTATCGACCAGTTTGTCTTGAAGGGTGGGCGTGCGATTATCTTTGTTGACCCACGCTGTATTGCTGACAACCCAAGGCCTCTGCCGGGCCAAACCCAGCCGCCAACCGAGCCCACTTCGGACTTAAATAAGCTGCTTCAAACCTGGGGTCTTGAGATGCTGAAAGACAGGTTCGCTGGAGACCGCTCTCTGGCGATGGGCGGCCAGCCCGGACGCAACGAGCGGTTCCAGAAACTGATTGGCTTCCTGGGCCTGACTCGCGAATGCTTCAACGCCGACAACATTATCACTGCAAATCTCAATGAGGTCAGAATGCTCTTTCCGGGTGTGCTGCAGAAGCTAACAAGCGGGAAACGCAATAAAGACACGAGAGAAAATCAAATTATCCCTCTGCTGCAGACAACCAACCGGGGAAATACCTGGAAGGTCGAAGGCCCATGGGACTGGGTACGCATAAACTGGGAGCGGATGATGAGCTATTTTACAGATGGTTATGAGCCGGTTGTTATGAGCTATTTGGTAACAGGGAGCTTTAAATCCGCCTTCCCCAACGGCATTGAGCTGCCCGAAGAATCAAGTGAGGCCAAATCCGGCGAAGAAAAGAATGAGAGCAAAAGTAACGACGAAATCGCAGACAGCAATGCCGCAAAGAAACTCACCGGCTTGACGGAGGCCTCGACAGACTGTGCGGTGATAATTATTGCAGATGTCGATTTTATCAGCGATATCGAAGGCGTCGCCTATCAGGATACCATTTTCGGAAAAGCTGCCGTCAGCAACAATAGCGATTTGCTGCTGAATGCAATTGAATATTTAGGGGGTTCGAGTGAACTGATAGCCGTCAGGTCGAGAGGCAGCTTCCAGCGGCCGTTTGTGGTGGTCGAGAAAATCAAAGCTGACGCCGAGAGAGAAACGGCTGCAGAGATAGCAAGAAGAAACGCCGAGATTGAGCTCCTGCAAAAGGAGCTGCAGAAAATAGTCGCTTCCGCCAAAGAGGGCGAGGAGAGTATAGTTGCGGCCTCGATAGAGAAAAAGAGAAGGGAGGCGGTGCTTAAGATACGCAAGGCACAACGTGAGCTGCGTGCGGTACAACGGAAAAGGTACGTTAAAATCGACCAACTTGGCAATACGCTCCAAAACATCAATACGTGGTCAGCTCCGGCCGTGATACTGGTCTTGGCGATTATCCTGAGCATACGTCGAAGTGTACTGCGGAGACGTTATGTCAGTCACGCAAGCGATGCCTGAAAACTAAGATTTGTTCCATATCTTTCTCCGGGAGTTAATAATGAGTAACAGAAAACTTATAATATTAAGTATCGTTGCCGGCTTAATGATAGTATGTGCGGTTATACAGTCCCGTATTGGTCGGGCTCCGGCCCCCTTGTCTTCTGTCGAAGACAGAAAAGGGGGAGACTCCTACCTTATACAAGGGCTCGACCCCGCTAAGATTGAAAGCATCCTTATAGGCACAGGTGAGAATGCTGTCAAACTTATCCGTAGGGGTGACCATTTTGTAGTCGGCAATAAAGACAACTACCCCGCCGTGACCAGCAGGATTAACAACCTGATTACATCCTGTCTTGATATTCGCACAGTGGAACTGATGACAAGCAACCCAGCCAATCATAACGAGCTGGAAGTCAGTGAGGAAAAAGCCAAAAGTATCGTTAAGTTTCTCAAAAATGACGGACAAACTATTACCGGCGTAGTTATCGGTAAAACCGACTCTCAAACTCACAGCACGTATGTACGGCTGGTGTCGAGCAACGATGTTTACATGACAACAAAGGCACCACAGGTACGAGACTCAGCAATGGATTATATCGAAAAAGAAATAGTAAACATCAGCCGTGATGATGTAGCCGGAGTCACGGTAACCGGGCCGAACGACAGCTATACCTTGAAAATCGACGACAGCAACGATGAGCCCCGCCCCTCGGAGGGACTGGAAGTGAATATCATCCTGGAAAATATCCCAGAGGGAAAGAAACTAAAAAAAGACGATTGCAGCCAGGTGCTTTCTGGTTTGTCGCTTCTGTCATTCAATGACGTGAAGAAGGAATCACCCGCAGGAGAAAAACTGAAATTCGAAAACAGATACGTTTGCGAATTGAAGGATATGACCATATATACTTTCAATATGGCTAAAGCAGACGGCAAAACTTACGCCGGATGCAGTGCTGAGTACGTCGGCGAAACTCAAATAGTAAAAGAGAAAAGGAAAGAATCAAAAGAAGAGCTCAAAAATAAAGAGGCAAAATGGCTTGCTTACAACCGAGCGATTAATTTCACACAAAAACATCAGGGCTGGCTCTACGAAATTCCCGAATGGAAGGCAAAAAACCTCACAAGAAAATTGTCAGAACTTCTCATAGAAGAAAAATAGGACAAAGAGGAAAGTGAAGAAAAGGAAATATTGCCCTCGACGAGCAAAAGCCAAGAGACAAAAAGCGAACGCAGATAGTGAATAGTGAATCGAGCCACGAATCACAAGCCACGAATCACAAGCCACAAATATCAAAGCCCCCCTTGGTTCCTTCCCGCCCCCTTTGTTGTCTGCGACAGCAGACAAGGGAGGACAGGCGGAAAAAGGAAAGTTTGGATTGCCTTTGGGCGTGTAACTGCTATAATTCGCAGATAGTAAATAATGAATTGAGCCGCGAACCACTAACGACTAAATGAGTTGAGGGATAAAGTGAAATTCCAGGTCTTCAAAAACGGCAAGCTTGTTGACAAATTCACACTATGGGGCGCTTATCTGTTCGGGACCGACGGGATTGCCATTCGGCGGGCGCAGATTGCATTCAAAAACGGTATTATCACATGTAAAAAGCCAAATACGGAAACGACGGGACTGGCTTTGCTATGGCCTATTGACGGCTTCGGCAAGGTGCTTTTACCCACAACCTGCCTGCCCGAAAGAACTAGGCCGTATAATCTGAATGTCGAAATAGCACGCGCAAAACTAATGCAAATCATTAACAAACGAGAGGACTGGTCGTTCTTCGACGAGGTAGAGGGTCTGGAAAAAATCTCCAGGAAGGCACGGGATTTGCTCATTCGGGCGGTCCAAAACATCTCGGATGCGCCGCTGGCATCCACGTTAGCGGATGAAGCGCTAAAAAGGGCTACGGTCTTTTCCGAGAAGCTGGCAACAAAGCAGGCCAAATCGCTTTTCGAGGCACGGGTCAAGAACCACGGTTTTGGCCGAGGATGCCTTGGCTGTCGAGTGGACCTTAAACAAATTACCAATGCCAGGTATGTTGAGAAACTACTGGAATTGTTCGGCTTTGTAACAGTACCGATGAACTGGGCACAGATAGAGTCTTATAAAGGTAGTTACAATTTCTCAGCGGTTGACGCATGCATCAACGTACTTGCTAAAAAGAAGTTGGCAATTTGTGCAGGTCCGTTGCTTTGCTTCTCAAAAAAATATCTGCCGAGGTGGCTGCTCCACAGCGGAGTAGGGTTCGAGAAAATTCGCGATACTGCGTATCAGTTCGTTTCAAAGGTAGCTGCTCGTTATTCAGGCATTATTCATGCGTGGCGCGTTATAAGCGGTCTAAACGCATTTAATCATTTTGGGTTTAGCTTCGAGCAGATTCTGGAAATGACACGTGCGGCCAATATGGCCGTAAAACAGAGAAGCGACAGAGCTGCAAAACTAATAGAAATCACTAACCCCTGGGGTGAATATTACGCAACAACGCCCAATAGCATTCCTCCGTTAGTGTATGTTGATATGGTAGTGCAGAGCGGAATCAATTTTGACGCATTCGGACTGTCGATGCGATTCGGAAAGAACCAAGCTGGTATGCACGTCAGGGATATGATGCAAATATCGGCGGTTTTGGATTACTTTGGGTCAGTAGCAAAACCCTTGTGTATAACTGATATGGAAGTCCCGAGCCAAAAGGGTGCCGGCTTGAATGATGGCGAAGCTGCCGGCGTGTGGCACCAGGAATGGGACCAGGCCCAACAGGAAGAATGGATTAAGCAATTCTATAAAATAGCCCTCAGCAAACCATTCGTCGATACTGTGACATATTCGAACCTCATTGACACGCAGGACAGTACCATACCCAACAGCGGCCTGCTAACGGCTCGGCTGGAGCCAAAAAAATCCTTTAGAACCCTGAAGGAACTGCACGAGCTTATTTTCAACCGGTAAATAATCGTGGCTTGTGATTCGTGACTCAAACGAATCAAGCAATACGTAATATCGGAATCGATATGATAATGGATGGCATTAGTCAGGGAACTGAGACAAAGCAAAACAGGATTCAATCATTTGCGTTTGTTATCGGTGCGAACATCTGCGTTCTTTTCTGCATTTTTTTTGCTGCTTCGAACCTTGCCGAGTCTGGTCCGTCGCAGGAAAGTAGCCTGGAGAACCAAATAAATCCAAACGATGCACCGTTGGCCAGTTTGGTAAGATTGCCCGGTATAGGAACTGGACGAGCCGAGGCAATAGTAGCTCACCGCAAGGACTTCAGTGAAAAAAACGGTAATTGTCGAGCCTTTGAAACTACCGATGATTTGCAGAAAGTAAAAGGCATAGGCCCTAAAACCGTGCAAAACTTGAGCCAATGGCTGAAGTTTGAATAAAAATTGAGTACAGGACCGACTGATTTAGACATTTTAGGAGTGAAAGCTATGAAAAGCTTGAAGAGTTTCATTAAAAAGTTCTTCGTCCGACTGCTGGCGATAATCGGGGCATTGACACTGGTCGGCATTATTATCGTGGTTATCGGTCTCGCTGTGGTCTTACCGGCCGGCAAAGCGGTGCCGGACCGGGTGATTCTGGAAGTGAATTTCGAAAAACCTCTGGTGGAATATGTCCCCCCGGACCCGGTTGCGTTAGCCTTAATGCGTGAGGTCACAACAGTTCGTGACGTCATCGAGGCTCTGGAGCGTGCTTCGGAAGATAAACGCGTCGTCGGACTCGTGGCTAAGGTCGGCTCGGCACCGATGGGGTTGGCTGTAATCCAGGAAATACGGGATGCGGTAAAGGCGTTTACTAAAAAGGGCAAGTTTGCTGTGGCATATGCCGAGACGTTCGGCGAGTTTGGGCCGGGTAATGGCGCGTATTATCTGGCTACAGCATTCGATGAGATTTACTTGCAGCCATCGGGCGACTTGGGGTTGACGGGTCTGATGTACGAATGCCTATTCGCTCGGGGCACGCTTGATAAGCTGCACATGAAGGCGAGAATTGACAACCGCAAGGAATTCAAAAATGCAAAGAATATATTCACCGAGACAAAGTTCACCAAGCCGCACCGCGAAGCGACAGAGAAGCTGATGAACTCACAGTTCGACCAGATTGTGCGTGGAATTGTCGAGGCACGTGGTGTACCCAAAGAGGAATTGACAGCAATAATTGATAGCGCGCCTCTCTTAGCTGATGATACAGTCAAGGCAAAATTAGTGGACGGGTTGCTATACCGTGACGAGGTATATGAGAAAGTCGAGGCCAGGGCCGAAGGAGCAAAGTTGCTTTACCTTGGCAAGTATCTGCAACGGGCGGGCAGGCCACATAAGGATGGCCCGACGATTGCGTTGATATACGGAGTTGGCGGAGTTAATAGAGGGCCGAGCGAGTACGATGCCTTATCGGGTTCGCCGTCGATGGGCAGCGATACGGTTGCCGCTGCGTTTCGGACGGCGGCAGCCAACGATGACGTCAAGGCAATTGTATTCCGTGTGAACTCGCCCGGCGGCTCATACGTAGCATCGGACACTATCTGGCGTGAAGTGACGAACGCGAATGAAGCAGGTAAACCGGTAATCGTTTCGATGGGCAACGTCGCAGGCTCAGGCGGCTACTTCGTTTCAATGTGTGCGACTAAGATTGTCGCACAGCCAGGAACAATCACGGGCTCGATAGGCGTAGTTGTGGGCAAGATGCTGACGCGCAAATTCTGGCAAGACTACACAGGCATTAGTTGGGACGAGGTACACACCAGCAGAAATGCGACGTTCTGGACAGGCACTCATGATTACTCGGATGAGCAGTGGCAGAAAGTGCAGGATTTTCTTGACCGGGTCTATGAAGATTTCACAACCAAGGTCGCACAAGGCAGGCAAATGGAAAAGGAGAAGGTGCTGGATGTGGCAAAGGGTCGAGTCTGGACCGGTGAGGATGCGAAAGAACGCGGTCTTGTGGATGAGCTGGGTGGATTTAATGTAGCGCTGCGTCTGGCGAGAACAGAAGCTGGTTTGAAGCCGGATGCCGCGATTAAGGTAGTGGTGTTCCCACGCCCGAAACGGCTGATAGAAACCCTGCTGAAGCGCGGATCTGACAGCAGTGAACCGCGTGCCGATATCATCGCCGCCCATCAGGCGTTGGAAACCGTAAGGCCGTTGTACCGAATGGCGCAGGAAATCGGGCTGGTTAAAGAAAACGATGTGCTGCGTATGCCATGGTTTAAGGAGAGCTGGTAAATAGAGACAACAAACGATGGATGAATGGGAAATTGAAAAGCCCTTGGGCCAGTGCTACGGGACTGGCAAGAAAATCGAATACGGAGAAGAATACTTCGCAGCCCTGGTAGAAACCGACCAGGGACTGCAGCGCCGGGATTTTTGTGCTGAATACTGGCAAGACAAAAATCCTGACGTGTTCTGTTACTGGAAGACCAGGATGCCACACCCAGACCAGAAAAAGCAGATATTCGTCGATGATGAGATGCTGATGGCCTTTTTTGACCGGCTGGCGAGAGAAACCGAGCAGGAAAAAATAAACTTTAGATTTGTTCTGGCGTTGATTTTGATGCGGAAAAGACGCCTGAAATACGATTCGTCCAAAATCGAAGATGATAAGGAAATCTGGCGCTTGAGAATCGTCGGCAGCGATAAGCAATTCGTCAAACTGATTAATCCGAACCTCAATGAGGAGCAAATTGAGCAACTCTCGTCGCAGCTAAGCCAGATTTTGCAGGTGGAACTATAAAGGTGACCCATAAGTTGCAAAAGTACTGGTTGTTCTTTCATTTTGCCGCAGCAATATTACTTGTCACCGGCTGTGCACCTGAGCTAAGACAGCCGAGGCGTATTTGCGCGGGCAAACAAACGTTGGCGCAATCATTTGATTCGTTAAGGTCAAATTCGGAGAAGGTACTGCCGCTCAAAGCCACCGGACGATGCAATGCGCGATTCTATGCCGAAGATAAGAAGTATAAGGAAAGTTTTCCAGTTACACTTTGGCTAAACCCGCCGGCCCAAATACGCCTGCACGGGGACCTCTTTTTAAACCCCAGAGGGATTGTTCTCGGCTCGAACGAACACGAGTTCTGGCTGGCACTAAAACCAAAAGAGATAAGCACCTACCACTGGGGCCTATGGTCTGAGCAGGGCTTATCTGAGAGTCTTCTGATTAATCCGAAAACCGTCCTTGAGGCCCTCGGAGTTGTGGCAGTTGGAGGCGACGAAGCTTGGTCATTATCCAACAAAGGGCCTTTTGATATACTTACCCAAAGAAACAATCAAGGCAGTGTAATCAAAAAAGTCTATATATACAATTGTCCTTACCAAATCTCAAAAATCGAGTATTTCAACGAGGACGAGCAAATAGTAGCTGTTACAGAACTATACAATTATAAAAAAGTATCCGAAGGGTGTTCTGTCCCGCGTGCCATAAACATCGCCACGCACAGCCACGATGACCGAAAGGATTCTCTTGATATCAGGCTCAAGTCGGTAAAGCCGTACAAATTTGATGAGAAAAAGAAGCGTATTTATTTCGAGCCCCCCAGGTCAAAAGGGTTTAAGCACATTTACAGAATAATTGACGGTAATTTCACCGAAGAGCCGCGGTAAATCGAAAAGAAAAGAGATTGCTTATGAGCAGGACAAGTCTAATACAGAGAATAAAGAAGGGGCTGTTTTTGCTCGATGGTGCGATGGGAACGCAGCTAATTGCCCACGGGATTGAAGTCGGCAAGTGCAACGATTATCTGAATATTGACTCTCCCAACATCATTACCCGTATTCATAAAGACTACCTTGAAGCGGGCAGCGATGCGGTTCTCACCAATACATTCGGGGCCAATAGATATGCCTTGGCCCGACATGGTTTGAGCAAAGAAACTGTCAAGATAAATACCGCAGGCGCCCAAATAGCTCACAAAGCGGGACGTGGAGAAAAATATGTGCTGGGCGATATTGGGCCAAGCGGGGATTTTTTGCAGCCGGTGGGGACCTTAAAGCCGGACGAATTAAAAAATGCTTTTGCTGAGCAGGCAAAAGCACTTTTAGCCGGCGGCGTTGACGGATTTATAATTGAAACGATGACGGCTCTCGACGAAATAACAATCGCAATTGAAGCGGTAAAATCAGTTTGCGAACTGCCGGTACTTGCTTCGATGGCCTTTGATAGCAGCGGTGACGATTTCAGAACGATGATGGGCGTTAATGTCGAGACTGCGCTTTCAAAGCTGCTCTCATTTGGGGTTGATGCAGTAGGATTTAATTGTGGCAGGCTAACACTTGAGAACTACGTAAGATTAGCGGCTAAATATGCTTCCGCAACAAAAACCTCAGAACAGGATATAATACTTTTGGCTGAGCCAAATGCAGGACTGCCGGAATTGGTTGAAGGACAAGCAGTTTATAAGGTATCACCGGAAGATTTTGCGGCGGCAGTGGAAAAGATTCATTCTGCCGGTATAAGCATTATCGGCGGCTGCTGCGGGACAGAGCCGGCGCATATCGAAGCAGCAGCTAAGAAGTTGAAATGATGTCTTGCTTCGACATAGATTTGATATTGAAAATGTGACAGCGACATCAAATCGCCGGAACGTTAGCGTGCGATTACACTGGATATCCTGAATACCGGCAATAGCAGCGCTATCGCAATAGTTCCAATAATAGTGCCCAGGATGGTAATCATTAACGGCTCTATGAGAGCCATAACATTCTTAATTGAACCTTCGAGCTTTTTTTCGTAAAATACGGATATCTTATCACAGACCTTAGCAAGCTTGCCGCTCTTTTCGCCTGCTCGAAGCATTTGGATAATTCCGGGCGCAATTAATTCACCGCCCGGCGAAATCACTATCGATTCTGACAACTGATAACCATCGCGAATTTTTACGTCCGTTGCTGCCCAAAGCCGCTGGAAATAGTAATTCTCACATGAGCCTTGAACGACTTTTATCGCATCCAGCAGGCTGACACCCGTATTGACCATTGTCGCCATAATGCGCATACTGCGAGTTACTACCGTATCGACAAACATTGTGCCCAATACAGGTGTGCGGATTTTCACAAAATCTATTGTCCGCCGGCCCGCTACGGTCCCGGCCCAGTAATATAATGCCATCGACGCCAATATCACCACTGTCACGATAACCGTCATTATCTTGAAATTGCCCAACGTCTTGCTGAAGCCAACCAGTATTTGGGTAATTTTGGGAAGGGCAGCGCCCTTGGCTTCGTAAATCTTCATAAATCTCGGCAAAACAAAGAACATCAGCGTTCCCGTCGCCGCCACGGCCATTAGTGCCATTATAAAGGGATAAGTAAGTGCACCTTTGATGCGTTTGCGGGTCTCGGATTCGAAGTCCAGGTAGCTGCTAAGCACCTTGAGCATTTCCACCATTTCGCCGGAGGCCTCCGAGGCCTTGACCATACTGATAAACATCGAATTGAAAGTCTTTGGGTACGCAACCAGTGCTGTCGAGAAATTCTCACCGCTCTTGACCGCCTCGGCCACATCCGCAATTATCATTCTGAATGTGCCCTGTTCACTCTGCTCGGCAATAGCATCAAGAGCATCGCTAAGCACGACCCCGCTATCGAGCATCACCGAAAGCTGTGTTGTAAACAAAATCAGCTCGGACCGCTTTACTTTTGCCATACGACGCCCCCATGTCTTCTTGTCAAAGACAAGAGCGGGGGTCGGCTCCTTTGCAAAATCAAATCCTTCTGTAGTTTTTGTTGCTAACGCAGCCATTTATCGGTTTTCCAGCTCTTAAGCGAATCGTAATATTATAAGATTGTCAATGACTACCCTCACTGTCCGTTGTTTGTGCCGTTCTTAGCACTTCCTCGATGGATATAATTCCTGCCTTTACCTTCTCTATGCCGTCCAACTGGAGAGGTATCATTCCGTTTTGCCGGGCTTTATCTCTCAATTTTTTTAAGCTGGCCTGGTCACTAATCATTTCCATAATTTTCTCATCCGGCACAAATAGTTCATGAACAGCAATTCGTCCCGCATAGCCGGTATTCCGGCATTTTCCACACCCCAAACCGCGGTAAAATTCCCGAATCCCACCATTTAAACTCTCAACAGCTTTTCTAATACTGGCAGGTGGTTCGTACTCTGTCTTACAGTTTGGGCATATCTTGCGAACGAGTCGCTGGGCTAAAACCGCTTTCAACGAAGCGCTTATAAGATAAGGAGCAACATTGAGATCCAGCAATCGCGTCACAGCGCCGGGTGCATCGTTCGTATGTAAAGTTGAGAGAACCAAATGCCCCGTCAGTGCTGCCTGTACAGCAATATTTGCCGTAGCTTCATCGCGAATCTCACCAACCATTACGATATCCGGGTCCTGTCTTAACAAACTCCTTAACGCCGTAGAGAATTGAAAGCCTGCAGCCTCATTGACCTGGAACTGATTTATACCAGCCATATTGCACTCTACCGGGTCTTCAACAGTACAAATGTTAACTTCCTCACCATTTAATTCAGCAAGTGCGGCGTAAAGTGTGGTGTTTTTCCCCGAACCAGTCGGGCCTGTTACTAAAACTACGCCATTCGGAGATTGAATTACCTGCCTGAACTGCTGCAGGTTCTCGTAGGTAAATCCAAGCGACTCAAGGTTGAAAAGGACTTTGTGTGGGTCGATAATTCTGATAACGACCTTTTCACCAAAGTTGCCCGGCATAACCGACACACGCAAATCAATCGGCCTGCCTTCCATTAAGACATGAATACCACCGTCCTGCGGCAAACGCCGCTGAGCAATATCCAGCTCAGCCATAATCTTGATACGCGAAACAATCGCAGAATACATCTGATGAGGAGGACGCATCTTTTCGTACAGCTTACCGTCAACCCTGTATCGAACCCGCAGTTTCTTGTCATCCGGCTCAACGTGAATGTCGCTGGCGTTTTCTCGCACAGCGTTGTAAAGCAGGTAATTAACAAGTTTAACAACCGGAGATTGGCCTGCCACCTCCTCAAGATTACCAATGTCCTCGGTGATAGTTTCTATTAGTGTAAAATCGTCGAGTCCTTCCTCATCAATAATATCATCAATGACAAAAACATTAGCTTCCGGCAAATATGTCTGCAATGTGGCCCTGATATCTTTGGTCGTGGCACAAACAACCTGAACCTTGCAGCCGCTTATGCGCTCTATTTCATCCATCAAAAATACGTTTGTCGGCTCACTTACGGCCACCGTAAGCATATCATAGACCTTGAAGAGCGGCAGAATAACATGTTCTTCAAGAAATTCCCTCGGCAAAATCTCAAGTGCCTTCACATCGCATATTTTAGGACTAACCTGGGCATAAGGAACGTCATAGGCCTCGGCCAGGGCTGAGGCTATCTGGTTCTCCGTGCAATAATTCATCTCGACAAGAAGCTCGCCAAGCAGCTTGCGATGGCCCTTCTCTTTCTGCTCGGTAAGAGCCTTTTCAATTTGCTCTTCCGTAACAATACCGCGTGCCAGAAGCAGTTGACCAAGCTGCACTTTGTTTTCCACTGCTACTTGACTCATAGTCTTACTTTCCCCTAAAAACAGCGTCCTGCTACCTATGCAAAACTCTTTACCGCCTCGGCAAGTTCTACATAGCGGTCAAATTCATTCTCAAGTCGAGTGACCTCCAAAATTTTCACGATGTTCTCATCAAGGCCTGCTAATTTAAGCTCACATTTGTTTTCGTTGCAGTAGTCTCGCGACCACAACAATCGTTCCAATCCCTGACCATCAACAAATCCTACGCCACTCACATCAAGCACTATACCGGCGCTCCCTTTTGCGATTATATCGGTGATTGCATTTTGAAACAGTTCGGTAGAAACATTGTCAAACTCGCCCTGCAACTCAACAACCGCAATACCGTTATAATCCTGTGTTTTTATCCTCATCTGATTAGCGTCCCCACAGCAACAGTGCCATATTCAAGGAAACTGCGGCTTCCATAAATTTCAGTAAAACCATCCTGCATAATGTCCCAGAGTTTATACACGTCGCTGTTAATAAATACGCTGCCGATTTCCTCGTCAAACTGCGTACCCAATCCATCCTTTATCTCTGCGATGGCTTGTTCTACACTCAGTGCATCTCTGTAAGTTCGCTTTGATGTCATTGCATCAAAGCTATCCGCCAGTCCGACAATCTTGCCTATACGCGGTATCTGTTCGCCTATTAAACCGTTGGGATAACCCTTGCCATCGACTCGCTCGTGGTGACACAATACGCCCGGCACGATATCACGCATCTGCTTTATTTCACCTAAAATACCCGCTCCTATTGATGGATGCGCCCTTATATGGTTGAGTTCCTGATGAGTTAATCTGCCCTTCTTGCGTAATATCGCCTCATCTATGCCAACTTTTCCTATATCATGTAGCAAACCAGCCAGATAAACTCTGTGTATTTGCTCTTCTTCCAATGGTTCTTTCTCGGTGAGCCTCTCCGCAATCCATCGTGATATAAATGCAACCCTTTCAGAATGGCCTCGGGTGTATGGGTCTTTTGCATCAATACTGCTTGTCAATGCTTTTAACGAACCTATAAATAATTCCTTAAGGTCCCTGAAGAGCCGGCCATTCTCGATAAACACAGCACACCCGCTGGCCACTGAGTTAAACAGTTTTACATCGGTGCTGTCGAAATCCTGCTTGTCGATTCTGTTTATCGCAACCATCAACCCCGCAATAGAGCTATCATTTTGAGCTCCTTGCGCTAAATGAGGCCCCATTCTGTCGTTGCCGTGCAAAGGCACTGCAATAATACTTGCTATGTTGCCGGGCCAATCATATTTAAACGGTGAATCGACTTCGCTGTCCAGCAGTGCCTCCCTGCCGCTGTTTATTTCCTCCGCCAACCGACTCTGCAAAATAGCTGCCATTTGCTCATCTATATCTATGAGCCCTGAGCCTGCAGCCAAAACCAAGTGCTTTTCATCATCAATAGTCTTTTCAAGCAGAACCGCGATGCCCTCAACGTTGATAATGTCGGTCAAACTGTCACAAGCCATCTGAAGATAGTTGGCGTCTGACTCGGTAACCTTCATATTTGTGCTGAGCTTGTGAAGCAGGACCAGTTCTTCGTATGTTTGAGCCAGCTCGGCACTGACCATTTCAACTTGTTCCTCGGCTTCCTGCTTCGTCTGGAAATTGTCAGCAAAAGACGCAAGCATCTGACTCAAGTACTCACCGCTTCCTCGAACCGACCCATTCAATACATCCACGAGACGCTGATAATCTATATTTTGCTCAGAGCAGAATTCTCTCAACTGAACATTATCAGTTGCTGAGCACTTACCCACGTCAATTAAGGCAACAAATTCCGCCGCGTCGGAACCAGACCTTAAAACTGCAGACAAAACCAGATTGGCATCTTGAAATCTGCAAAGATTATCTTCTGCGCCGGGGTTAGTCTGGCCGGCGCTTTGCTTTAAAGCTATTCGGCCATATTCCGCTAACTGCTCACGGCTGCTTCCGAACTGGCCGCCATCACACAACAAGATAAGTTCGCCGTTTCCATCATAAGCTGCAAAGTTGGCGCCGAATTTATTTACCCTGTCGCCAAACTTCTTCAACTCACGCAGTTGTGATGAGCTTAAATTTTCTGCAATTGTATCCAACATAGCTTTTTCAAATCCAAAAATACCTCATCGATTTGCTTGCACGACCGCTTTATGATGCAGAATATCCTGGATGCTCCTTAACAATTCCTTGGGACTGAATGGCTTACTAAGACAGTCCGAGATTTGTAAATCTTCCTTCTGTTTATCTTCAATAGCAAAATTTCTGGCTGTCAACAAAATTACCGGAATATCTTTTGTGGCTTCGTTCTGTCGAATTTTCTCCACAAGTTCCAGTCCTGTCATAACGGGCATCTGAAAATCCGTAACAATGATGTCCGGCTTCTCGCTGGACACCAACTCAAAGGCCTCGGCGCCGTTCGCTGCTGTTACAATCTCGAAACCATTATTACGAAGTTTTATCGCCACAACATGAACGATATGTATCTCGTCGTCCACAACCAAAACTTTCTTTCCTGCCATTATCTTTCCTCCACAAAAGTTTAGCGTTTGGCGTATGATTTTCCCGGTCCGCCACCTGCTACTACCATCCACTATTTTTAACTGCTTCGGCTGTCTCCGTTGTTGCCAAAGGCAGCTCAAAGACAAACGTACTGCCGACGCCGGGCTCACTGGTAACAAAGACCCGGCCATCGTGGACTTTTTCAACTATCTGTTTAACAAGGTTAAGTCCCAAGCCCGTCCCCTTCGCGCAATTTTTATTTGCAACGACCCTGTAAAACTTATCAAATACATGTTCGAGCTCATCTTCAGGAATTCCAACTCCTGTATCAGTTACGCTAACGCGTGCCATACCTGCGATTTCGTCAACCTCGGATTCAATTTTTACCGAACCCCGGGCAGGAGTATATTTAACGGCATTACTCAGCAGATTGACAATAACCTGCGAAATCATATCCTTGTCCACATATACCTGGTCGAAAACAATCGGCTTTTGGCTTATAATCTCAATATCTTTTTCTTCTGCGTAACCTTTTATCATCTGCAGTTGTTCTTCTATCAATATTGCCAGACTGACCGGCTTCTTATCCACTTTTATCAACCCGGATTCGATTCGCGAGACATTGAGGATATCTTCAATGAGCCGATTCAATCTTTTCGCCTGACTTTGAATAACCGAATAAAACTCTTCTCTCGTCTGTTCATCTTCGGCCTCGCCGTCAGAGAGCATTTCCGAATAGGCGGTGATGGAAGCAAGAGGAGTTTTTAATTCATGTGAAACATGACTTACAAAATCATTTTTCATTTGTGATATTTCTTTCTCGCGTGTAATATCGTGCAGCACCGCCACGACACCACAAACCCGCTCCCTTTCATCGTAAACACAGGAAACAATGCAATCGAAAGTTTTTGGGCCGTCGTCTCTTGAAAAATCAATTTCGCGTTTTGTATGCCGTATCTTCCCCTGTCTGCTTTGATGCAGAAAATCTACAAATTCATTATTGGCTGTGTCTATCAATTCGCCAACGGGTCTGTGCTGCGAGTTTCTAAAATCAAAATCGAACAGCTTTCCAGCCGCCTCGTTCGCCATCAGTAATTTATCAAACTCATCAATAACAATAACGGCATCGCGAATGCTGTATATAATCGCTTCGGTATTCCTTTTTTGTCTTTGTGAAAGTTGAATCTGGATTTGCAAATCCTGGATTTGTCTCTCGAGCACAATGTTACGATTAGTGTAACTATCAAGCCGTTCACTGAGAGCCCTGCTCAATTCGTTTATTACCGGATTGCCGTCTCGTTTCTTTTTGGCATTCCCGCCGAAGCAGGAATCCATTAGATTGTTGTCGTCGAGCCGCCTGGTTATGGACGTGATTCCACCGGTCAGCTTTAGACAATACCAGATAAGCCAAATCACGCCCACAACCCCAACGACACAACACACCCACAGAACGACTGTCCAATTTTGCACATAACCGGCAAAACGGGAACCTACTCCGATGCCAGAATTCGCACGCCCGGCGAGGTCGCCTAAAAGCAAACCACCTGCCACAATCCCTGTTGCGACTAACGTTATCGGGACCAAATATAAGTTTCTTCTAAGTTTCAAACCAACAACTCCATTGCAATATCAACTGCTTATAATCTCAACCACTTATCCAAATCTTTCTGCTCAACAGCTTCGATTATCTTCCTTTCCATCTTTGCTGCCGCCTCAGGGTCTGTTTCGCCGATAATTCTCTCTTTCAGCCGTATCGCTTCCAGATATGCCGGACGAAGCGTGAGCGCGACATCCAGTTCTTTGTTCGCAGATTCGTTATCACCCTCAAGGTAGTATCTTGCAGCATTCGCATAACGGTCTTCCGCCAATCTTGCCCTACCTATCCACTGCAGTTCATCCTTTGCACCAATTCTCTTACGGCGGATATCGTCCATTCTTGCTTGTCCCTCAGTCTCGCTCGGCTCGGTTATAATATGAGGCGTAAGCAAAACCATCACTTCTTTACGAATATGCTGGTCAGCAGTACCTCTAAAAACACCTCCTAAAACCGGCAAATCACCCAATAAAGGAACTTGGCTCTTTTTGGTTTCAACTGTATCCTGGAACAATCCACCGATAACGATTGTACCGCCATCTTTGACCATTATGTTGCTCACCAACTCGGTTGACGTTTCAGAAATTACGGTCCCCGCCGTCCCTTCTTTACTGTTTTTGGCATGAACGTCCATCCGGATGTAACCGTCGATACTGATATAGGGCCTGAACGAAAGCTTCGTACCGGTATCAAGAAAGCTGACTTGTTCCGTCGTAGAAGTATCTGTTTGCGTGGTTTGAGATTTGTAACCAATCTTTTCGCCGATATAGACCTGGCCTAATTGCTTATTGACTGCCAGTATCTTCGGATTGGCCAGGATGGTTACATCAGTAACCTTTTCCACCGCTCGGATAAATGCCCCTACATCCCCAAGTGCCAGACCAACAGTCAAACCCCCAGATACCTTTGATGCGCCTCCTAACTCCATGCCATTGGACTTAAAGTAGTCCGGAGCTCCTGCTGAGATATCAGTTAAGCCGGTCACAACGCTGCCCTTGAGCGTTTGCCAGTCGATACCGAATTGCGTATCTTCGGTCAAGGTGGCGCTGAGAATAGTCGCCTCGACGAGAACCTGTTTCGGCCTGACGTCAATAGCGGTTATTAGCTCCTTTGCCTTTTTGATGTTTTCGGCATAGTCATAGACCACGATGGTATCTCTGAGCGACATAGTGTCGCCGCCTCCGGTTTGTGTACTGATAGACTCGCCGGTAGGTACACCTGTCTCCGCCGCACTCGTGATTCCAATTGTGCCGTCGCTGCTGAGAATTGGAGTAATTAGTTTGCTCGCCTCAACAGCGCTGATGTAGTGGAGCGCAAAGACCTCGTATTTCATCCTGCCTTTATCCCCCTTAGGGTACACCTCGACTAAGTTGCCCTTTTGTTCGTATTCAAACTTTCCGCCTAAAATCGCGTCCATAGCTTCCTCGAAGGTCACATTAGATAGGCGCCTGAACGCCAATTGCCCATCTACGTCCGGCGTAGGGACGATGTTCTTTTGACACATACTACCGAGCATTGCCAGGGCATCCCGTATACCAAAATCCTTTTCTTCGCCGCATTTAAATTGAATCAGCTCGCCTCTGGAAGCGCCTGCCCCACCGCCGTTTACACTAACTACCGCGGCACCGATACTTTCACCTATACCCACTCCGGTTAAACCCCCTTCTACATTACCAATTGCACTTGCGACCATCAAGACCAGTACAAAGCCCCATAAAAACAGGTTTTTCCCGGCCTTGATTCTGCTATTCGAATTTTTATCGTAATACATAGTTTTACTCCTGTTTCTTTAATACTCGCTTTGCCATACACTGCAGAGCAAGACGCTGACCAAAGCTTCAATTTGCTCTTTCATTCTCATGCGTAAGTTTCAACTGTATTTCTGATTCTCCACATCTTATAACCACCGTACTTTCCCCAATGCTGACTACTTCACATTCACGCATATTTACTCCGTCTCTGACGAGCAATTTACCCCCCACTGATAGCAGCTTGTCATTTATAAAAGCCTGGGGATTTTCGCCTAACCCTATCGCTTCCAGCTTCAATTTCCCTTCAATCCCGCTGAGCGCTTCTTCACTACCATCTCTTGAACCGACATTTACTTCTCCGTCTCCAACGAATTCCCGCCAGCCGCCTGCAGCAAAAAAGTCTCTGCTAAGTACATCATTACGGCCTGTGACCTTCGGCAACTCTACAAAAGATATTTTTAATTCCGAATTTACCGCCGGTACCCCAAGGTTCGCCACCTGAGCCATCTGCGCCGCCCCGGCACTCTGCGGCGTCTTCCCACCGAGCACTTTTATCCACATAAAGACCATTACAGCAATCAAACACAATGCCATAACAGTCTTTTTCTTCTCCGCAGCCAATTGGCTCATCAGTCTATTAGGCCCACTGCTATTATTTCTAATGTTTTGCTTCACTTTACTTCTGCTCTCCGTAATTTCAACTACACCTGCTCGCCATCTTGCCGGTAATAAATGACCGTCTCTGCTCGCATATTCACTTCACCGCTAAAATCGCCGTCGTTTTCGAGTTTTACCTGCTCAATCCGAAGCGACCTATCTAATACCTGCAACGAACCGAAAAATTCGAATATCTGCTTCAATCTTCCTCTACACTGCATACTTATGGGTATACAATGCACTCCCTTCGTCTCTATTTCTTTCCCCGGCTGAACGAGCTGGTCTGTAAGATTATGCTTGCTCATTAAATCGGCGATTCTATGCAAAAACATTCCAAGGTCTCTCCGGCCGGGTACATTTGTCTCGTAGTTTCCAACCATCCTTTCCAGCTTCAGTAAGTGCTCTCTGAGTGCGGGCAGTTGTGCGCTCTCGGATGAGGATTTACTTATAACGAGTCTCCGGGCAGCTCTGCTCTGCTCGACGGCCTTTATTCTTTTCTGCAAAGGCAGATACCGAAACAGCACAAATCCAATCACTATTGTTCCAGCCGCAACACAGATTATTATTTGTTGTCTCTTTCGAAAAAGCATCAGTTAAACCTGTAAAATCAATAATCAACCACCAATAGTCGATTCATTATAGTTCGCCAGATAGCAACCTATCTCAAACTCAGTCACTTCGAAATCTTCGCCTACAGGACCTTTCAGCCCTTTTATTTTTCTGTTTCGAGAAAAAGAGGGATAAACAAGACAAAAATACGGCGAATCTTCCAGCTTACATATCAACTCTGCCACGTCGCTTGCCTCTGATGCAACACCGTTTATCACCACCTTAAATCTGACGTCACCAAGTGGCGGCACTTTCTTACCGCCAAAACTACCACCAGCTACTCTAACAGCAGAACCACCGTACCCGGACGTTTTACTCCCTTGCTTGTCCAAAAATCTTTCGGCCTTGAAATCCACTTTGCTCAATACTATCTTGCCATCAATCAAAAAGCTCATCTCAGCCAGAACGTTTGGGACATCGATTCTGGAATCAATTTCTTCCAAAATATTGGCTTTTTTCTGCAACTGCGTTATCTGGTTCTTAATGCCGGCAAATTCTCGTGACACATTGGCTGCTTCCGACTGCTTCGGTGCCATCCGAGTAATTGCGGCCCGGGCTTTTGTAATCGAATGGGCTGCAATGAAATTCCACATCACCATTACCACAAATATACCGGCCAAGGCGACATATTGCGTACGACAATTAACCTGCCGTCGCCTGCCGCTCTTATACCATTCTGGAAGAAAATCAATTTCTTTCATAATTATCAGCCCTGCCGTTGGTTCTGCTACGACCTTTAAGGCTAAGGCCCACAGCTACCGCCCACTCACAAAGGAAACCTCGTTTGTCACCATCAAAACTTACATTCATTATATCGAAGCCCCTTAACGGCTGGGCCACCTCAATCTCAACCGCCAATTGTCGCCTCAAAACATTAAGTAAAATCTTTTCGTATGCCTCCCCTCCGCTAAAGACCGCCCGCTCGACCCGCTTGCCCCTAAATGTCACCGTATAATACCTAAAGCACAGAGATATCTCTCTTGCCAGCTTTTCAGCAACTGCACCGACCGCATCAACCACCACCTGTCGCGTTGATACATCGAGGGCCGCCAAAGACTCTTTTCCACTTTTGGCGTCCCCGAGATTATCTTGCCCCATCGAGCTTTGACCGGAGGCCCACGCCGGTGCACCGGGACCGGCAGATACGGTCCTTTCTACCCTCAGCTTGCCTCGCAGCATTTCTGCTTCGCTGATGCTCACTCCCAATTTTGCTGCGATTTCCTGATTAAAGTTCTCCCCGCCAATTGGTATTTGCTTGACGAAACTAACGTCTCGGCCACGACCGAACACCACCGTAGTAAACTGCCCTCCAACATCCACAAAAACGGCCGTGCGTTCTTTATCCTCCTGACGCTGAAGCGACCTCTCAAAGCTCCTGAACAACGCACATGGAATCGTATCTATACCTACCGGCCTGAGCCCGGCCTCTTCAAGCAATTCAATGTGCCTTTTTATCGATTCATCATCTGCTGCGAACAGTATTAACTCATTCTTAATTTCATCACCCTGACGAACATCTCCGGCAACCAAATAATCAACTGCGTCCCTGTCCGGGTCCAATCCAAAACGCTGAGAGACTTCTCTCCTCAAAGCCCGCTCGATTCCCCCGCTCTTTGTCTCAGCCAATCGCAGACTCGTTATTTTTAAGCTGTCGTTTGGCAAACACGAGACAACATTTCTGCCGCGAAAGTTACCTTCTGCCAGCATTTGCTGTATCGCCGAAACAACAAAATTCCTTCTCTCGTTCTCGTCACCGTTTATATGAGAATCAATGTGAACTTTATCCGCCGCAAGAATACTTATATGTCCCTCATTGATTGCCAACTGAATCATCTTGATAGAACTATGACCTATGTCTAACCCTATCGGCGGTTGACTTCGGGTTTTTAATTTCCAATTTATCATTTACTTTTTCCCCGTCAGTCCTCAATCGATATAAACCCCGTAACTGGTTCTACGGCAATCTTCATAGTCGTTCCGCCTGCCTGCAGAGTAATATTACCCCCATTGTCTGGACTACCGAGACAATCAAATGCAACTTTGCCGGTCGAATCAAAATCAACATCAGCAATATCAACTTTATTCAGTCTGCTGTCCTTGCGAAAATCTATAACATAATCAAAACCCTTCTTCACGGGATGTGATATTATGTCACCATCCTGATTCTCTATCCTGTAACTTTCTGCTGCTTTATCAAACACCACTGAAAAGTTCTGTCCCCTGCTGATTGCCATACTTTTGGCGTACTCCAGGTCTGCTGCAATCATATTCGCCGCAGACCGAATCTGCATGCTGGCCGCCGAACTCATCATCGGTATCACCATCATCGCCGCTATGGAGATTATTACAACGACGATGATAATCTCTACCATAGTAAAACCACTGCTTGTATTTCGCACTCTCACAGTCCTTATTTCTTTGTTTTGGTACATTGCGATTCCCTGCATCCGTTATTTTTTCGGCCTCTTTTGTGTGCATCTTTACCAGCCGGTGAGCCGGCAAAAACCAGCCGCTCCAACATTTATATCTCAGACCTATTCAAGCCGGCCCGTACCGTCCGGTTTTATCATCCTCCCTGCATTTCCGGCACACACCAAAAGCCGTATAAGTGTCATCTCCCCACCCTTCTACAGTTAAGGTCAATAAAATCAGTACAATCGTCAAAATAATGTGATAATAACAATCAAACTATCTCGATGTTTTGCGGAGGCCGGGATACAATTGGTGTGGTTAAACTACTTCAGATTTTTCTTTTTTATTGCGGATAAAGGCCGATAAGCGTCTCTTCCCTGAGACCTCTCACCAGGCCTTATAAGCCGGCTTTATTTTCTTTCGATACTTCTAAAAAACGCCCCGGCAACCTGTCCCCACTTCTCTGAAGCGCCTGCTTCGGACCAGACCATAATCGCTGCTCTTGACGGCGCAGCGGTTATGCCAATATTACCGCTGCCTGCCTCATCCAGCTTCCAATGCCCTGCCAACCCGACTTCGCTGGGCACTGGGTAAATATCGTTCGCGTCCAGCGCACGGTCATAGATGCGAACATCGTCGAGCAGACCATCCCAGTACCTGCCCTTGGCACCGCAACCGAGCATCAACTTCTGCACGCCATCGACAGTCCCGAATGCGGGCCCTCTGTCGTACCTGAGGGGATTAAGCTGACCATTGATGTAGAGCTTCAGGGTGGAACCGCTTTCCCATACCAGCGCCAGGTGCTGCCACGCCGTTGTCTGCACGTTCGATGTGCTTTCGATTTGAGTATAGCCCGATGTCGCACTAATGGAAGCCTTGATGACATTAACGCCACCGCCGAAAGTCCCGCTTCCGTCGTACCGAATACCTAACTCCTCGTCCGACTGGGTCGGCTCACGCGTGAACAATATCCCGCGGTCCTGGTCCGTAACATCCGATTTGACCCAGAGCGAGACAGTTATAGCGGACAGGCCATTCAGATAGCTGCCTGCGCTGGGTTCCTCCACCTTATCATTAACTCCGTTAAACTCGAGCGCACCGCCTGCCTTGCCGCCGGAGCCCTGCCAAACAGGGTCACCGTATAGCACCGCATTGTTGTTGCCGGATGAGTCCGCTGTTGTCTGGGCAATGCTGCCCGCGACGAATAACCCACCGAGCACGCCAATGTTATTAGAATCGGCACTGATATGCACATCCCTATCAACGACGACAAGTCCATCTACATTCAACCCGCCACCGTTTTCTATTATTACATCCCCGGTTACTAAAAGTGCCGGCAGGTTTTTTGCTGCTGTGATAACATTTCCATCGGCACGTATTATTAAAGTTCCATCAACCACCAGCATACCTTCGATTTGTACATTGCCGGCCAGCACCAAATCGCCGTTGCGGTAACATACTTGCACAGGATTGCACGAACCAAGCGTCTGCTCATAAAGACTGCCGGTATTTATGGTTTCGCTGTTATAATGTGAAGTAAAGTCCGCAACCGTGACACGAGGCCGCCCCAGAGATAAATCTCCAATCGCTTTATGCTGCCCAACAATGCTGCCGCTCAAACCACTTGCGAAGACATCGCCGTTGATACTGCCATAGTTTGCCAAATTACCACTACAATAGACATCGCCGTTAATTATAATTCGAGGCCAAATCGTTGTGTCCGACCCTGTCCAGAACGCGATGCACGGGTCAAGCCGAAGTTCGGCTTTAAGAGCACTTCTGCCAATCTTTTCTCCGCCTCTTTCTCTGTATGCTTCAGACGTAATGTCATAATTGCACCTATATGTCGGGCCATCGCAGGGACTATGCTGGACAACGTTAACGTCATAATAGTCATCACCGCTGTATAACTGCTGGCTCACACCCCCCTGCCAATATTCTGAGCTAACATCCTGCGGATTGAGAATAAGTCTCTTCGCGTGCTCCAGGCCCGATTCAGCCAAATAATCCATCTGCGCGCGAAGTATCATATTCTCACCGCACGCCAGCTCAACATCGCTTCGTGACAAAAAGCCCAGCGATAGAATCGTTACTGCCATAACAATAAACAAGACAATAAGCAGTGCCGCCCCTTTTTGTTTTCTTCTTTTAATCCGTTTCATATCTAATCATCATCACTATTGACAATTTCCCCGCTGCCATTAAGCAAATTACCTGCCCAGCCGCGAACTGCCGTGTTTATCTGATAGCGACGACCAGCATTATTTTCGACAATGTCAAATGAAACACTGACAAATTTGCTGTTCGGCGGTGACACATCAAACGTAAACTGTACGTTGCTGCACTCAGGAACCCAATCCACATAAGTTTCGCCGTCATAAAATCCAAGCCACCAGCTTGTACCGACAGAGTCTATATCGCTTAGCATAGTCACCGGATTGGACACGTTGTCACACTCGTAGAGCCGTATATAGTTTCGGTTTGGCCCAGCGTCGATATAGACCAGTTCATTGATGTTGAGTTGTCCGTCGTCATTATCATCAGCACGCCAGATAGCCAAATCAGTGCCAGCCGCAGCACATATTAGCCTGCCGTGTCTTATCAGCTCCGAAATCCTAAGCGTAGCGAAACGGACTTGCGCCTGTTTGCGGCTTGTATCGTCCGAGGTATCATTTACCGTTCCCAAGGCAAAGGCAAGCGTAGCCACCGCAGTCAAGACTATGCTGGTAACAACAAGAGCCACCAGCAGCTCAACCAGCGTAAATCCATTCTTGTATCTCGTATCTTGCATTTCGGATTTGATATTTTTTATTCGGTTATAAGCCGATTTATAATCGCGATTGGTTCGCCGTTGTAATAGACTCGCACGGTGGCGCGAATAAACTTCGCTTCTGTCGTGCCGCTTTCCTGTGGCATATAAACATGCTCACAGCTTACATCTCTGCTGAAGTTGGCATAACTCGAATCAGTAAATATTGTCTCGCTTACATCCTTTATCTGACCTTGCGCCTCGGTATAGCCATCATAGTTGGTTACTATCTGACCAAACGGGGTATTTATAATCTGCTCCATCAAATCGCCTGCCAATTTTGCGCCTAAAGTCCTGTGCATACCTTCAGCCCGTACCCTGGCGCCGCTTGCAAACGGCAGCAGCACACCAGCCGCAGCGATAGCCAATACGACAGTTGCTATCATCGCCTCAGCCAGCGAAAATCCCTTATAGTTAGTTCGTAGTTTGTAGTTCATAGTTCGTAGTCAAATAATCAATTAAAGAGGGCTAACCTGCTATCGGCAACTGCCTCAGCACGGTCAGCCCGTTTATTCATCCTGCAACTTCCACACCGCCGGCGGCTTGCCGTCTTTTGGGTTGATTACACAACCCTCTATTAACTTTTCACAAACCTGCATACGCAGAACTATTGTCGGCCTGGAATAAACCGCTCCCGGTATCAAATCTCCAACCGGCTTTGCTGGAGCCCGCCGGCTCGCCGTCAAAGCGAATCGTGTTAAGATTATTAAAAAGATTAACAGGAACCTTCTTAACATACGGACCGTACTTTCCCACCTTTCTTGTCATAGCAGTTTCAAAGCTCTCGAACGAATCGCAAGGAGGAAAAGATTCATCGTGCTGAACATAATATAAATCAAGGTGAACCCGCATTTTCTCGAGTCCGTCAATCAGCTTGGTTACCTTTGATTCGGTGCTCGCTTTGGAAAACTTCGGAACGATTGACATCGCGAACACACCTAATACAATTGTAATGATTACAACCTCAACATACGATAAACGAGTCTTTTCTGTCATGCTCTCCCCCAGTTTTTCAAAAAGGCTGACCGGCTCTGGCGCTCCGCCGAGCCCGGCCAGCCTGTTTATCTACTGCCTCATCCAACCAGAGAGCTCTTTCCTTCGCCCTCCAGGGTACAAATTACACAGACCTTATAGCTCCGAATGGTAAAGGCCGCTCCCATCGCTGCATAGCAGGGCATCATCAGCCTGGAATTTACCGCTGGCAGGGTCAAGGTTCCAACCGGCGAGACCGGTGCCGGCAGTAGCAGCCGCAGTAGCAGCGTTGAATGTAACCAAATCAAGATTACTGAACGGATTCGTCGGAATCTTCTGCATATACGGGCCATAAATATTGGCACCAGGTCCTGCAACAGGATTACCGTCAACGTCCGTATAGCTGGTCATACAATTCACAAATGTCTCAGTACCAACACTACCGTATGTACCGGCAGCAGTTTCCACGCCCGGCAGCTTATCATTGTGCTGAATCTTGTAAAGCTCAATCTGCGCACGCATCATTTGCAGGTCACTGACCAGTCTCGATTCCTTGGCCTCCGTACTCGCCTCCGTAAACTGAGGTATCACAATAGCTGCTAAGATACCGAGGATGACTACCACAATCAGAATTTCCACCAATGTAAAACCACTTTTTGCCTTCATTTTCTTACCCCTTTTTGAAAAATGTACTTATGTCTGACTTAACAATTCTTTCTCAGTTCAAGCTATCGTCCCAATCAGAAAAGGACTTAACTTACCGGATACTTTTCTTTGAGTTGCAAATCCCCCCCATAATAAAGAAACTTCAAAAAACACTTCTAAATACTTCAAAAATTTCCATCAGACACTTGACGGACGATAAAACTTCGAACTCTACGTCCGAAAAACACTTTGGACTGTCAAAGACAGCCGTCCATACAAGTGTCCAAGAAAAATATAAAAAATAAATGTTGTATTGCCAAACTTACAGATGTGAGAATATAGGATGTGGCTTGCTGCCCTTGCCCCCCCTATCATTGCGAACTCAGCTCCCCCTCTGCTATGAACCCTCCGCTATCGCCATATATTCAGGCGCATCTTTGATGTGTATCCGCCTCCTGGTTTCTCCCCTGTGAAAAAGTTCCACCCGAATGTAGTTTATGGACTTCAGGGCCGATTCAATTTTATCGGCCCACTCAATCAAAACCACTGACTGCGGATAACAAAAATCATCAAAGCCGAGCATTTCAAACTCGCCAATGGAATCCAGACGATAAGCATCTATATGATAAATATCAAATCGCCCCACATATTCCTTCACTATAACGAACGTCGGACTATTAACATGCCTGCTGTCTTCGGCCCCTGCACCGGCAGCAATACCTTTAATCAGATGCGTTTTGCCGCTGCCCAACGCACCGCAAACAGCAACAATTTCCCCTCCTCTTAGCCGCTGTCCCATCCTGCGCCCAAGTTCAATCGTCTGTTCAGGAGACTTCGATGTAATATCCAAATCCACAATCAGCCAAAAATACAAACTACTGGTCTTTCAAATGGTCATATCCCCGCGGCTGCAAATCCTCAATTTCCCCCTCCGCCATTCTTATCTGCACCTTTCCGGTCTCGGTAATCGTTCCGATTTGCGTAATTGCTGTCTGGCCAACCCAATATCTCAGCAATTTCTGACAATCTTTTTCAGAAAGAGTAAAGAGTAATTCAAAATCTTCGCCGTCGTTTAATGCCGAACTTAGCGGATTCTCGCTTTTTTCAGCTTCCTCTGATATTGGAAGTTTCTCGGCATCCACAAGCGCCCCAACCCGGCTGCTTCGGCAGATGCGGTTCAAGTCGCTGCTCAGCCCATCGCTTATATCAATCATTGAATTAACTGTTACTATTTGAGTGATTTTTATCGCCTCTTTAACTCTCGGGTCAAACTCCAGATGTTTTCCAGCCCCTGTGCCACCCAGCGAACCTGTCACGCAAATTCCGTCGCCAACCTTGGCGCCCGACCGCTTTATAGGTTCATTGCCACCTGTTCTACTAAGCATTGCCACGCTTATTGCAAATGGCCCTTTATTATTCCATCTCGTAATATCCCCGCCCACAAGCGCACAGCCAAACCTTTTGGCCGCCACAGTAATTCCTGAATGAAGCTGCTTCAATTCTTCCTGGCCGAAACCTTTCGGCAACGCAACGCTGACAACAGCAGCAACCGGCACGGTAGCCATTGCCGCACAATCGCTAAGGCTAACAGCAATCGCTTTATATCCGACCTGCCTTAAAGTTGCTTCCCCAAGATTGAAATGCACACCATCGAGCAGCATATCCGTGGTGACAAGAACCGATGCCTCCTCGCCCAACTCAATTTGGGCCATATCATCACCGATGCCGATGGGAAAATCTGCTCCCACTAATTTACTGCGGCGGGCAAACCATTCGGTTATTTCGTCTTCACTCACACTCATCGCTGCGCCAATTGTTTGTTCCAATATGCAACTTGCTCTTTTGCCTGCCCAAATCCAGCCGACCCTGCGGTAACATATTTGTTTACAACGTTCCCTGCGCCGAGACTTTCATACACATCTGTCTCGACCAATCTACAATACTGCTTGAACTCGTCCAAACTAAGTTCAGCTAACTTTTTGTCCTGCCGCTCACAGTGAGCAACCAATGTCCCTACGACACCGTGGGCCTCGCGGAAGGCAACACCCTTTCCAACCAGATACTCTGCCAGAGCTGTCGCATCCAAAAATCCTTCTTCCAGCCTGGCTGATATATTCTTCGTATTGAATTTCGTATGCAAGACAACCGCTCGCGCCATATCCAAACAGGATTTGACCGTGTCACTCGCAGCAAAAACGTGAACCTTGTCCTCCTGCAAATCACGGTTATAGCCCGACGGCTGACCTTTTAGAACCGTTAGCATAGCCATCAATGAACCGTAAACGCTGGCTGTCTTCGCGCGAATCAGTTCGAGCACATCCGGATTGCGCTTCTGCGGCATCATACTCGAGGATGTGCAATAGCTGTCGTCAATCCGCACAAAGCCGAACTCGCTGGACGAATAGATTATCCAATCCTCAGCTAAGCGCGACAAGTGTGTCGCAATAAGCGCGCAATCGAAAATAAACTCCGCGCAAAAGTCTCTGTCCCCCACCGCGTCAACGGCATTATAGCTGATGTCACTAAAGCCCAATTGCTTTGCCGTACTCTTTCTGTCTAACGGCAGCGTTGAACCCGCTACCGCCCCACTACCCAATGGCGAGATATTAGCCAACTTACTGCAGTCTTTAAACCGAATAAAGTCACGCTCAAGCTGCTCTACAAAACTCAAAAGATAGACCGCAATAGTTATCGGCTGAGCACGCTGAAAATGCGTATAACCCGGCATCACATCAGTAGAATATTTGGTCGCCAATTTGACAAATGCCTTTTGTAGCTGTGTTATCCTGGCCTGGATAATTTCTATCTCATCCCGCATCCAAAGCCGAATATCCGTAGCAACCTGGTCGTTCCGGCTTCTGCCGGTATGAAGTTTCTTACCCGCCTCGCCAATTTTTGCCACCAGCGCAGCTTCAATCGCCATATGAATATCTTCGTATGTCTTATCGAATTTGAACCGCCCTTCTGCTATTTCCTGCGATATCTCGATAAGCCCGTCTTTGATTTGCTTGAATTCGTCTTTGCTTATTAACTTCTGCTCAGCCAGCATCTGCGAATGAGCAATTGACCCGACAATATCATATTTGTAGAGACGCTTATCGACAGACAGTGACTCTACAAAATCAACCGTAAGCTCATCCGGCTCGCCGCCAAGCCGCTTCTCCCAGTTTTTTTCTGCTTTGGCCATTTTATCCGCTCCAAAAACAAAATCCTTTTGCCGCTAATAATAGACTCACCCACTCCAAATGTCAACCCCCTCTGCCTCGCCGATATTCAGATTAGCTAATTCTGCTGCTTGCAGAAAAACTAAACACCAGCTATCCTATCTCGGCATAGAATGCCGAACAAAAAACGGACATTAACCTTTTTTTTGTAAGGGGAGCACTTATGGAACAGAAATATGAAAGTCTTCACGACGAACTCAAGGACCTAAAGGATGAACTGGAGCATTTCCAGCAGGAGAAGGAACGCGTCAGAGCCATTATCGGCAAAATCGGCGGCGTGCCCAAATTCCGCACAAAGCTGATTAACGCCATATTTGTTGCCGTAATCGCAATCTCCGTAGTCCTCTCAATAGTCGGCGGCAAAGAATGGCGGGTCTTGATGATTGAGTTGGCAACGATAACGCTCTCCGCAAAAATCATATATCTTATACACTGCCAGATGCGTATCAATCAATTCGAGCTCTGGATACTTTCATCGCTCGAATGGCGGCTTACCGAGATGATGAAGCATCTAAGGCAGCTAACAAAAGAGTAACGCGAAAGCACCCTTCATCATTTAAAACTCGGCAGTCCTTCCGGTCATATCAGCACACGGCAGAACCTTCGTCCTTGAACCCGAATCAGCTACTGCCGTTTGATACATTCAGTATCAATCACCCTGCCTTTTTCTCGCTGATAGAAGAATCAGGTTTCTTAGGGCCTCAGCGTCTCTGGCCGAGAGCCAGCGCTGCTCGAAGCCCTTTTCCTGGGCAATCTGGGCTATGGCCATCAGCGCGCGGAGATGATAATTTCTCTCGTCTTTGCTGCCCACCAAAACAAACATTATCTTCACCGGTTCCGGAGCACGCCGGAAGTCAATACCATCACTGGCTCGGACAAGCAAAATTTCGAATTTACTCTCACCTTCAACCACTATGTGTGGTATCGCAAAGCCCGGCTGAATCACCGTGCCGCCCTCGGCTTCGCGATGAAGAAATTTCTCAAAAAGTACGTATTCATCCGTGCCCAACTTCTCGGCTAAAATGGTGGAGACCTGTCGGAAGATTTTTTCAGCGGTTATTCTACCTTCTACATCCAGGATTTCACATTCTTTTATAAGCTGGTCAAATCTATCCTCAACAATCTCATCTCGCTCGAACAAAATACCTCGAAGCTCATTCTCAAGGGTAACGGTCTTTAGTTCCCTGTCGGTAACGCGCTCTACAACGTGCATCACCGCCGAGGCCCTGCTGACACGCTGGGAAACATAGAGCCAGAACCAGCCGGCGCTCAAACCGACAAAGCCGGCGGAAATCAGCAACGGAACCTTTCCCATATCAACGATGAGAATGCTATAAGCGAGGATGGCAAAGATGTGAATATACGGATATAAGGGAGATTTGAACTTCGGCCGATAGCTCTGTATCCTGCTCTCACGCATCATAATAACACTGGCGTTGACAAGAATGAAAAGTATTATCATCAAGGTAGAGGCCGTTTTAACCAGCGTTTCAATATCAAGAAAAACAATAGCGATAATCATAAAGCCGCCGGTGAGCAGTATGCTGAGGTGAGGCGTTTTGAAGCGAGAGTTGACGCGGGCCAAAATCGGCGGAAGCAACTGGTCCCTGCTCATAGCCATGGGCGAGCGAGAAGCAGTGAGTATGCCTCCATTTGCCGTCGTTACAAAAGCTGCAATTGCAGCTAAACCCAGGACAGCAAATCCCGCAGGGCCCATAAATTTACTCGCCGCCAATGATATCGGGGCGTAGCTGCTGACGAGTTCTTCGGCGTCGGCAACACCTACAGTAACTATTAGTACGCCAATGTAAAACAGCGTTACGACAAGCCAGGTCAACATCATACCTAACGGCAGGTTTCTGCCCGGGTTCTTGACCTCTTCTGCAATGCTGGCAATTTTCGTCAACCCCCCGAAGCTTATGAATACCAGACCCGACGTTGCCAACACCACCGGCCAACCTTTTTCCAGAAAGCCGGCGTATCTTACAGCTTTGACGGCACCGGCGCCGAAAACAACAAAGCCGGTAAGTATCGCCAGCAGTGTCCCCACGAGCAAAACCTGAAATCTGCTTGCGTGCTTGACGCTCACCGTATTAAGAGCTGTAAAACCCAAACAGCACAGTACGGCTATCGCCTTGAAATGCCACGCGAACATTTGCTTTTCCATTATCAACTCGATGAAAACCGCTATGCCCACAACGGCAAATGCGCTTTTCAATGCCAATGAGAACCAGCCCGCAAACCCACTGAACAAACCGAGAACCGAGCCCAAACTGCGTTCGACATAGAAGTATGTCCCACCCGCTCGGGGCATTGCAGTAGCCAATTCAGCTTTGCTCAGAACACTGGGAATTATTAATATCGACGCAAAAAAATATGACAATATGACCGCGGGACCGGCTTTTGCCAAAGCTATGGCGGGCAAAACAAACAAACCCGAACTTATCATTGCTCCCGTGCCCACACAAAAAACATCAAGCAAACCGAGTTGTTTCTTTAGCTCAGCCACCTTAACTTCCCTATCCGCCCCTTACTGCACCATACCGGTGCGTTAGCCGTCAAACAAACACCAAGAAATGGAGAACAAACTATAGACAATCACCTATTGCACACACCCTCCACCATACGCAATACGAACGACGCAATACGATATATGTTATGCTCCTAATGCCTTTTCCGCAGCGTCACTGTCAGCAGCATCCACCACAACAAGCATCTGATATTGCCCATCGCAAACCATCGCCGCACCGGCTATGCCGCTTATGCCCGCATCTGCAAGGCCCTTTAGGTCCTTTGCCGCCACCCCCACCCTGTCGGCACCGCTGATGATAAAGCCAGCCGCAGCCGTCACCTCAATACCGGCATCCTGTGCATAGGCCTCAAAGGACGCCGGGTCTTTAGCACTCACATACACCCAACTCAGTCCTCCGCCTGCTGAAAAAGCCGCGAAACCCAGAAAATCCACATTCGCCGAAGCCGCCTTATCCAAAAGCTGCTGCAAACTTCCCGGCTTATCCGCAATTTCAACACAATGAACAGTAATTCGTTTAACAGCCATCTTCTTGCCCTTTCATTTTGGACTTTTGACCTTTGGATTTTTAACCTGAACCGCCGTCAGTTTGCCGCACGTTCCGCTACATTCCCTCGGGCTCACAGGTACATTCATCTGGCGGTTTTCCACAGCCGCTACAAACCCCATCCTCGATTGGCCTGCCGCACTTACTGCACGGCGTACATCCACACGTTTCACACATCTTTATACCCTTTCATTTTGAACTTTTTACTTTCCCTTCCTTTCGTGTCATTCTGAGCGCAGTGAAGAATCTCAATCCCAATTATCAATCATCAGTAATCAATAATCAATCACAAAATCCCCTCATCAACACCCCTCAATCTCCTTGTCTTCCACCGGGCGACCATCATAACAGCAAGTGCAGCAACCGCAACCACAACCCCGCTCAAAACGTAAAACTTCATCCCGAACATAAAGTCCCCAATCGCATCGGACTCGTCGCCCATTGCAAAATCGTCGATGTTAAACACAAGTTTTCGATAATGCACAGCAAAGCTGATGACCGTCATAGTAGCAGCGCCGCCGAAAATCCAGGCGCTTATACAACCTGCTCGCAACCATCTTCGCACACTGATGGTATCTCGCACGCGCTCGGAATATATCCGCCATCGCCCGCCAATTTGAACAATCACCGGCGCCATCAGCCAGCAGAGAGGGGTTACAATTATCACCTTTAACCATTCACGGCCAAGGCCCCAGTAGCCCAGTACCATCATAAGCCCGCCGAAAAACAACCCGTTAGACACGAAGAAAAGGGCTGAATTGGTAAGTTCAAGCTCCGCCCCACAGCCCGGGCAATCTCGCCTCTCGACCCGCTGTCTAAAAAAATCGCTCAGCCCCAATCCGATAAGCGATTTACATCGTGGACATTCGATCTCAAACATCTCAATCTATCCTCTCTCGGCCACGTCCCTGTCCCCGAAACACATCTCAGCCAACTGCCGCCAGCTTACCTCCTAAGTCTTTGGTCTTTAATCCTGAAACAAGTTGCGCGTTTGTTGCGTAAAATTATTGCATTTCTTCTTTTGGCCGATGCCTCCACCTGCGGTGCAGCCACCAGTATTGGCTCGGGTCCTCACGTACGAATTCTTCTATTGCCTTGGTATATTCTGCAGTAATCCACTCCAGTGGGTCGTCCTTATCCGCCCATTCTTCGGGGAAAATAATACGCTTGACCCCCATTTCAAAGAAAAAGCGATTATCGACTCTCCTGCTGTAACCGACTCCTATCGGTATATTACAATCGATGGCAATTAACCCAATGCTCTTATAGGTACTCGCTTTTCTGCCGAAGAAATCAACAAATATCCCCTTTCTGCCGGCATCCTGGTCGGCAATAAAGCACAATGTCGCGCCTCTCGAAGCTACCTCGCCCATAAGTTCAGATGCGCCTTTTTTGTCAACTATCTTTTGTCCCCTCTGCTGCCGAACAGCGTACAAATACTTGCTGATAAACTTGTTATCTAATGGCCTGGCAATACTGTAAACATTAAAACCAAATAGCCCCAGCATATAGCCCAGAATCTCGAAGTTACTGTAATGAGCCGCAACCATCAACAGTCCTTTACCTTCCTGCATCAGCCACTTGGCCCTTTCAGCGCTTTTGAACCGTGAGTAGTTCCGCCAGTTACGTTTCTTCACCAGTCGCGGCGTGTACAGCACATCGACCGCCAGCATAGCAATATGCTCGAAGCTTCGTCGGCCTGTCTGCCAAATCCATTGTTCGCCTTTTTCAGGGAAACTCGCACGGAGGTTATCCAGAGCACGTTTGCGCCCGCGATGATAATATTTCCATAGCAGTCGCCCAAGAAAACAAGCGGTGTTCAGATTGGTCTCGACATCGAATAAATAAAGAAAAACCACAACCACCCGAAGCGCGATATAAGTCATCCAGTCTATCACGGGATTATGCTTCTTCTTTTTCTTACGTTGTGGGACGGGGTCAGCCATAGACCGTGATTTTAGACTCAAAATTGCCCTTGTCAAGCATCAGAAAGTCACATTGTGCATTGCGTGACGGCGTACGCCGCCCACAGAGGGCAATGTGCAGCGTGCAGAGTTCAAATTATTTTGAGGTTTTGCAGGGGTATGAAAAAAGGAAAGAGCTGGGAACGTTATGCTCACAGCCCTTAGTCATAGTCAACATCGCAGGACAACCCTGCTACCGCCTACATTAATGCCACTACCAATGCCCCGTTAGAGGTTTTTTTTACGAAAAAATGCCGCAAATAGTAGGCAGATATTAGGCGGAGGTAAGACCGAAAGAACATCGTTGGCGCACTTTGGCGCACCGGAGTGGTCTGATAATCAGGTTTTCTTAAGCAGGCAGAAGGTTTGAACTTTAACAACAGGTTTGATATTCTATAAGAAAGGAGGCTCAGCGGCGTAGCTGAGCAAGGATATACGATTGTTTATGGGAATCTCAGTATAGATTATGAAAGGTTAAAAGAAAGAAACAAAATGAAACATCTAACGGCAAAGTTTTTTGTGTTATTGTTACTTCTTAATTGCAGCGCTTTGTCTCAAGCACAAGAAGATTTGCAGCTATTTCATGAAACAAAAACCTATGGCGTTGAGTTAGCAGCAGATAAGCCGGAGTTTGCAAGTTTCTGGGTAGATTCGCTGGGCAAGGGGCGCAAGTGGACCAATGGGATGCTGGGGGGAAGTTCAAAGCAAACCTATCACACATCGCTCGAGAACGGATGGCTCCGTTATGCAAACAGGCAAACAGATGCGTCCACTCTTTTTAAGTTTGAAGATAATTCCATCTTCATCAAGTCTGTTGCTGCCGGTCAAAATGCTGCAGAACCGTTTGTATTGAAGTTCAGGTTTCGTGGCAAACATCCGGCCCATGCAACGCTGCTGGGTGTGATGGAAGATGACGGGTCAGTCAAACTGCCTGCCGTGCTGCACATCCCCGGTCAGGGTACGCTGCGCATCACGGGCACCTCTGCCGGTCAAACGCCGCTGCGTCTTGGCTATCAAGGCACAACCGAAAATGCAACGATTACCTTTTCTGCCGGTTCGAAGGAAAACCCGTGGACTCAGTTCAGGCTTGAAGTGGTCAGCTTACACCCTAAGCAAGCAGCAATTGAATCAGATGTGCGTTTTGACGGCTACCGTCGATGCTGGCTGAACATCCTGCAGCTCTCAAGCAAGCATCGTATGCTGGCCAACCATACCGGCTCAGACGTATGCGGTCTTTGTTACCATGAATACAGTGAGGTCGCCATGCTGACCGGCCTCCTGGCTGACGGCGTATCCGGCTCGCAGCTCTTGCGTGACTCCCTGAATCGTATTCTGGCCGGCAAGAAGACCTACGCCATGTCGGGCTACGCGCATGGCAAATATCCCCAAACGTCGCTCGATACGTGGCCCTCTTTACTGACCGCAGCGCACAACTATTACCAGGCAAGTAAAGATGACAAGTGGGTCAAGGCCAACATCGACAAACTGCTGGAATGGGGTCACGAGTCACTCAAAACAGATTCTAATGGTAACGGGCTGATTGAATTTCATCAGAGCGGCAACCTGGGCGAGTGCAGGGTGCGTCCGGCAAACTGGTGGGATTGCATCAACTTCGGGCACGAGGATGCCTACTCCAATGCCATCGCATACCGCGGCTTCAGAGGCCTGGCCCGGCTTGCCGCCGTTGCGGACAGGAAAAAGGACGCTAAAGAATTTGAGCAAGCGGCGCAGAAGCTTAAAGGTGCTTATTACAAGACCTTTTATAATCCGGAAACCGGGATGCTGGCCGGGTGGAAAAGCCATGATGGTAATCTTCACGATTACGCCTTTACCTTCATCCAGGGGATAGCAATTACTTACGGCGTGGTTGATGATACGAACAAAGCCAATAAACTGCTCGATGCAATGTTCAAAAAGATGCAGGAGGTGGGATTCTACAGGTTCGATCTTGGTCTGCCCGGCAACCTGGTTAACGTACCGGACGAGGATTACTATGATAAAGGTATATCTCGCTGGGGCGGCGCAAATGCATTTGAAGTTTATGAAAACGGCGGCGCCTCTGCCAACCACGTATATTACACCATAGCTGCACTGTACAAACTCGGCAGGCAAAAGGAGGCCGACTGGCTCCTATTTCCGATTCTCAAATCGTTTAATGAATGCCGCTTCCAGGGCGCAGGTGACAATGACAACGAAACCAACGATTGGCGCGCCTGGGACGGAACACCATGGGGTTATGAGGGCCTGCTGGTTGACAACTACCTGGTGGTCAAGGCGGTGCTTGTACGTCAGGGCCTGGTCGATCCGGAATGGGGCTTTTGGGTAAAATAAAGACAATAACCAAGTGACGACCGCAGGGCTGCTATGGTCTGAGTCTTTGAGTGGAAGTAAAGAGTATTCAGATTAGACCGCCTTACTCAAGACGAGGATACTAAAAGGGAAATACTCCCATAAAGACTGTGGTGCAAAGAACGGGGCATATTATGAAAGGAGATTCGTTGTGATGAGAAAATTGGTAGTTGTAGCAAGTATCGTTTTCATTGGGAGCGTGATCAGTTTGGCCAAGGCGCAAAGCGGTTCAGGTTATGAGATATTCAGAGTTGATCTTGGCTGTCCAAGGGAGGCGGCAACGTTTAAGGATGGCTGGACCCGATGGTGGCTAAATGGGGGCTGCGATGGCGATGCCCTGGGGTCGCTGCTATTTGAGAATATCGCGGATTCGGGTGTTGACGCAATGCTGGTGGCGGTGGGCGGTATTGCGAATTTGCAGGCCAGTTCGGGCGATCCGATAGCCAACACGACGTTTACACGGCAGCATCCTCGCGAGCGATTCGGGCCTCGCTACCTGCACTCGGATGAAAAAGAGCCGGTGCCCAGGCAGTTCGGGCTTTGTATTGAGCTTATTCTCAGCGGAGCCGGCCTCAAGGCAGGTGAGTATGTGCTCAAGAGTTATCATAACACATCTGGGCGGCGCAGAGGCGGTCTTGAGTTGAGTATCGCCAGTATAGTCGCCTATGGCTCCGGCGTCACACAACTTAAGACGGCGACCGATGTGCCAATCCAGAACACCGACAGCGACGACGAGCTTGTGCCGTCTGAAATACGATTCAGGACGAATGGTTTGGGGCCGGTGACTATTATGTATTTTGCGGGGGAGAAATCGAACGCGGCGCTGAACGCGTTTTGTCTTTATTCGCTTGAAAAGCCCGAAATTGCGTATGATCCGAGTCCTGCGGATGGGGCCGAAGGTGTCTGGCCGCACGTGAAGCTGAGCTGGAAGCCGGGAGCGGATGCCGCAGCGTATAATATTTACATTCGCCGTGAATTGAGAGACGTGTTTAAAGTCAAGAGCGGTGACATAAACTTCGCCGGAAGGGTCAAAGGTAATACTTTCGATGCGGGCGAGCTTTTGATGGGTCATACGTACTACTGGCGTGTTGACGGCATGAGCGAGGCGGACCCGAACGCTGGGCGCAGGACGTGGAAGACGGGGTCCGGCGGGTTATTCAGAGGATATGACCCGAGTATTGTGAGCAAAGGCAGAGTTTGGAGCTTTACGGTTGTTGACGGCAAGGCAAAGGACCCGTATCCGCTTGATACGGCGGTCAATGTGCCCGTCGATACGAAGCTGAAATGGAAGGCGGGGCCTTTGGCAGTGACACACAAAGTATATTTCGGCACGAACTGGGAAGCGGCGAGCGAATACGCACAGCCTGTTTATGTCGGCAGGAAAACTGAGTTTAAGCCACCACGCCTAGAAAAGGTCAAGACGTATTACTGGCGTGTTGACGAGGTGCACGGTGACAAGACGGTAACCGGCGACATCTGGCAGTTCATGACCGAAGGTACATTGGCGATACAGGTTGACCTTGCGGTTCCGAAGTGGAACAGTACCGAACCGATGCCCGAGACTGCCAAGCCCGGCTGGACCATCTGGGCCGACCCCGGGTGGGCGGATCTTTACAGTCATGACGGCAAGAAGCTGGAGAACGTTGCGGGAACATCTATCGATGTTCACATTGCGCTTGGTTACGAGGGGATGGGGTGTCTCAAAGCCAAAGGCCTGCGGATGCATTCCAAGGCCGGGGGCGGCCCTCCGTCGGGAAAAGTATTAGGCGATCCTCTATGCAATACGTGGTTCGAGAGTGCGGACTGGGCGTCGTATGGTACGGGGCATCCAGGCTCTTGGGGTAATGTTCTGCTTTGTATCAGCGAGCTTCCTGCCGGTGAATATGAGCTTTACAGCTACCACAATCATTTCTATCACTGCGACAGGTACGAGGACAGTTGTCTCGGCATCGTGAAGTTTCGCGGGGGATTCTATCAGACAGCCGCCGAGCAGGGGCCTATGCCCGCGGTCCGCGTGACGGCGCTTCCGCCAAAGGCGCTGTCCTATTATGACCACTGGGGATTTGGGCCGGGGACAGGCAAGGGCGTTGAGGCAATTCAGAATGCGTATAATGTATCGGCCACACACGTGGACGATGACTGGAAGCTTTCGCCGTCGCTGGTGAAGTTCCGGACGGATGGTTCACCTGTGCTTGTGATCTATGAGGCGCCGCGTGATTACTGGGATTATCGTGAGTATCCCGGTGGGCGTGCGATTCTGAATGCCTTCAGGATTATAAGGGTTGCACGGTAAACTTATCAGGAGTTGCATTATGCGTAAGATGTGCGTTTTGTCACTGGCTGCTCTCTTTTTTCTTACATGTGATTTCGCACAGTCTCGAACCGTGAAGGTGCTGTCAAAGTGGGTCGGCGGGCCGGTCATCCTGTCGGCCGGCGAGGAGAGTTCCTTCGACGACGTCGCGGTAAAGGACCCGACCATAGTCTATTATCAGGGGAAATGGCATCTGGTTTACACGATGAGCGGCAAGGAGCCCGGCGGGATTGGGTACGTATCGGCTGAAAGGCTCGATCTGCTCAAGACGGCGCCGCGGCACAAGCTGAATCAGTTTCGCGGGCAAACCAGTGACAGCCGTGGGGGTGCGCCGCAGGTGTTTTACTTCGAGCCGCACAAGCTGTGGTATCTGATTTACCAGACGAAGGATTTCAATCGTCAGCCAGTTTACTCTACTACGGCGACAATCGACAAGCCCGAATCCTGGAGAGGGGCGGTCTGGGCACCTACTGAGAAGATGGTGATTCAGGGCCTGGTCGATCCGGCATGGGGCTTTTGGGTAAAATAAAGGGGTAAACTAAAGACAATAACCGAGTGACGACCGCAGGGCTGCTATGGTCTGAGTCTTTGAGTAGAAGTAAAGAGTATTCAGATTAGACCGCCTTACTCTCGTGGCTTATGCAAAAAGTTGTCACACTTTGGCGCACTGGAGGGGTTGGTCATCAGATTTTCTTAAGGTTGAGCAAGAATATGATGTTGTATGGAAATCCCGGGTAACCTATTACCGGAGACTCCGGTTTCATAGGTTATCCCAGTTAAAGCATGTCTTATGAACATTTGTAATTCAAAGCCCTCAATCGTTCTCCTGGTTATAATGATGTTGATAATGGCAATTGCTGCCATAGCGGCACCTGCCCAGGATATGGCCAGACTCCAACAAGGTGATTTCGTTGCGATTTGCGGTGATTCAATTACTGAAGAGAGGATATATTCTGTTTATATACAAGATTATCTGCTGATGTGCCAGCCGGCTAATTGTGATGGAGTTGGCCTGATAACCTTCCTGGATTTCTCAATTGTTGCATCTGAGTGGAAGGAAAACGACGTGGCTCTGCTGGGCGATATTAATGGTGACGATGTTGTTGATTTTAATGATTTAGAGATAGTTGCGTACCATTGGCTGAGCGATTGTTCTGAAGAGTAAGCATCCAATCTGTAAGCCTTTACTTTTTGACCACCCTCAGCGGACAATAGTTACACTCTGGCGTCGGCCTGCGAGTATGTGAATTGGGAGAGGTCCTTAACGAAGGACTTTGCAAGTATATTTTAAGAGTGTGCGGATTTACGCTCGTTCGATGGAGATTTCCCGCGTCCCCAGGGCAGTTTCCATTCTCGAAGAAGAACAATTGCATTTAACTGCTCCTCTTTGTGCACCTGACCTGCTAACTGCAAATCTGCTTCGAAATAATCGCCGCCAAGAAATAACAAATTAAGGCTATCAATGTTAAAGCGGTAAAGCCAATGGAAATAGCTAAAAAGGTGCCTAAAACAGCCCCTGTTACCGAAGCAAACCCGTTGACGCCCCAGGCCCAGGGGACAAGCGGCTGACTGTGAGCGTGAATTTGCTTCAGCGCTGTCGGAAAAGGGATGCCCATAAAAAATGCCAGCGGCGCGGTCAGCGCCAATCCTAATAGAATCCTGATTGGCCGGTCAAAGCCAACCAGCCAATCGAACCCAAATTTCATAGCTGTTATTTCGGACAGGCCGATAATGATTATGGCCAATACAGCTACGACAATCCTGCGCCGAGGCGACCGGAATAAGCCGCCGGAGGCCAAAGAGCCGCAGCCGGAAAAGAACAAAAAGCCAACCAGAGTAACAGCTACACCAAAGACAGGATGCCCTATGAGAAGCGTCATTTTCTGAATAAAGCCCATCTCGAGAAACATATATGCAAGACCGAGCAGCAGAAAATAAATAAATGACGGAAATTTTCGAGACCGAGCAGCTCTGATGGGCTTTGCGATGAACAATGGCAGTAAAATAAGCACGGCACTTGCGCAGATGGCCTGGAGCAGAGTTGCCGCCAAAACCAGGTAGCCCCACTCAGAAAACGGCAGCCATTGCCGACCCATAGTGCGAATCATATACGGCAGAGCTTTCCACTTGAAGAAGTCGAAGAAGTAAGGCCTATCGTCGGTGGCAGGGCGGATGTTGTAAGCGTAATTGCGGTAGAACGTCTCATACTCTGCTGAGAGGATATGCTGAGCGCTTTCATAGTAGATAGGTGTTTCGAGTTCGTGAAATTGGTTGACTTCTTTCGGTTCGATGCCGGGCAGATGCACGAGGTCAAAGGAGTGCTCCTGTGCAAACCTGCGGGCACTTTCGATTTGCAGGTCTGAAAACGGCTGCGGTGAAACAGCAATTGTTGCAGTGGCCCAGCTTCGAATCATTATTATGTGTTTGGCTGGCTCGGCGACACCGCGGCGCCGCAGCGCTTCGGTTACGGTGGCAAACATCTTGAGCGTATCTCTTGGCGGGGTCTTGAGCACTCGTGTAATACTCAGCAGGCCATTTGGCCGCAGTCTCGCAAGGGCCTGCTCGATTGCCTCAATAGTATAAAGATGGCTTTCATTAAGGGCGTATAGCCCTGCGGCCGAGGCGCTGAATGAGTCAAGCAATGAAATATTGATGATGTCGAAAAGCTGAGGCGTTGTTTGCAGAAAGCTTCGGCCTTCGGCAGCGACAATCTCAACGTCGGCCCGTCTGTATAGACCGGATGCAAATTCGCCGAATTGGTTGCGAACCAAATCTATTATCTGAGAATTCATCTCCACGGCGGTAACTTTGTGCGCACCCAGCGCCAGGGCCTGGGCGACGTCAGAGCCGCCGCCGGCGCCGATAACGCAGACATTCGGCTCGCCGAGTAAATGGTAGCCGAGAGCAGAAGTTGTATGCTTATAACATCTCAAGTTACCAAGCTGCTCAAAGTGATTGACGGCTGACATTCCATCTGCATCGCTTATTATCAGCATTTGTGGAGGCAGCGTGCCTCGGTAGCCGATGCTCAGGCCGGGGAAGTACCGAATGGTCGGCGCCTTTATGCAGTCGAGCCGGCCAAGAGGTGAGTAACGGACAGCAAGAATTTTGGCGTTCGGCAGGGCACTATAGTACACCAGTGACTTATGCTCGCTAATTTTAATCTCAAGCGCGAGCGGTCCGCCGGTGCGAAAGGCCGTAAAAATAATTAAAGCGCAAACAGGTATTGCCACAACCCAGTTTCGCGAAATCCCGAATGCCAGAATCAGCGCCGCAAAAAAAGCTAACGCGCTGATTACCAGCAGCAACTGCACCGGCGGATGTCCGTACATCAGTGCGACGACTGCCACAACTCCCAGGCCGGAGCCAACCATATTATAGAAGTACAGGCTGTGGGCCTTGTCGGCGCAGACGGTAAATGCCAGGGCCAAAAAGCTGCCGGCACAAAAGAATGGGACGAAAAACAGCAGGTAATATGCAAAAAGATAAAATATTTGCCGCCTGTCCCATATCAGTTGCAGCTCGTCGAACGGAACCTTTTGGCTTACATAGAATACAACCGGCACCGTCAAGGCCATTGCCCAGGCAAGGCCGCACAGGATTTTTGTGCAATGTTTTGTGAGGAATTTTGAGCCGAGGGTAATTAACGTCCCGCCGGCCCCGAAGCCCAGCAGGGCCGTGCTGATAATAAGGAAAGAAAGGTGATGCCAATGCCCGATAGACAGCGCTCGTACCAGGACAAGCTCCAATCCGAGCGCTGCGGCGGATATGAAAAAAATGGCGATGGGGATTACTGTCATTTCTTGAGCTGTTACTCGGGCCTGGTTACACGACCAAGCATAGGAACAAATCGTACCGGCAAAAGGTGTCTGCTGCGCACCTTGCCTTTGTCATCTTTGGTGACCAGCATAAGAGTCTGGTAGCCGTAAGGACTTCCCAGCGGCAAAATCATTCTGCCGCCCGGCTTCAACTGCTCAATCAAGGGCGGCGGCACAAACCCGGCGGCACAGGTTACGATAATCGCATCAAACGGGCCTTTCTCCTCCCAGCCGAAATACCCGTCACCGGCCTTGACCAATACGTTGTGGTAGCCCAGTTTTTTCAGGCGTTCTTTAGCGCTGTTTGCAAGCTCTTCGAGGATTTCGATTGTATAAACCTTCCGGGCAATCTCGGCGCAGACCGCCGCCTGGTATCCGGAGCCCGTGCCTACCTCTAAAACCCTAAAGTTCGGTCGAAGTTTCAGGACCTCGGTCATATAGCCAACAATGTACGGCTGACTTATAGTTTGTCCCAGACCTATTGGGAGCGGATAGTCGGCGTAAGCCCTTCGCAAATCGCTTCGGCGGACAAAGGTGTGCCGCGGCACAGTTCGCATCGAAGCCAAGACGTTTGGGTCGCGTACCTTACGCAGGCGGATTTGTCTTTCGACCATCCTTGCTCGCTCATCGATACGTTCATCGAAAGCCGGGTGGTTGTGGTCCGGCCGGGCCAACTCTGCTTCATTCGGCTCTTCCGGTTTCTGCTCAGATTGTGTGTTGGCGTCGGCAGGGGGCTGGTTTGCATCCGCTTTTTTATTTTCCGAAGCAAACGTAAGCCCGCCTCTTGTTGCGCCCTTATATACAACAATACCTATATATGACCCGATAAACAGTACCAGAGCCAAAATCACATAGCCTCGTTGTTTTTTTGTTGCCGAATTTGTTTTGCCCATCTTTCAATCCTTCAGGCGTTTCTTCTCACGTGAATTTGACTTCTGTCTCCCGGCTTCTGACCCCTTATGCTGACCGCTATTGTACCACATTTGCGAAAGACAATCGCAACTTTATTTTTGCGGAGCAATCTGCATCGTTTGGTGAGCGACCGCTCAACTCTTAGCCTTGCTCGCACAATAATCCCTATGGTGTTTGCAACCTGTAGTTTGAGTCTATTCGTTACAGAACCTTATCTTTGCCGGGTAATATCAGCAGTCCCCCAAAAAACGGAAATTTTGCAAAAAATCCCCTTGCATAGCCGATAATAGACCCTATAATTACTAACTGGAAAGAAGTAACCACGAGATACGAGATACGAACAACGAGATACGAAATTGCGGGTGTAGCTCAGTGGTAGAGCGTCACGTTGCCAACGTGAATGTCGTGAGTTCAAATCTCATCACCCGCTCTGTCGAATATAGTATCGGTGAGGTACCGGCTAAGCGGTAGTTAGGCGTTGGTCGCCGATATGTTTAAGTCCGACACCTGTTGAGCCTAAGCTTTCGCCTGATAGGTGCTGGATTGAAAATTATAAATCCTGGCTAAGGGAAGGGTCCCCAAATATAATACGTGGTGTTGGGGCGTCAAAGGTTGTTTCCCTGATGCCTTTTTTGTTTATTATTTTAGGGTTGCAGAAGCACAATCTTTAGGAGCAGCAGAATGGCTGAAGAGCAGGAATCCACAGCGTTGAAAAACACAGTAACAATCGAAGAGGCCGGTCCCTGCAAGAAGAAGGTAGTCGTGGAGATACCGGAAGAGGCGGTAAAGAGCGCCACTGACGAGCAGTATGAAACCTTGCGTAAGGATGCATTGGTGCCGGGCTTTAGAAAGGGCCGAGCGCCACGCCGACTTCTCGAAAAAAGGTTCGGCAAAGAGACAACAGAGCAGATTAAGTTGAAACTCCTGGTTGATGCAAGCGACTCGGCTGTTAAGGATAACGAGCTTGATGTCCTTCGTGAACCGGACATTGATTTTGAAAATATAGAGTTGCCGGACACCGGGCCGCTGAAATTTGATTTTGAGGTCGAGGTGCATCCCGAATTTGATTTGCCGCAGCTCGAAGGTATTGTGGTAAATAAAACAAAACTGGAAGTTGCCGACGAGCAAATCGACAGAGAGTTAGAGCAATTGCGAAAGCGGTTGGGTGTGTGGACGCCGCGAGAGACTGGAGCTGTTGAGCTTGACGACCAGATAATTGCAGATGCAACTCTAAAGGTAGAAGATGTCGAGGAGGAGGAAAAACTTGACAATGTCGAGATATATGTAAGGCCAAACGGTTTTGTCGGGGCGATTCCTGTCGAGAAGCTTGACGAAGTTTTGGTTGGTGCCGGGGCCGCAGACACAAGACAGACGACTATCGATGTCCCGGAGACCTATTTTAGAGAAGAATATCGCGGCAAAAAGGTGGATATCCGCATTACCGTCAAAGATATCAAATGGCTCAAGCCCGCCCAGTTAGATGAAGATTTCCTCAGGAGACTCGCCGTTGAAGATGAAAACGAGCTGCGCGAAAAAATCCGCGATACGCTTCAAGGCCGATTGGAGCAGCAATCAAGAACGCAAATGGCCGAGCAGATTTACAGGTATCTGCTTGATAACAGCGATTTCGACCTGCCGGTGGATGTGGTTGCTGAGCATTCGACCTCGCTGCTGCAAAGGCAGTACAGCAATCTGATGATGCGGGGCCTTTCCCGTGAACAACTCGAAGAGCAGATGGACCAGTTGCGGGCGGGCAGTGAACAACAGGCCAAAGAACAGCTCAAGACTTTCTTTATAATGGATAAGATTGCCAAGAAGCTCGAGATTGATGTGAGTGAAGAAGAAATCAACGGCTATATCGCCCAGTTAGCTATTCAGCAAGGGCAGCGCCCCGAAAGAATGAGAGAAGGAATGCTGCGTGACGGCTCGTTGGCACAGTTTAAATTACAGGTACGCGAGGAAAAGTGCATTGCTAAATTGCTCGAGTCGGCCAAAATAACAGAAGTCAAGCCGGAGAAGAAGACTAAAAAAGCCGGAAAAACCGCTAAAAAAGCGACTAAAAAGACAGCTAAAAAGGTGGCTTCCACTGAGAAAAAACAACCCAAAAAAAGAAAGGCAGCGGCTAAAAAAGGAAGCAGCGAGTAAAAACACCCGATAAGCTATGTAGTTCGTAGTTTATAGTTCGTGGTTTGTAGTCTATGAAGACATATATAAGGAAGTAATAAATGTTTATTAAGCATCTCGGCAGAGACATTGTAAAGAATATGGAGATGTACAATCAATACGGCAAATATCAGCAATACCGCCAGATGAGTCTCGATGATATGCTGCTGGAAAACCGTATTGTGTTTATGATAGGTGAAATATCCTACCAGAGGGCGGCTGAGGTCATTATGAAACTGCTGTATCTGGACAATCTCAAGCGTGGCCATGAAATCAGCTTGTATATCAATTCCCCCGGCGGCAGTGTTGACGACACAATGGCGATTTATGATACGATGTGCTTTGTCGGCTCTCCGGTTGCCACCTATTGCATCGGCAGGGCACAGTCCGGTGCTGCGATAATATTGGCAGCCGGCACAAAAGGCAAACGCCATGCCCTCCCTCACGCTAAAGTTATGCTTCATCAGCCCTGGGGAGGCGTCAGCGGCCAGGCGGCCGATATAAAAATACAGGCCGAGGAGATTTTAAAAGCCAAAACTATGATAAACGAGATTTTTGCAAAACATACCGGCCAGCCAATCGAGAAGATTGCCGCGGAAACTGAAAGAGATAGATATATGACTGCCGAGGAGGCCCAACAGTACGGCCTTATCGATGAGGTGCTGCACGAAGAAGAGCAGAAAAAAAAAGGTGACAAGAAAGCAGATAACAGCAAGTAACGACGAAAAATGTAAAATGAAAAACATAAAACCAAAACGTAAAACTGAGAAGTTTTGAATTTTTGCTTACAATTTTTTGTTTTCAGCTTTAAGTTTTTAGTTTTAGAGGAAAGTATGACAGTAAATGGAAATTTGGTACCGATAGTAATTGAGAAGAGCGGTCGGACTGAGCGTGCTTATGATATTTATTCGAGATTGCTCAAAGATAGAATTGTCTTTTTGGGCGGCGTACTCGACGATGAAACCGCAAACTTGATTATCGCCCAGATGCTGTTTTTGAGCAACGAAGATAATAAAAACGATATTCATTTTTATATCAATTCACCGGGCGGCGCAATCACGGCGGGCCTTGCAGTCTATGATACGATGCGGTTTTTACGCTGCGATGTGGCAACCTATTGTGTCGGACAGGCCGCAAGTATGGCCGCGGTGTTATTGACCGCCGGAAAGAGCGATAAGCGGTCCCTTTTGGCAAACAGCAGAATTCTTTTGCACCAGCCCCTAATCGCGGGCGTACTCCAGGGCCCCGCTACCGACCTGGATATCGAAGCGCAGGAGATACTTCGGCTGCGGGCCCGGCTTTACGATATTTTGGCCAAACATACCGGCCAAAGTCCTGAAAAAATAGAAAAGGATTGTGACCGAAACCTCTGGCTGGAAGCGGAAGAAGCAATCAATTACGGACTGGTCGATAGAATATTACAAAAAGCGCCGGAAATCGTCAGGGAACAGGAACAGGCAAGTGAAAAATAAAAGGGCAAAACTAAACCCCGTTAGAAAGTTTACAAGCGGGGGACATCCTAAAAGAGGAAAGATTTCTAACGGGGTAAACCCTCTGCGTTGTATGCTTTACTCTACCCTGGCCGGAGGTCTCCTCGTCTTTATGGCCGGTTGTGAGAATGCCGACCGCAAAAAGCCGCCCGACCGAATTGAACAGTTAACGCAGCAGAATATGCAACTGCAGCGCCGAATCGAACAATCCAAAGCCGAAAGCAAGCAATTAAAAAAACAGATTCAGGTTCTCTCCGGTCTAAAACCTGAGGTCAAACTTGAAAACCTCCGCGCCCCACAAAGTGTCAAAATCCACAAATACAGCGGCTTTTACGACAAAGACGGAGACGGCAGGAAAGAAAAGCTGATTGTTTACATACAGCCGATTGATGAACAGGGCGATATAATAAAGGCGCCAGGAGCGGTGGAGGTTCAGCTTTGGGACTTGAGCAAAAGCGACAGCCAAGCACTGCTCGGCCAGTGGCACGTAAAAGCGGATGAGCTAAAACAGAATTGGTTTTCAACATTGATAAAAGGTAATTACCGGTTGATGTTCGATGTCGCCGACAAAGTTGAAAATTTTGAGGAACCATTAACGGTCAAAGCAACCTTCACCGACTACCTGACCGGCAAGGTATTCAAAGAACAGAGAGTAATCAAGCCGTAGCTGTTTCCGATTTGATGCCATCCAATTACCTCTTGCAGAAGCGGTATTGTTTTATAAAATGTCGTTATGCAGAAGTTTCTCAATAAGATAATATGCGGCGACTGTATAGAGGTTCTGGGCAGGGTCCGCAAACCCTTCGCTGACCTTATTTTTGCCGACCCGCCTTTCAATATCGGCTACCAATACGACAAGTACAACGACAAAGTCGAGCGTGAAAAGTACATTGCCTGGACCAAAGACTGGATGACAGTGTGCAAAAAGGCCTTAAAGCCGGCTGGGTCGTTTTACATTGCAATCGGCGATGAATATGCCGCGAACGTCAAAATTATAGCAGATGAGCTGGGACTTTTTCTGCGCAACTGGCTCATCTGGCATTACACGTTTGGCCAGCAGATGAAAAATAAATTCGCTCGTTCTCACACGCACATTTTATACTTCGTGAAGGATAAAGACCGTTTCACGTTCAATGCGGATGTAACTCGAGTAATATCCGACAGGCAAAAGAGGTACAAAGATAAGCGAGCATATCCTGAAGGTAAAATGCCAGATGACGTCTGGGACGAATACCCACGAGTTTGCGGTACATTTAAAGAACGAATCGAGTTTCCGTGTCAAATGCCGGAAAGTCTCTTGGGCCGTATAATCAGAGTCAGTTCCGATGAGGGGCACTGGATTTTAGATCCCTTTATAGGTTCAGGCACAACAGCCGTGGTTGCCGCGAAACTCGGCCGAAATTTCACAGGTATAGACATATCTAAAGAATATGTGCGCACATCAAGGCAAAGAATTGAATCTTGCAGAAACTTATCCATAGAAGGCGAAGGAAAACCCAAATGGAATGAACAGTTGGAAGCAGAACTCAAATGGCTCTACCATGAAAATAAGGTTCCAACCGAGCAACTTGAAGATGACCCTATCTTATTAACCTTATTTGCTGACAAGTTTAATAAGCGCGTGGGAGCAGCAAAAAATCTATTCCAGCCGAAGCAAATCATCAAACACCTAATCCAAATGAGAAAAAGTGCCAAACTCGGGCCGTTGCGTGGTCATCCAATTCCAAAAAAGTCAAAAAAATCTAATTCGGAGAAAGCATTATGGCAAGTTGGGGAAAACATAAAATAGAAAAGTTAAAACTCCATTATACACAATTCAATACACCGAGCGACCAGATAGTCAAAGATCAAGACCTCTTGGGGAAATTTACTGAATGGTTCAATGCAAAATTTACACCCCAAGAGCCGGTTACCCCAAAAGAAGTAGCGGACCAACTATTCAGACTGCGCAAAAGTGGCAATCTTCCACGCATTAGAACGTAAACAATTTGACGGTTGACGAAGCAATTATGACACAAAAGTTGCTGACTATTATTCTTGCTTTTCTCACCGGTGCGGTGATGCTGACGGTGATTCAGGCGCCGATTAGCTTATCCGCTCTGGCCTGGGTGTCACTGGTGCCTTTTGTACTGGTCTGCTCGCCGACAGCAAAGCCAAAGCCCTTGGCACTTGCGGCATACCTGATTTCACTTCTGTACTGGCTCGGCAATCTATATTGGATATTTCCCATAACGGTCGTGGGCTGGGCCGCGTTCTGCCTGTACACGGCACTTCTTTGGCCGATACTGGCGATGTGTTTGCGTTTCTGCAGGAATAAAAAAGTGCCGCTGTTTCTGGCGGTGCCGGTATTATTCGTTGGGGCCGAGCGTCTGCAGGGTCTTTTTTTAGGAGGTTTTTTCTGGCGGTTTCTGGCTCACAGCCAGTACGCCAATATCTCGCTGATTCAGATAGCGGACATGTTCGGTGCTGCCGGCGTCTCGTTTCTGATAGCGATGGTCAACGGTTTAGCGGCTGAATTGATAATTGCCGCCGGACAAAAAAAACTTCTCAAAACCGGCAATTTCCTAAAGACCGCCCTGGTGGGTATCGTTCTGGTTGCTGCCGTCCTCTACGGGCAATGGCGGATAAGTCAGGAGGATGAATGTGTTGAGGCCGGTCCATTGGTTGCGTCATTACAGTCAAACGTGCCCCAATCGGTAAAGAGAACATTTGAGGAATCAGACCGGCTGTTTGATGAGTTGATGCAGAACAGCCGGGCGAGTGCGGAAGCCGGTGCCGAACTAATCGTCTGGCCTGAAACAATGGTGCAGGCAATATTGGACAAAGCGGTATGGCCGTTCCTGGTTTCTTCCGAGACTAACAAGATTTTCGATAGGGCTCTTCGCCAACATTCGAAGAACACGGCTTTTGTGCTTGTAGGGGCGTATGGCGGACAGGTCAAACAACAGGGTGATTCAAGTACTTATCTGGCCAGGTATAACTCAGCGCTTCTATATCAGCCTGACGGCCGGCAGTACCCAAAACGCTATGACAAGATTCACCTGGTCCCGTTCGGCGAGGTGGTGCCATTCAGAAGGAAGCTTCCCTGGCTTTATGATTTATTGATGAAATTTACACCTTATAATTACGATTATTCACTCGATGCGGGCAGCGAATATACTGTTTTTGAGATGACCGGGGCGAAGAACCAGGAGCCACAAGTTTACAGATTCAGCGTAATGATTTGTTATGAGGACACCGTCCCTGCGATTGCGCGAAGATTCGCAAAGGCGGAGCAGTGTCGGAAGCGCGTTGACTGGCTCGTCAACATAAGTAACGACGGCTGGTTCGTCCGATTCAAGGAGGACCCCGCCCGGCGGGAACCCAAGGGAAAGGTTTTTCCAAGCGCAGAACTGCCTCAACACACCGCTATTTGCGTCTTTAGAGCAGTTGAAAACCGGCTCGCCATCCTGCGGAGCGTCAATACCGGCATAAGCTGCCTGATTGATTCTCTGGGACGAATACGCGACAGCTACATCGCGGCGAGTCCTGATTTCCCCGTCCCGGCTATGCAGCGAAAGGGTATGGCTGGATGGTTTGTCGATGAAGTGCCGATAGATAATAGGACCACATTTTTTAACAAATACGGCCAATGGCTGGATTTTTGTTGTGCAGTTTGCCTTATTTTGCTCATAATAGTACCACATTTGGGACGATTTGTCAGAACCCGGAAATATACGGTCCGTCGGTTAGGGATGACCAAATGAAAAACACGCTCAAAAGGATTAAAACACAGAAGGCAAAAGTCAAATTTTCACTTTTCACTTTTTACTTTTTGCTTTTTACTTTTTACTTTCTGGTTGTTCAGGGCTGCAACAAAACTTCACGGACGCCTGTAAAGTGGCCCGGTGCCGTTTCCGTTGGCAGCCTTGTGCCCGAAGCCACCCGAATTATTCGGAAAGGTTTGGCCGACGTGGACCCGGATGTCAGGGTTAATGCAATCGAAGTTGTCGCAACGACCAGACGAATCAAATTGATGCCTGATGTACAGCAATTACTGGAAGCTGATTTTGCCCCGCGTGTCGGGTTCGCCGCAGCTTTGGCTGTGGGTGATACGGAATACCATCTTGCGGAAAGGTCGATAAAACCGTTGCTGAAAGATGAGGATGAAAACATCAGAATCGCGGCAGCGTATGCGATGGGGAAACTGGGCTCTACCAACAGCTTCGAGCTGCTTCGCAAAGCGATAGCCGGCGACGACCAGATTGTTAGAGCTAATGCCGCTTTCCTGCTGGGCAAAAGCGGGGACAAAAGCGCACTAAAGTTTTTGTATATTGCCTTGAGGCGCAAAGATTCGGACGAGATAGTCAGGTTTAACGCAGCAGAAGCCATAGCAAGGATTGGAGACAGGTGGATATTTCCGAAGTTGTGGACAATGCTTATAAGTAGTTACCATGATGACAGGGTTTTTGGCATAGGGGCGATGGGGGCATTGGGAACGCCAAAGGCCAAAGAGGTTCTCATTACCATGCTGGATGATGATGTGCCGGAGGTTCGGCTGGCTGCGGCTGAGCAGCTTGGCATGCTCGGCGATACGACCGGAGAGCCCGAGGTTCTCGATGTTTTCAGGAAGAATCTCGCCGCCGGCCTGCATAAAGATGACCTCGAGCGGCTTAATGCGCGGACAGCAATGGCAATAGGCCAAATTGGCACGCCGGCACTTACGAGATTTTTGCCCCGGCTTTTGCACAATGAGTCGAAATTCGTCCGTATCGCCGCCGCCAAAGCTGTTTTTCAATGTGCAACTAAAGAATAACAGCGGTATTCTATCTGTTTTCTCATTGCCTGTTTTAGCTGTCCATTTGGGCTATTTGCCAAAAATAGCTTGACTTTTTCGGGCCTAAAGTATAAAATTGCGCTGGTTATGGTAAACTACCGTGGTGCATAATTTGCGGTAGAGATACGCTATTTATGGCAGGAGTTAAAGACTTCTGCAAAATGAGTGAGATTTTGAGTGATTCATTTGCATCAGTGGCTGGCGGCGACAGTTGGGATGGATTTTGGAATAAAGAAAGTGATTTTGAT
>JGI10211J34971_10000114_pt1 | contig 61131 bp, 72 predicted proteins | sample Etolagsediment_FD_34971 | JGI IMG/M metagenome (IMG submission 34971) | reverse complement strand
ATTATTATTATTATTATTATTATTATTATTATTATTATTATTTTTTTTATCATCTAATTTAGATTTCATTCTTTCTTTAGTTTTAGCTCTTTGTAAATTTTGTTCCATCATAGAATCAAAGGCAGATTTGTTAAATTTATTAGAAGCAAAATTAGGCATATTTAATTTATTAAATATATCACTCATTTTGTCCATACCAGGTAAATTTTGCATTTTACTCATCATTTCAGTTGCTTCTTGAATAAGTTCACTTTCTTTAAGTTCACCACTTTTCATTTTTTCATCAAGTTTACTACCAACATTTTTTACAATTCCCATTAATTTACCAGGATCTTTGAAAAGTTTTTGAAATACATCTCCAACATTATTAATATTTTCAGGATCAATATCTAATTTAGAAGCAGTATCTTCAGCAATTTCTTTAGCTAATTTACCTAATTTACCATCCATCAATTGATTAATATGTTCATGAATTTCATTTGGATTAGGTAAATTATTAACATCAATACCAGATACATCTTTATTTTTATTTTTAAGGATATCCTGCATTTCTTGCATAGTTTCATTAATTTTATTTTTAAATTCATTCTCTCCAATAGCCTCAAATAATTTTGCTGTATCTCCAAAACAATTATCATTTTTAACATTAGTTATAACAGAAAAAAGAATAAGTTGAATATATTTCCATATAGTTTTTCTAGTTGTATCACTTATTTCTAAAGACCATAAATCAGAAAAATTAATATTTGGTAAAAAATAAGTATTTATATTTTTATCGCTAAAAATACTATTATTTTGATATAAAATATCAAAAAATCTTTCAGGATAAAATTTTTGTGCATATAAATATAAATTTTTAAATGCATTATTTAAATTTTCTATATCTTCACATTCTCTATTATATATAATTTTAAGATCACTAGTTAAATTATTTGATATTTCAGGAAATGTTAATATAAGATCATTTAAAAAATCTATTATTATTTTAGAAAATTCAGTTATATCTAAATTATCACTTTTTTGAACATTTTCTTTTGTATTGGGATAATTTTCAGAATATACTTTTTCTTGTTCCATATATTATTTTAAATATATATCTGTTTAAATTATTGTTTAAGAAAAATATAAATCACATAATTTAACAAGATTTTCAACATATTTAAGTGCCTTTATTTTATTTGTTGTAGATAACATTCTTAATGGTTCTCGTAATTCATTTATTTTATTTATTATTGAATCTTTTTCTTCATGAATAATACTAGTAGACCAATCTTTTTCTATAAAAAAATTATAATCATTGTTTTCTATTTCATTTCTAAATTTATCTACAACAAAATTTTTCCAATTATTAATACATTTTTTATTATTAAAATTAATTGCTATAATAAATCCACATTTTACAGCTTGAACCTTTTCATCTTCTGGAAAAATTCTTCCAATATCATTAATAAATTCTTTAAAATGTTCACTAAATATTTCTAAATATTCTTCTTTATCAAAAGACATTCTAAATATTAAATAATTTAATATATATAATTTTAAACTATTTAATAATATATTACTTTTTAAGACTTTGATTACGTTCTTGTTGTAATTTTTCAATTGTTACTTCGCCAATTTTATCAGGACTATAATCATCAACAGGTGTATTTATTTTATTTTCTTGATTAATTGTTGAATAATTATATAATTGTCTTAATCCACCATTTCCTTGTGCAGATAAAGATTCAGGATCTTGATCCCAAAAACTATAACTATCAGATACAACACTAGATGGTCCTGATCCAAATGCAAATGCCATTGGTTCTTCAGTATTTTTAATAATCTCAACTTTATTAGTAAAAGCATTTTCTTGTGGTTTTATTGTATTTGTTATATCATCTCCATAAAGAATTTTATTATTATTACTATTTAAATATAATAAAGCAGGAACTCTATTTATTTGTGGTGGTAGTAAAATTTCTTGACTATTTTCTAATACAATATATGTTTTACCATTATTTTTTTTGATACGTTTATCAATACAAATAAAATGAATATCACCTTTTTCTTGAGATTTAGCTAAATCTTGTAATAATTTTTTACAATTATCACAATAATTACTATAATAAAGAATTTTGCTCATATACATATGAATTAGTCAATATTTAACTATTTTTTACTAAAAATTGATTTAATAATTTAAATATATATATTTATTATATTATGAATCCGACAATTACTGATATAGTTGATAGTGATAATGTTTTAAAATTTACAATTAAAAATATTAATTCTAGTTTAATTAATAGTATTAGAAGAATTATATTATCAGAAATACCATGTTTTGTTTTTAGAACATTTCCTTATGAAAAAAATAAAGCTAATATTGAAATTAATACAACTAGATTTAATAATGAGGTTATTAAACAACGATTAAGTTGTATTCCAATTCATATTAAAGATAGTAAATTTCCTTATAATGATCATGTAATGGAGGTTGATATATTTAATGATAGTCAAGAAATTATTTATGTAACAACTAGTGATTTTAAAATTAAAAATAAAAAAACAAATTCATATATTAGTAAAGAATCAGTTAAAGAAATCTTTCCACCTAATTCAATTACAGATAATTATATTGATTTTTTAAGATTACAACCACAATTAGCTGAAAATATTCCTGGAGAACATATTAAATTATCTTGTGATTTTGATATTGGAAATGCAAAAGAAAATGGGGCATTTAATGTTGTATCTACATGTTCATTTGGAGGAACAATTGATATTTCTAAAATAGAAGAAAAATGGAAATTAAAAGAAGCTTCTTTAAGTGAAGAAGATAAAGAAGATATAGAATTTGTTAAAAAAGATTGGTTATTAATTGAAGGAGCAAGAATTACAATACCAGATTCTTTTGATTTTATAATTAAAAGTATTGGTATTTATTCAAATTTTGAAATAATGATTATGGCATGTGATATTATGATAAATAAAATTACTAATTTTATTAAAGATATTCAAGAAAAACCTATTATTAAAAAATCAGATGATACAATATCTAATTGTTATGATATAATTTTAGAAAATGAAGATTATACATTAGGCAAAGTTATTGAATATTTATTATATGTATTATATTTTAATAGTGAAATTAAATTTTGTGGTTTTAAAAAACCACATCCACATATTAATTCTAGTTTATTAAAATTAGCATTTATTGAAGATGTAGATAATGATTTAATAATTAGTAAAATTGTAACAGCATCAGTAGAAGGTATAAAAATTTATGAACAAATTAAAGATAATTTTATAGATAGAGAATAATATATTATATATATATATATATATAATGAACCAACGTGCATATAAAGATGATTATGATGCTTTTTTAGAAAAATCAGAACAAGTAAGAAATTTTCAAATGAGTCAACTTCCTCCTGCTCCTGGTGAAAGTGAAGGTAAATATACTTTAGGTGAAAAATCAGATCTTGATGCTTTACAAACTGAATTATATGGTATACAATCACAATTATATAAAAAACTTTTATTAGAAGAATTTACTCCAGATATTATTGCTGGTCAAGAAGGAAGGGCAATTAATGAAATAAATGAGTTATTAAGATATCCTAATGAACCATGCGTTCAAGAAAGATTAGAAAAATTAAAAGAAGAAATTAAATATATTCAGTTAAAAAAAGCTATTGTAGAATCTAGATTAAATGAAGACCAACAAAGATCTATACTTAATTATTTAAGTATGACAAGTATACCACAATATGTAATTGACAATGATCAAGCTAGGGACAATATGTATGCAAAAATAGATGAAGTATTATATCCTAAAGGCGGTAAAAAATCTAGACACAAAAAAGGTAAAAAAAATAAAAAACGCAAAACAAAAAAACACTAGTTTATAATTAATTATATTTTTATTAATTAATTATAATTTTTTAATTAATTATAATTTTAACTTTAAGAGCTATCATAATTTAAAGTATACATAACTTGTGCAGGATCTAAACTATTAATATATTCAACAACAATATTTTTTGTTATAGGTTCTTTATTATTAATATATTTTTGATGGAGATTATACATATGAATTTTAAAATGAAATGGATATTCCTTGAGATGTTTTTCTTTATTAATAAAACAATATATATAATTTTGCCATAATGATGTAGTATATCTATGAATAATATTTCTAAATTCATTAAGAATTTTTTTATGTTCAGGATAATAATTTAAATAATCTCGAACTTTTCCATTTTTTCTTAAATTTAAATATTGAAAAAATAATTTAGGTTGATTACCTCTTAAAAATTTAATATCTTCATAAACAGGATTTCTAACTTTAGTTCTTATACCACTAGTATGATATATCATAATTCCTGGATAATAGTATGGTGTATTCATAGATGCAAAATAATTAATTAATTCTTCATATGATGTAATAGGATATATATTTGGAATACTTATAGGAAAACCATTAGGATTTACAAATAAATTATTATTATTAAAAGAAAATTCTTGTAGATTAATATTACAAATAGTATTATTATCTATTTTATATACTTTAATTAAATATAGATGTGGTAAATTAATAGGTGCAACAATTCTATTATTAGGATGTTGTAAAATAAATGTATATGAAAATTCTTTGGGTAAATTATTTAAATCTAAATTACAATATTTACACGCTTCAAAAAACATATTATTAAAAGATAAATTTTTATCATAAAAATATACTTGTGCATCAATAGCGGATTTTGTTGATATTTTCCATTCATTAGTATTTTCCATATAAAAAACATTAATCATTGTTCCTTCAATAAAATCTTCTGCATAACATTCATTTAATGGATATTTATTAGTAAATTCTTTAAAGTCTATAGCTTTAGGAGGTGAAAATGCTAAAATTTTATCTTTATAAAAAATAACAGAACGTAATAAACCATATGATAAATATTCTTCTTTTTTTAATAAATTTTTATTATATTTAATAATATAAAAATTTTCATCAATACTATTTTCATTATTAATATAATTTTTACATAAAATTTTTTTTTTATTTAATAAATTATTCCATTCATCTTTATTAATAGTTTTATTAATTAAATTTTCTTTACTTAATATATCATTAATATTATGCATGATAATTAATTATATTTTATAATTTATCTTTAACTACTTTATTAAAGCGATTTATTTAATTTAAATAAAAAAATAATTTTAATATATTAATAATAATTTAATATCTTTATTAAATTATTGTATTGAATATTAATTTCTACTATAAATATAAGATAATGAGTGTTTCACCAACAAAAGAAAATCTAAATATACAATTAGGTGATATAATAGAAATAACTGCACCAACGAATGAAGAATTAAATGATAAATTTTTTTACATTAAATATCTTAGTTATGATAAAATAATTTTATTAGGTCAAGATAAAAAACAAATAATATTAACATTAAATCAAGAAGGAGAATTAGATGATGAATCAATTGAATCAATAAGTATTATTAATAGAGCAGAAATGGAAGGATATGCTAGACAAAATAAATTATTACCAGGTACATGGATAGATATATATTTTGGTGGAGATATACCATTAATAATAACAGGATTAATTAGTAATTTAGAAAATGATATGATTGAAATTAAAACATATCCTTCTGAAGAAGTAATATATATTGATTTTGAATATAAAGGATTACCAGAAGATTTATTAATAGAAAAAATAAATATAAGAACAGCTCCAACAATTATTGAAGATGAAAGTGTTGAAGAAAAAGTTAAAACATTAGAAGATTTACAATTTGATGCAATAGAAGATATTGATTTAGTAAAATTAGAAATGACCGAATTAAGACCAGATAGTATATTATTAGATGCAGATCAAATAGAATTTGGAATTGATTTAGATGAAGTTACACAAGTAATAGAGGTTCCTGAATCAGAACAACGTTATGGAATCGATAAACAAACAACAGATATGTTAAATGAATTATTATCAACAATACCAAATATGGAAAGAACTCCATCAAAATTAAATGAAATACATAAAATAATTGAAAGATATAAAGAATTACGTCTAGAATATTCAATATTTGATCCAAATACAAATAGTATTGAACCTAAAATTTTAGGTTCAAATTATAAACCACTAGTAGAAAGTCTAAAAAAATTAGATAAAAAATTATATTGGTTATTACCAGTTTCAATAAATAATAAAAAAGTATATGATGTAGAAGATCAAGATGAAGGTGTTAGTTATATAGATAATTTAACATTAGCACAAACTTTAATAGAAAATTCGGAATATTTGGAAAATTGGAAATCAAATCAAATACCTGAAGAACAAAGTAAATATACTTATTATTTAAAACAAATTAATAATTTAGCTACACCATTTACAAATGCTAATTTAAATGAATTTATAATAGAAAAAGAAGTAAATACAGATTTATTTACAATAATAAATAATTTGGGTGATGAAAAATCCTATGTTGTAGGTGGTAATGATACTGATGAAATAAAAATGTCAAGATTTATAAGTCAAGTTTATAATACAGGGTTAACAAGATTAAAAAGTGATATAAATGAAGATAGAAAAATAATTAATACATTAATTAAAGCAACAGATAATGATATATTAGCATTAAAAGGATTTTTATTTCTTTCTTTACCAACATATAAATTTTCTCATATTAATTTACCAACAACTGATATATTAAGTAAAAGTAATTTAAATAATAATTTTATACAATATTGGAAATTTTTAAATAATAATACAATAGTAAATAATATTTTATTAGATGATATAACTAAACCAATAAATTGGGATAAAAATAATTTTTTAAATAATGTTAAACAAATTTTAATTGATGATAGTATTGATAAAGAACAACCTGAAATATATGAAAAATATTTAGATACTATTATACCTAAAACAAGAATATTATTTGAACTTTTAAAAGACCATATAGATTATGATTTATCATTTTATAAAATAATTAAATATATGGAACCTTTTATGATATATGATACAAATTTATCATATAAACAATATGAAGAAATTGTAAATTTTTTAAATGAAAAAATAATAGAATATAAAAAGGATTTTGCTACAAATAGTAAAAAATTTTTACAAATCTATAATAAATTAGTAACAAAAGAAAGTAAAGTAAATAATACATCTGTTATGTTTAATCTATTATCTAATGATCAAATAATTAGTGATCAAGTATTTAAAGCATATAATATTTCACAGGAAAATAAAAATGTAACTAGTATAGAATTATTAGATAAAATAATAAGAATTGATAATGCAAAATTATTTATGTCAGCTATTGCAAAAGTAAGTGTTGATTTAATGGTATCAAATGTAATAGATCAATTTATTGAAATTGAAGAAAAAATGAAAAAGGAAAAATTAGAAAATACCGAATGTAAAAAATATGTTTTAAGTAAAAAATATTATGCTATTGATGAATTAGAAGATGATAATGGTAAAGAAATATTTTTTGATAAAAAATATGATAATACATTTTATGATATTTTAAATGAATATAAAGATCAACAAGAAAGTATGGCTCCAGATCAGTTTTTTGAATTTTTAACTAAAAAATTACAAGATAATATAGGATTAAGTCAAATAGAAGCGGAAAGAGATGCAAATGCTATGATAAAAAATAGACGTCCAGTAATAACAGGAGATTATGCAATACTTGAAGAAGAAGGAGCGAAAAATAAAATATATAAACGTGAAGGAAATAATTGGATTTTAGATACATCAATTTCAGATAATGTATTTTTTGAAGGTAATAAATTTTTTTGTGAAAGTCAATTTATGTGTTTTGAAAAAGATAAAAGTTGTATAGATGATAAATCTGTAACTAAAGAAATTCAAAAGAAAAATTTAAAAAAAATAATGAATGAATTTGATTATGAATATCGTTTAGATTTACAAAAAATTAAAAGTATTATTGATAATAATTATAATTATAATTTAGAAGTTATAACAAAAGAAATAAAGGTAGAAACAAAAAATAAATTAAAATATAATGAAGCATTTTTATATTTGTCTACATTGATAAGTGAAACTGATATTATTGTATCGCCATATTTTAAATTAAAAGATTATATATTAGGACAAAATGATTTTGGAAAAAAACAAATGGATATTATACAATTTACTTTAAAATATACTCGTGAGGCATATGAAAATGAAGATAAATATTGGTTATATTGTAAAGAAACAAATACTAAATTATTACCAAAATTTTTGTATGATTTAGCTCAAGTATTTATTTCCCAAAAAGATTATAAAAAGGCTCTTGATATTATTTGTGCAGAACAAGGAACAATAAGTGAAGATGGAGATAAATGGATAGATAAATATAGTGGTTATACTATTAGATCTATAGATTTAGATATAGAAGAAGGTTTTGATGAATCTGGATATAAATTACAAACTCGTGAATTATTAGAAGATGATGCTGGTAATATATTATTACAATCATCTAATGTAGGACAAAAAGAAACAAAAACTTTACTAAATCCTACAATTAGAATTATTCAAAATGTAGTAAATGCTTTATCACAACAAATGGGTATTAATATAAATGATCAATTAGATTTTATTATTAAATATGTAGAAGAAACACAAAGATTAAATATTCCAAGTGAAAAAGATTATAATGCTGCAGTAGAAAAAGCAAAAAAACGTGGAGAGAAAAAACGATTACCAAGTTATGAAGAAGCAACAGATTCATCTTTATTAATATTAATTTTTGTATTTTATTTAGTTGCAATACAAATAAGTATACCTTCTATTAAAACACTTAAAACATTTCCAGGTTGTATTAAATCATTTTCAGGATATCCAATGGATGGTAAAACTGATAAAACAGCATTAACTTATATAGCATGTGTTGTTAATAAAATATCAAGTTCTGTTAAACCTTGGAATTCAATTTATAAATTGAAAGAATCATCAATAATAAAAAAAATGGAAAATATAATAGAAGAATATGTATTACCGAATCAAGAAATTGTAGATTTATTTAAAAAAAAACATCTATTTTTATCTCTCGAAACAAATAAAATAATTCCAGATAGTTTAAATATTAATTTGTGGTATTCTTTTTTACCACCATTATTACCTATTAAAATAAAAGATACTCAAACATTTACTCCAGCTTTTAAAGATGAATTAGCTAGTAGTATAAAGACTGGGAGAGAAAATCAAATAAAATCAATAAATGTAATTAAAACAAAAATAATAACATTCTCTCTATTAATTCAAGAAAATATTCAAAAAATAATTAATACACAAAAACCTTTATTAAGTAGTAGTAATGGAGACCCTTTTTTGGAAAACTCTTGTTGTAATTCAACAAAAAATACTATAGATTTTTTTATAGATGCTAATCCAGATATATTAAAATTTAATGAACAAGTTACATATTTATCTGATATTTTATATGATATTATGATAATGGTTTATCCACCTTTATATTTTGATCCTATTAATACAAAACATGTTTATCCTGAAATAAATCCTGAATTTTCTGAAAATGTTATTTATAAAGCCTTTATATATTATTGTAAATTTGCTACAAATTTACCTATTGATGAAGAATTAAGAGCAATTTGTTCAGAAAAACCAACAGATATAACATCAAATATGACATTAGAAGAACAAATTAAATTATTAAAACTAAATGGTAAAACATTTTCAACAGAAAATTTTAATCAATTAATAATGTATATCTCAAGAAATAATATAATAAATTTAAATTTTTCAAATACAACAATCAATAATTTTGTAATTATAAAAGATATAGTTCAATATTTTAATGAAAAGGATAGTTCTATTTTTCCAAAAATTTTATTAAATAAATTATCTAATTTATTAGATAGTTATGATTTAGTATATAATGAAGATAGTGAAGATATTAGAGATATTAAAAATTATTTATCTAGAGAGAATGAATTATTAGAAGAAAATATAAATGAATTTATGACAAAATATAGTAAATTAAATAAATCAAAACTTCAACAATTAAAAATTTGTATTAAAAATTTATGTAATTTTCAAGAAGATAATATAAATAAAAATATAAATAAAATTATTAATTTTGGTAAACAAAGTTTATATAATTTAATTTCAGTGTTTCCCAATATTGTAATAAATAAAATAGACTATGAAAGTATAATAATTCCAAAACATTGGATGTTATCAGAAAAACATATGAATGATATAAAAGTAATTTTAAAACAATATTATAGTGGTTTAACTTTATTATATAATGATGAACAAATTAATATGGTTTTACTTAAAATTCAAGATGAATGTAAAGATATATTAAGGCTAGTAGATAAATTATTCTATCAAGTTAATATTTTTAGAAATGGTAAAGAATTATATTCAGTTTTTGATAATAAAATTTTAAAACAAATAATATTATTTATGTATTATAGTGTATTAAATAAATTTATTAATTTATCTAAAGATGTAGAAATATTAAGTAGTAAAATTTTAAAAAAAGATGATGAAGATTTGGGTATTGAACCTGATTATGAAGATGAAGCACAAGATATTATTAGTGGTGAACAAAAATTACTTGCTAATAAAGTATCTGAAATTATATATGAATTTATAAATATTATTTGTGCAAGTAAAGATGTAATAGATTTATCATATGAAAATGTCATGGAGAGAGTATTAAGATCAAAAGAAAAAGAAAAAACACAAATAACAGATTATTTAAAATATTTAACAGATGAAGAGAGAGAAATAGAAAATTTATTTAAAAATAGTAAATTAGAAAGATGGAATAAAGGACTTCAGAAAGGGTTAACTCAATATGTTAAAGAAACTTATGATGAAGAACGCGATAAAATAGAACAACAAGCTATATTAGAACAAAAATTAGGTGTTAATGATTTAGTAACAAATATGAATAAAGATATATATATGTTAGATTTATTAACTGAAGAAGCTCAACAACTGCAAGATAATATTGAACAATATGATATTACAGATCTTCCAGATGATGATGATTATGGAGATAGAGATATAGATGATGTTTATGGAGATATTGATTACGATTAATTATAAATAATTATAATTATAAATAAATATAAAAAATTGAAAATAATTATAATTATTTTTTATTTAATGGAGAGAAATTATGTATAATATTGAAAATTATAAAACCTATTTAGATAAATTAAAAGGTTATTATGATGATCGTGATATTTCACATGGTTGGAATCATGTTTTACAAGTATGTAAAAACTCTTTACTAATATCTCAATATGAAAATATTACTAATATTAATAAATTAAATATTATAGTAATTTGTAGTTTAGGACATGATATATGGGATCATAAATATGTAGATAATAGTGAATTATTAAAAGAGAATTTTAGAAATAGTCTTTTAGAATTAAAATTTTCTGTAGAAGATATAGATTGTATTATACGTATAATAGATTCTATATCATTTTCAAAAGAATATAAATTACGTTTAATAGGTCAAAGATTTAAATTTAATAATAATGACGAATTAAAATTAAGAAATGTAGTTTCGGATGCAGATAAATTAGAATCATTAGGTTTAGTATGCATAGAAAGAATGATAGAATATGAAATAAATATTAATAAAAATCATTCAATAGAAAGTCATATAGAACATATTACAAAACATTGTAATGAAAAATTATATTTGTTAATTGATAAAAATTATATTAAAACCGAATATGCTAAAAAGTTAGGAAGTGTTTTATTAAATGAGATGAAAAATATAGTAGAGAATAAAGTTAAATTACAAAATTTTATAAAATTATATTTAGAAAAAAAATAAAATAAAAGTAAATTTATAATGAAAAAATATACAAAAAAAAATATTTTATGGAGTGGATGGTCAAAAGAGGCTCCATTTGGAAAAGAACGTAGTGAAATGTATAAAAAATGCGGTAAAAAATGTTTTTTAGGTGAAAAAACACCTGATAATAAAAAATATCCTAATTTTCCAATTTGTACTAAAAAAACATGCAAAATTAATACAAAAGGATTATATGCAGCTTATATTAGGGCTAGACAATGGGGTAAAAAAAAATCAACTTATAAAAAAAGTGGACATCCTAGATTAAGTCGTAAAAGTTATAAAAATGTTGAAAAAAAGGCAAAAAAAATGTTAAAAAAGAAGGGATTAAATGTTAAATAAATATATTTATATAATATAAATATGAATTTAGTAACAGGATATGGTATTTTAGTTTTTTATGGATTTTTATTATTAATATTTGCTACTATAGGAAATTATCTTGATAAAAAAAATGGGTTTAGTAATGGTTTTATTGTAGGATCTATAGTTAATCTGGTATTATGGTTTACTGCAGGAAAAAATATGGCAAAAGCATAAATTTTATATATAAATATAGTTAAAATATATATAAAATTATTGTATAATATATATAATGTTAATAACTTTTGTAAAAAATAATATAACATTGGTTGCAATAGCATTATTTTTATTAGTATTTTCATTTTTAATGTCTTTAAAACCAGGATTTTTATTTAATAACGATGGAAGTATTAGAAATTTTGGAGTTGGTTATAAAAAAAAAACAGTAGTTCCTGTTTGGTTAGTTAGTATTATATTAGGTATTTTAGCATATTATTTAGTTATTTATTTTATAACATTACCTAGATTTAAAGATATATAAATTAACCTACTGTATATTTAGTATGATTAGAATTATTTTTATTTAATTTTTGTTGTAATTGAAGATAAGCATTATGTGTATCTTCCATTTGTTTAGCAGAACGTTTACAAGAATTATTAACCATATAATTATATGAAACAGAAGTTACAAGTAATCCAGTTAAAATATACCATATAACTTCAGCAATAGTATTTTTAAATACAATATAATTAAATAATTCATTTTTTAAAAATACATTATTACTAGTTTGTTCAGCAATTTTTTTAGTATTTAATAATTGTGCTTTTTCAAATCTACTCCAAAATATTTCAAAATTATCAGTTGAAATTTCGTTAATTAAAAGTGATTTATCACCATATATTTGATTTAAATTATATTGAATTAATGCTTCATCTTTATTTTGTGATAAGTCTGTTCCTGTTTCTACTTCAGATTGTGGTCTTAATATTTCATCCATTAAATCATTTAATCCTGTTAAATTAGCAAATATATAACCTATAGTATTTGAAAATGGAGATAACCAACCAGGAAACATATTTAAGATAATTATCATTGTAACAAACATTAAAATCCAAGGTAATATTGTAATTAAAAACGTAGCAAACCATTGAATATTACCGCCACATATTTCTTTTGAAATATTTAAATTTATAAAATAATTTCCTATAATTAATAACATTACATAAATTAAAATTGTAATTAAATTATTTTTTCCTATATTTTCAATATTAGTAGGATTATTAAAAAATTCTATATCAATAGGTATTGTATTTTGAGTATAACGAATATAACCAAATATTAATGTTGCTACAATAAAAAAAACAATTGGTTGTCCGGCATCAGGAACATTTATTTTGTTATCACATTCTTGATTATTATTAGACATATAGATAATATGTATAATATTTTTTCAAAAAATAAAAGTATTTATTAATGGAGCAATCACCAAATTTAATAGAACCTGGAACAAAATATTTTTTAAAACATACTTTAGAACAATGTAAAAATTTTAAAGATAAACATATTAATTTTATTATAAATATAGGATTATTATTTGTTTTTATTTTAGTAGTATTTTTAATACTATATTTTAGATATAAAGGTAATATAAATCCAGAAGAACAAAAGAAAAAACAACGAAAAGAAAAAGAATATATTATGTCTAAATTAATACAATTAGCAGATTATAAAAAGAAAAAATCTCTAAATTTAATTACAAATTTACCTGAATGGTCAAATAATCCTGAATCAATTATATTAAATAGAAAATTATATTAAATATATTTATATATGGATTTAACTAAATTAAATGAAGCAATAACTCAATATTATAAATTAAAAGAAAGTTATGAAAATAAAATAAATCAAAATAAATTAAAAATTATTAATAATCCTGTATTAACTAGTAAAGAAAAACAACAAAAATTTAAACTATTAAAAAAATTATGTGTTAATTGTAAAAAAGAAGGTGGAACTATATTTTCAAATAATGATGGAATTTTAAAAGCTAGATGTGGTCATTTAAGTTCACCATGTTCATTAAATATAGAAATAGATAAAGGTAAATATTTATTAGGTGATACTTTAGCAGAAAAATTAAAAAAAAAAATTAATAAATTAAAAATTGATATAATAAAAATAAAATTAGATTTTTTATTTAGTTATATTTCAGAAAGCGAAGCTTTAGAAAAATTTAATGTTTTAAAAGAATCATTAACAAATGAAAATAGTTTATATCAAAAAGTTGAACTCCATAATATTAATATTATGGATAATCCTAAAACTGAAGATTTATTAAAAGAAGCAAATAAAGATTTATTTATTGAAATACAACAAATAAAAGATTATTGTAAAGTATATAATATAACAAAAAATAAACTTTTATTAGAAAATGTTGTTCAAAATTATTTATCTAAAATTTTACCATTAACTAATACTATAAGTGATTTAAAATATGAATATAGAGAAATTGATAAAAATGAAGAACCAGATAGTATTTTAATTGAAAAAAAATATACTTTAGAATCTTTATTATATCCTTTAGAACAAGGTAAAATTATTAATAATAAAAAATAAATATATATTTTATATGTTTAGTAAATTATTTAATTTACCTGTTTTTTTAATTGCTCTCTCTATTGGATTATTATTTGTATATTTAAGCGATATAGATAAGGATATTATATATGTCTATCCTACTCCTTATAATTTAGATAAAGTTGAATATAAAGATTCGGTTGGAAATTGTTTTGATTTTTCAGCAGATAAAATTAGTTGTCCTAGTGATATTACTAAAATAAAAACTATTCCTGTTCAAACAATTAATTCTAAAAAATAATTATTATTAATATATATATGTTTAAAATAATTAAAAAAATATTCTATAATGATTTTGGTGCAATTCTTGTTTCTATTATTTTAGGAATAGGTTTAGCTTCTTTATTTAGAAAAGCTTGTAAAGATAGAAATTGTTTTATTTTTAAAGGTCCACCTTTAGATGAAATTAAAGATAATATTTACAAATATGAAAAAGATTGTTATACATTTAATGAAAATTTGATAAAATGTGGAAATAAAGAAAAATCTATTGAGTTTGCATAATATAATTTATTTATTTATAAATTATATTAATTATGTCAGGAACTACATTACTCGGTGAATTACCAACTGCTTCTTCTCAAAATGAAAATATTCCTGTAGTGCAAGTTGAAAATATTCAAATATCTAATCCTTTACAACAACAAATCTCATCAAGAGAGACTGATATTAATAAATCTGTTAATGATAATCAAGGTATTGAATCTTATAATGAATTAATTTCTGGTTTACAAAATGCTTCTCAAAGTGGTCAAACACAATTACCAGATCGTAATATATCACAAGATACTACATCTATTACAAATGATGAAAAAATTCAACAAGAATATGTTCCACCTGTTAATGATGAAAAATATATAGAAAATAGTATTTCCCCTGATGAAGTTTTAAATTATAATCAAAATATTGAATCACAAAATAATAATTTTGAAAAATATTATCAAGAGTTTCAATTACCTATTTTAATAGCTGTTTTATATTTTTTATTTCAATTACCTATTATACAAAAATATTTATATAAAATTATTCCTAATCTTTTTAAATCAGATGGAAATCCAAATTTTTTTGGTTACTTAATAAATAGTATTGTTTTTGGTATATCATTTTATTTCTTACTTAAAGGATTAAATTATTTTTCTTCTATTTAGTTAATATATGGAAACTAATATTAAAGAATTAGATAAAGAATATAAATTTGATATAATAAGAACTGGTTCATCTTTAAGTAATACTTTTTTATCATTATTAAGGACTGCTGTTGTTTTAGGTGGAATATCTGCTGTATTAATTCGTCATAAAAAAGCTATATTATTTAATAAAATATTATTATTTATTTTAATTATTTTAATAATATATTCATCATATATATTTTATAATGATACAAAAAAGTTTTATTATATAGATGATAATTCTAAATGGCATTTACAACTACCTTTATATTTTGCTGCATTATTAATTATTTTATTTTTATTATTATTATTTACAGAGTTAAAATTTTACTAATCATCTAATATATCTTCTATTAACATTCCTGCTAAAAATCCATTAAACATACTATTTGTATTATCATAATAATATGGATCATGTCTATTAACTATTATTATATTTGGATTATTTGGATTATTTGGATAATTAGCATTATTAGGATAATTAGGATTATTAGGATAAGTAGGATAATTAGGATTATTGTATTGATGTGTATTAGTTAAATTATCTATGCTATAATTAATAGGTATAGCTTTTTGATATTCTATATTATTATTTGATATATCATAATCAAAAACAGGTGTTCCTATTGCAATAGATTCTTTATAATTATTTTTATTGATATTGTTACTAAAAATTTCACAAATATTTCCCATAATATATAATATAATATAAAATATATTATAAAATATAATATATATTATGAATATAGATAATATTGTAAAATATAATAATAATTTATATAGAATAGGGGATATTATAGATAATGATAATATAGAAATTTATAATTATATTAAAAATAATAATAATTTAAGTAATAGTTTTATTGCAAAATTTTTAGATAAAACTTATAACAAAAATATTAATAATAAATATGAAAGAATTAATATTGCTGCAAATATAGTTAAAAATATGTTAAATAATAGTAATATAGCACCAAATGATTCATTAATAATTCACCTACGTCTAGGAGATGTATTAAATGTGGTTCCTGGTATATTTCAAGAACATATATATAATACTATTATAAAACCAAGAATTCCAGATATAGATTTTTTATTAGCACAAATTAATAAAACAACAAAAAAAAATATTATTATAGTAACAGCATATCATCATAATTTATATGCTACAAAAAAAGAAGATCCAAATTATAAAAAATATATATCACAATCTAATAAAAATTCAGAAGAATTTTTGAAAAGTTTTTTAAATAAAATACCAAAAAAATATAGTTTTACAATAAAATCTTCTAATAATCCAGATGATGATTTTATTTTTCTTTGTTCAGCTGATGAATTAGTATTATCATCTAAATCACATTTTGGAATAATAGCTAAATGTATACAAAAAATTTTAAAAAATAATAAATATTTTATAACAAATGATAATAATAAAATAAGTATGTTAAATAATATTTAATATGTATTATTTATAATCCAGGCAACTATACTAATTAAAAAGCTTCCAAAATAATCTAATTTTTGTAATCCATCAATTGAATATTTTGCTATTATAGGTAAATTATGTTGATATCCCCATGTTGATACTTCAGCAACTGCATGGGAAACACGCGTAGCTACATCATAATCAATTAATGCTAATTTTTGAACAGCAAATATAGCAAAAGGTTTACTAAAATGTATATACATATTTAAAAAATAATAATTAATATTTAATATTAAATATATAAATTATATATTATAAATTATATATGGAAACAAAAAAATTACCAAAATTAAGACCAATAACTTATAAAAATAAAAAATATAAATATCATATTAAAGATACTGCAAAAAAACGTCATTTAGCGATAGATGAAGGTATTAAAAAAGATGGTAAAGATACAAGAAAAAATGCTAAGGCAAAAAAAGCAAGATTTAATGTATTAAGAATATATCGTAGATATAAAAAACCAAAAGAATGTAAAATATTAACAAAAGATATGAAATATATAGATAAAAAATATAATTTAGGAACAACAAAAAAAATTTGTTAGACTAATTAATCAATTAATTGGCAAATATTTATATTTGTTAATTTTGATAGATTTTCAACTTCTTTATCATTATTATAATTATTAATATAATAAATTTGTTTTATTCCAGATGATGCAAGAGTTTTAAAACAATTTAAACATGGATAATGTGTAATATAGGCAATACTATTATCACACGAAACACCTCTTTTAGCACAATCAATTATAGAATTTTGTTCGGCATGTATAGTTCCAATATTATGATTGTCGCGGATAATAGGTATATGAGGAAGTCCTGATAAATAACCATTATATCCTTGAGATATAATTCTATTATCTTTAACTAGAATACAACCAACAGATAATCGTGGACATGTAGAACGTTTTGAAGTTAAAAGTGCTAATTCTTTAAAATATTCATCCCATGAAGGACGTTTTTTAGAGAGATTTTCTACCATAATATAAATTATTGTTATTATGTTTAGATATTTTTAATAATATAAATTATTTTATATAATTAAAAAAATGATAAGATTAATTAGTAAAGAAGATTATAGTAGTATATTTTTATTATTAAATCAATTAACAGATTCACCTAATATTGATAGAGAGATATTTAATAATATAGTATTAAATTTAAAAGATAATCATAATATATTTGTTTATATATTAGATAATAAAGTAGTTGGATGTATAACATTATTAATAGAACAAAAATTAATACATTCAGGTAAATGTGTAGCTCATATAGAAGATTTAGTAGTAGATATTAATTATAAAAATAAAAAAATAGCAAGTAGTCTTATAAATTATTGTATAGAAATAAGTAAAAAAAATAATTGTTATAAAATAATTTTAGATTGTAAAGAAGAATTATTAGAATTTTATAAGAAATTTGATTTTAATCAACAAGGAATTTGTATGCGTTATTCTATTTAAAAAAAATAATTATTATTTTTAAACTTTTAACTTTTTTTAACTTTTTTTAACTTTTTTTACTTTTTTTACTTTTTTTATTATTAGTTGGAATATATCTTAAAAAATTTAACTCAAATTCTCTTATATTTTTTTTTGTTCTTTTTTTTCCTTTAAGTTTTTTAAATTTATTTGTTTTATCAGCACGAATTGCGGTAAGTGTTTTTTGAGTGCCATAACATTTAGTACTAAAACGTCTTAATAAACCTTTTTGTCTAAGTCTATTTTTAGCTTGAACATTAAATAATAATTGAGCCATACATAAAATACGATTACTATTATAATACATACGATTAGCATATAAAAATGCTAAATAAAAACTTAACATTGTGTCAATAGAAGCAATTTTAATTTTTTTACCATGAATTTTAATTTCATTATAACTATGACACGCAAGTGGTTCATATATAAAAGCAATAGTATCACCATCAACATTAATTTCATAATGTGGTGCAATTAATTCGCCTATACCTTGACTTTTATAAATTTTAACATTTTGAATATTAGCATCAATAAGTCTTTCTTTAACAATTTGTGAAGAAACTTTAGGATTTTTAGATAAAACATCAAAATCAGGAATTTCTTTAATTAATTTTTTAACATTATTAGGCATATATTTACTATATAATAAATTTGCATAACCACCAAAAAAAACTAATCCTTGATTAATAAAAGATTCTTTAATAATATTATAAACTTTTTTAGAAATTTCTTTATTTCCTTCAAATTCTCTCTGAATAATTTCTCTATTACAATCTTTTCCTTTAATTGGATAGTGTTTATTTAATAATATTAATCTTTTTAATATTTTTTCCCATCTACTAACATCACCTGCTGGTCTTGATAATTCTAAATACATTGACATTCTTAAAAAATTAGGAGGAGCATATAAAATATCATTAATTAATATACTATCTTTTTTTATTGCATTAAAAATAGTTTTATTTAATTGAGTAATGTCAGCAACTGGAATATAATTAACAAATATTTTAAATGTTCCTTCATGTATTCCAGCTTTAGCTTCTACATCTTCATATCCTTTTTTATAATAAATATTAGCAAGTTCTTTTGCATCTTCTAATGCAGTTGAAGAGTAAAAATCATAATCAGGCATTTCTATATCATAATTATAAAATTGATCATTTTTGGGTAAAATATTATTAATGGCAGTTCCACCATAACAAATAACTTTTTTTTTTCTTATAAAATTTTCTACAATATTAATAATATCACCTATTATTTCAGAATTTAATAATTTTTTATGCATTTCTATTTCTGCCGCGTCAACCGCTTTTCTTAATATAGCTAATTCTTTTTTTTGAAATGATTCTTTATTCATATAATATTATAATATAATTTTTTATAATATTATTAAAAATTTTTATTTAATTTATTATTAATTTGTAGGTGGATTGGAAGGTGTGGGTGGAGATGGAGGTGTATTTGTTAATGTTTCTGTATTATTATGTGTACATGCAGGATGATTTGGTGTTGGAAAACCTTGACAGAAATCAGGATCTTGTCCAGGTGAAGCTTGTGTAAGATTAACTTTACTGCCTGTTCCAGTTGTAAATATAAGATTTCTACGATTAAGATTAGTGCTAGTTGGATAAGATGGAGGAGGTGGAACATATACTTTTTCATATCTTAATAATTTAGGTTTATAAGCAAATGCATAACCAGCTTTATTAAAAAATAATGTATAATATTCCATATTAGTATCAAAATTTTGAAATGACATACCGACTAATTGACAACCAGTTGTAAATCCTAAACTAGGATTAAAATTAATAGCATTAGCATTTAAATCTGGTAATAACATAGTTAACATAGTTTGATTAGAATATGTAATTTGACTAGTATCAGCTAATTTAAAATTACTAACTCGAAATGTATGAATATATGGTGAACCACTATGCATATTTATAAATTCTAATAAATTAGGATTTTGACATTGAGATGTATTAATTTCATCTTGAGTATTTGATAATTTTTCAGATTGTGATCCTAATGAATTACTTTGAGGACTTGGATCAGTATTACAATTTTGTGTTTTCATAACAGGACATATTATTTTTAACTCATTATATGTATTTTCATCAATAATAATAATAATTTTTTCTTTAAAAGTAGATAAAGGTTCATGTCCTAAATTTCTACAACTATTCATTAAATTATATTTACTACTTAATAGTCTATCTCCAAAACTTGATAATAAAATATTTGCCATTTTTGGATAAATAGGATTATTTTCTCTCTTACTCATAACTCTAAAATTTAATATTAATGGATCACTAAAAAGAGGTGTTATACTTGGGCTAAATGCAGATTCAGATATATAATTCATTGCATCGCTAAATTTTAAATAATTAAATGTTTGTTTAATAAAAACACTATCTATTGCAGATGTAGAAATAACAGGTTCATTATTATATGAGTATATTTCAAAATCTAAACATCTTGCTCCTTGTTTTAGACAAGTTTCTATTCCACAAAAAGGTGGATCAGTATTAGGAGAATCAACAAAACTATTTTTAAAATTGCCTGGAGATGCAGCATTATAGGCTGTTTTAATATAAAAATCATATAATGGTTCATTAAAAACACTATCTTTTGAAATTGGTGATAAAGGAACTATTTCATTATTATAAACTTGTTTTAATAATGCACAATTATTAGTTGGTAATGTAAAAACACTATATAACCAAATAAATATAGCTATTACTATTATAAATATAAATATTAAAATAATAGTTCTAAATAAATCAGTTGCCTTTAATCTTTTAGCCAATACTTCAGTTATAGTTTTACCAATACCTTGTATATTTAATGCTTTTTCTGATTCACTCATATTATATATCTTAAATAATATATTTTTTTAAACAAATCTTTTAAATAATATTAAAATAATATTATAATTATAATATATTAAAGATATGGCAGGTGGTTTAATGAATCTTGTTGCCTATGGAAATCAAAATGTTATTTTAAACGGAAATCCTTCTAAAACTTTTTTTAAATTTGTTTATAGTAAATATACTAATTTTGGATTACAAAAATTTAGAATTGATAATACTGGACAACGTCAACTTAATATGACTCAAGACTCTTTTTTTACATTTAAAGTTCCTAGATATGGTGATATGTTAATGGATACATATCTTGTTATTAATTTACCTAATATTTGGAGTCCAATATTAAGACCTATTGAAGTAGAATCTAAATTAGATTCAGCTGGAAATGCTCGTCCAAGTGGAGCTCTTCCAAATCAAGAATATAGCAAATGGAGACCATATGAATTTAAATGGATTGATAACATTGGATCTCAAATAATAAAAGAAGTTACATTTTTAATTGGAGGTCAAATTATTCAACAATTTTCAGGTGATTATATGTATAATCTAGTTGAAAGAGATTTTCGAGGAGATAAAAAATTATTATATTATCAAATGACAGGTAATACTAAAAATTTAAATGATCCAGCTAATTATAATAATAACAATGGGTTTTATCCTAATGCTTGGTATATGGATCCTAATGATTCACCTGTAGGTGCAGAACCATCAATTAGAGGTCAAGTATTATATATTCCTATTAATATATGGTTTACCTTAGCTAGTCAAATGGCATTTCCATTAGTTAGTTTACAATATAATCAATTAGAAATTAAATTTACTTTAAGACCAGTCGAAGATTTATTTGTTGTTAGAAATGTTTTAGATACAGATAATTATTGGAGAATGAAAGCTAATGTTCTTAATTATGATAATACTTATGATCTTGGTAATCAATGGGTTAATCCATCTTCTACTAGTGAAAAAGCACCTTATGTTCGTCCAGTTCAAACAGAACAAGCCTTTTCATTTTATAGATTTTTATCACAACCAAGTTTTGAATTATTAAATAATTTAGATTTAAGTGGAAATATAGATACTTTTCCAAATAAAAGAACTAATTGGAATGCTGATATACATATAATGAGCACTTATGCATTTTTAAGTCAAGATGAAGTAAGAGTATTTGCTGTTAGACCTCAAAATTATTTAATTAAAGAAGTTTATGAATGGTATGAATACAATGTAGTAGGAACAAGAAAAATTTCTTTAGATTCTATGGGAATGGTATCAAATTGGATGTTTTACTTACAGAGAACTGATATTATAAATAGAAATGAATGGAGTAATTATACTAATTGGCCTTATAATGAAATACCTATTCCTATAATACCTGCTTTTTCACATGGAACTTTTAGCCCATCTGGTAATAAATATACACTAAGTTCTTGTTGCGCTGATGGACCAACTAAAACAGCATTAGCGTCTGATGATGCTCAATATTTAGTTGTTCCAGGTTATACTAATCCGTTAAACTCTAGTCAATGGTTTGAATATAATAATTATGGTCCTGGAACTAATCCAGGTGGTAGATATGGAAGTAGTGGAAATAAAATAACTGGATTTTTTACTGATGAAAATGAAAAAACAATTTTACAAAGTGCTGGTATATTATTAGATGGTAAATATAGAGAAAATGTATTACCTACAGGTGTATATAATAAAATTGAAAAATATGTTAGAACATTTGGGTTTGCAATAGATACAGGTTTAAATTGTTATAATTTTGCTCTACATTCAAACCCATTTGATTTTCAACCAAGTGGTGCTATAAATTTAAGTAAATTTAATACAATTGAATTTGAGATTCAAACATATACTCCTCCAATGGATCCTTCAGCTCAAACATTAGTAATTTGTGATCCTTCTGGTGGTATTATTGGTATTAATAAACCAATTTGGTCAATATATAAATATACTTATAATTTTAAAGTTATGGAGGAAAGATATAATATATTAAAATTTGTATCTGGAAATGCTGCTTTAGCTTATGCTAGATAATTAAATTTTATTTTCATCTAAAATAAGACAATTATATGCTACAGGATTAGGGTTTTTTTGTTTAGTTGAATTACAATCTGTATTACAGGTTGGTAAACTTTTAAATTCATATAAAATAGCATATGATGGATGAGGAAAACCTAAGTTATTTACTCCAGCAGATAATATTTTATTTTCTATCATAAATCTATTTTCTGGACTTATAGTATTTAATGATGTAACTAAATTTGTTGCATATGCATTATTTATATTACTATTATTGTTATCGTTGTTATCGTTGTTATCGTTGTTATCGTTGTTATTGTTGTTATCATTGTTATCATTGTTATCATTGTTATCATTATTATCGTTGTTGCTAATATCAATAGAATCCATAATATCACTAATAGGAGAGAGAGAAAAAGTAGCAGCTTGTCTAGGACTTTGAATAGGCATATATTCAAAATTTTCAATAATTTTAGATTTTTTACAAGTAAATAAACAATAAAATATAATTAAAAATAATGCTAAACAAGATAAAAAAAATATATATCTTTTCATATATATTAATAATTAGATAAAATAGTATAGTAAAGTTTAAGTTTCTGTTATTTTAACTTGTATAAAATATTATTTTATATATATATGACAAATTGGAATGAATTTTATAAAGATACAATAGGTGTAATTGTATTAGGATTAATTTATGTTCTTATATGTATTAATTCTATTTCATTAGTTAAAATATTTCCTTATACAACATTTGAAAAAACTACATGTAGACATATTACATTTTTAGATTATATATATCCAACAGATTTAGAACAACCACCATATCAAAAAGGATTTTCATGTTCTGGTGCGAGTCAAAGTAAATTATATATTCCACCGGCAACTGATTGTGCATATCAAGGGAATGACTATACAGAAAAATTTGGTGAATTATTTGCGGCATTAAAAGATAATGTTGGAGAAGTTCATTGGCCATATGATTGGTTAATGGAAGATCCAGATAAAAGTAATTGGTTAAATTATTTTCAAAAATTTAAATTTGCAAATATAGTTTTAAATCAAACATATGTTGCAAGATGGATAATGAAATCATTTTTAGGATTACATTTTTTTAGATATATACCAGATTTTCTTTTATTTTTATCAATACCTTTAGCTGGAACTACAAGTTCTTTAGTTCCTATATTGCCGACAATTATATATGGATTAGCATTATTAGTAGGTATTATATTAGTATTTGTTACATTTGGAACATGGTTATTTGTTTGGTTTCCTACAGGACAAGACGTATTTCGATGTAAAGGAACTCCTGCAAATGAAACAGATAATAGTAGATGTGGTCCAAGTATTTGGATTCAATTATTTTTATTTATATTTGTTCAAGCGCCATTTTTATATTTTACGATTGGATCAGCGAGTGAATTAAAAAATCAAAATGGTGATTTTTGGGGAACACTTTGGTGGGGCCTTTTAGCTTTAATTTGTTTTAGTATTTTTGTTTATGCAGGAGGATTTTTATTAGCGGCAGGTTTAGCAAGTTCAACAATAGTTTGGATTGGTACAATTATAAGTACAATTTATCCAATGTTTTTATCTCCACAATCAATTTTAAATATACTTTATTGTAATAAAGATATAATAGCTTTATTTATAACAGCAGTTATAACATTAACTGCTCAAGAAAAAAATACTTTAGATTCAACTATAATAAATACGATGTGGGGGGCTTGGGGTATTTTAGTATTAATTAAAATATTACAAAACATAAAAAATTTAATGCCAAAAACATAATAAATAAATATTTATAATATCCAAGGTAAACATTTTTGAAATTCAAATATTTTATTTTTCTCTAAAATATTTGATATTGTATCTAATCTATTTAAAATAAAATTAAGATCATTAAAATTATTAAGATCATTAAAATTATTAAGATCATTAAAATTATTAAGATGATTAGATATTAAATCATTAGATATTAAATCACTATTTGTATTAAGTATTTTTTTGTAATATTTATTAACTAACATATAAATATATCTTTCATTATCTAAAAATGTATTTTCAATAATACATCTATAATCAAAATAGATAAATGTAGATAAAACATCTATTAAATAATAACAATATTGATTCCAAAATGCTAAATCGCTATATTTTGAATGTTTAATAATATATTTTAATGCCCATGTAATATTTGATTGATCTATATTAATAGTTAAATCTGCTGGTCCACATCTTTCTAATGTAGCCTTAGCTATATATATAGATCTAATAGCAGGATGTCTTCTCCAATTATTTTTAATAATTTTAATAGCATTTAATTTAAAAATATAGAGTTTAATATCATTTGGAAGAATATCCCAATAATTCATAAATAACTAATCAAAATTTTGCGCGTTAATTAAAGATAATATTAAAAGTATTTCAATTTTTAATTAAAAGATAAGAATATATAAAAACAAATTAATTAATTATTAATATGGGAAAAAAAAATAAAAATAAAACATCTAAAATATTTCCACTTGTTAGTGTTTGTACACCAACTTTTAATCGTAGACCATTTATTCCATATTTAATAAAATGTTTTGAATCTCAAGATTATCCAAAAGATAAAATAGAATGGATAATTGTTGATGATGGAACAGATAAAATAGAAGATTTAGTTAAAGATATTCCTCAAGTAAAATATTTTGCATTAAATGAGAAAATCTCTCTTGGAAAAAAAAGAAATTTAATGCATGAAAAATGTAATGGAGAATATATTGTTTATATGGATGATGATGATTTTTATCCTCCGCAACGTGTATCTCATGCTGTTAATATGTTAGAAACACATCCATCAGCATTATGTGCTGGTAGTAGTGAAATATATATATATTTTAAGCATATTGAAAAAATGTATCAATTTGGTCCATATGGAGAGCGTCATGCAACAGCAGGAACATTTGCATTTAAAAAAAAACTTTTAAATAATACAAGATATAATGATCATGCAGCATTAGCAGAAGAAAAAGCATTTTTAAATAATTATACAATTCCATTTGTCCAGTTAGATCCATTAAAAGTAATTCTTGTATTTTCTCATGAACATAATACATTTGATAAAAAAACATTATTAGAAAATAAAGATGAAAAATATTGTAAAGAATCAACAAGAACTATTGATAATTTTATTAAAGATGCAGAATTAAAAAATTTTTATCATAATGAAATGCATAATATGTTAAAAGAATATTCTCCTGGTGAACCATGTAATAAACCTGATGTATTAGAACAAATAAAAACATTAAAAGAACAAAGAAAAAAGATTATTGAAGAAAATAAAAATAATTGTCAAATATGTATAAATAAAAATGGAGAGGATATTGTATTAACAAATGAACAAATAGTAAATGTTTTACAACAACAACAAAATGAAATAGATCGTTTAACTAAAGAATTACAAATAAAAAATAAACTTTTAGATTATTACACAAATAAAAGTGAAGATTTAATATAAATTTATTTTTTTTTTAATTTTTGTTTATCTAAATTTTGCTCTTTAATTCTAATATGTTTAGAAGAATATCCATTATTTCTAATATAACGTTCATGTTGTTTGTCTTTTCCTCTGCGACGTTCATTACAATTAATATCTTTATGTGGCATTTATAAATATAAATTATATTTATTTTAATTTTCAATTTTAAAAAAAATTGATTTTAAAATAAATATATTATTAAAATTAAAAATGACTAGCAAAAATATTGATACTCTTACATATGGTGCGCGTAGTTATTATCCATCAAATATTAATGGTATGAGAATTTTAAATGCAGTGACAGGAATTGCATATGATGATCTAGTTGGTAGTAAAGAAGAAGTAAATTATTTTCGTGTTCTAGATAGTACAGGAAAATATAATAACAATGGGTATAAATTACCTCAAGGATGTTATAATCCATCAACAAATAAATTATATTATGATAATCGTGAAGAATGGATGCGACATAAAAATATTAAAAAAGATCAAATTAATTTTTAGATAAATTAATTTTATAATTTAAATTTTTATAAATTTTTTAAATTTTTTTTTGCGTTAAAATATTATATTATATTATATTATAATGGATACAAATTTAGAGTTAAATGATGGTGCTCAAGAAGCTTTAGCTGCTGCTAAATTAGGAGACCTTAGAAAAAAAGTAAATGCTGCATCATGGTCAAATAATATGGAAGATTTATTATCTGGATGGGGTGAAAAAGCTGCAGGATTAAGATTTATGCATGCAAAGACAGGTGGTGAATGGAAAAAATTTGCAAATAATTTATCTATTTCTAGTATAGTTATTACTAGTGTTGCTTCAACATTATCACTAGTAGCAACAAGTATAGATGATGAACAAACAAAAAATGGTATATTATTTGGAGTAGGAGGTGTTGGTTTAATTTCTGCTTTAATACAATCATTTAAAAAATTTTATAATGCTGAAGAAAAAGCTGCAGACCACGCTAGTATATCTAAACAATTTGGTTCATTTTATAGATATATGACATTACAAATGGGTATGAGTAGAGAGGATCGTGATCCTTCTGATGTTTTATCGGCATTTGCATTAAAAGAATATGAACGTTTACAAATGGAATCACCTCCATTAAGTGGAGATTCTATAAAATTATTTAAATCAACATTTAAAAATTCAGAACAAAGTATTCCAGATATTGCTGAAGATAAATTTGTAATTTATATTGAAAGACCAGATGCAAAGAAAGAAAAACCTAAATTATTAACAGATGTAGTTATAGAAACAGAAAGTAATAGTGCAATATAATTTATTCATATATATTATTAATTTCTTCATTATCAAAATCATTATAAATATTTTTAGATAATTTAATATCATTTTGATTATATCTTTCAATATATCTAATAATTCTATTAATATCTAATTTTGTTATATCATAACTTTGTAATAAATTATAACACTCTTCTTCGGTATTATTTTTTTTTAATTCAATAAAAAAAGCAAACATATCTTTTATATCTAAATTTAATTCTTGACATAGTGTTTGAATAAATAATTGATTATTATATTCTGTGCTATATTTAGTTAATATTTTAGTAAATCTAATTTCATTAATTTTATTAGGTTTATTAATTGATGTTTCATGAAATATTTTATTATTATAAAATATTTTTAATAATGAACTCATTTCATTAAATTGCCAAATTTGTTTTTGAAATGTTATTCTATCTATATAATCAGAAAAACATATATTTTCTAATATTTTAATATATAAATTAATATTATCTTTATTTGATTTTGCTGAAAGGTGATCTATTATATTTTCATGAAATAATAAACCAACTATAGTCCTATCTGTTTCATTCATTAGAGTATTATGATCATTAAAATTATATTTATTAATAAGTAAATTTTTTGTAATTTCTTTAGCATCTTCATTTAAAGATTTAAGTGAAAAAATATTGTCTAATATTTCTGGTTTAATAATATTATTTTTATTATTATATATATTAACAATAGATTCTAATTTTCTAAGATCACCTTGAATATATTTTATTATATTGTTAAATAATAATTTATTTTTACTTATATTAGGTAATAGTAAATTAATTAATTTACTAATTTGTTCATCATTTGGTGTAGGTATTTCAAAACTATCACATACTTTCATTAATTCATTAATTTTTTTATCAATATGATAATTACTTATACAAATTATTGGATTATATGAAATTTCTTCTAATTTTTGTTTTTTTGTCTTTTTTGGTCTAATAAGTTTAATAAGTGAATTAATACCACCTTTATCTCCACTATTCATACCATCTATTTCATCCATTATTATTGCTATTGATTTTTGTTTTTTATTAAAAAGACTTAAAATACTTTTATCTGCCATATTTTGATATGCAATAGTTTCTATTACTGATTTATTTCTTATATCACCAGCATCATATTTGACTATATCATAATCCAATTCTTTTAAGATATCATTAATAAATCTTGTTTTACCAATACCTGCTCCACCATATATATATATTCCTCTTTTAAGAGAGAAATTATTTTTATTATTATTAAAATTTNTTAATATATTAATTATTTTATCTTTAATATAAGTTCTATCTAATATTTGATTGATATCAAGATGATTCATATATTATAAAATACATATTTTTTATATGTTTTTATCTTATATTCCATTCCATCTATTTTCAATATTAATTGAATTTGATTGCCATATTTTTTCGCATTTTAAATATTTTAATTTATCTTTTAATAAATTTTTAGTCTTTCCACTATTATATTTATTAATTATATGATTAATATAATTTAAATAATTTTGAAAAATTATATTTTGATATTTTATAATTTTTGGTTTTGACCAACTTATTATATTATCATCTATAATGTATTGTGCTACAAAAGTATAATCTAATCTAATTATATCTCTAATAAAATTATCATATTGTTTAATTTTTTTTAAAATTAAAAAGTGATATTTTTTATAATATTTTTTATTAACCCATACTTTAGATATTGGATCTACATAATTATTCCATATTATATTAATAATTTCATCTGGTAATAAATTTATATATATAAGATTCATTATTTTATATATATAGTATTTAATTTAATTATATTTAATTATTATTATTATTATTATTATTACAATTATTTCTTATTACAGAATTTCCGGTAATACCATCCCATGTAATATCACAAATATTAGATAATGCTAATTTTTCACAATTTGTACTTACTTGTTCTGATTGAAAACTATTACATTTTGGATTTCCACTAATAGCAGCACCTTTTCCCATTTTTAAATTATTATTACAATAAGTAACTTTTTTGTTTTCAGAATTTAATTCACTAGTCATTGTCCAAAAATCAGGACAATCTGCTATTACAGGAGGAAAGTTAGCATTTTTACCATGAACCGAATTATATATACCCCAACCAATCATTACTAAACATATTATTAAAATAATTGTAGCAATTTGTAGTACTAAAGTATTAAAAGACATTTATATATATAAATAATTATATTTTTTTTCTTAAGAGTAAATATAATGTCTGGCAATGGTAGAGTCTATATACCATCTCTTAATACACAAGATCAATTTAAATTATATGATAAAATAGAACAAAAAAATACTTCATTTAGAGAAGCATTAACAGGTAATTGGAAAGAAAATGAATTATCTTGTCAATTTTTTTCAACAGAAAATATACGTATTTTAAATAATTCTATTATTGATGGCGTAAGAGAAAAATCAAAAAATAGATTTAATATAGGAACACAGGATCAAGATGAATTAAAAATTATTATGCGAGCTATTTATTTAGAAAATGCAAAAAATTTATTAACTAATATTCCTGAACAAGTTGAATCATTAAATAAATTAGTTTTACAATATTCTATTCCTCAAATTTTATCTTCATTAGAAAGTTATGCTAAATATATGCATGATATTACTAATATGTATACTCCGATGGATAGACCTGTTTTTTCTAATGTTGATGATAAAACAATTGAATTTAAACGATGGTTTTAAATGCTAAATATTTATTTATTTAATTTTAATTTTAATTTAGATTTAGTAATTTTATCTTTATTATTACCATTTTGTAATTCAATTCTATATTCTTTATACTTTACATAATTTTCTTTTAGATGGTTTAGATCTTCTAACCAAATATTTTCTATTGATTTATTAGTAAGAATATTTACTTCTTTTTCTTTTAATTCTTTATCTTTTAATAATTTTGATACTTTTTCACTGCTAACACTATCCATTGGTAATTTAGTTAAATAATCATATTTATCATCTATCTTATCATATTTTTTATTAGATAATAATAGATTAATTTCTTCTTCTTTCTTTTTTCTTAAATCAATTGTATCATTTAATGTTTCTTGAATAAATTTTGCTTTATTTGATAATATTTTTAATTCTAACATTAAATTATCTAGTTGTTGGGTTTTTCTAATATTATACAATTCTAATCTTTTAATATAATAATCTTCAATAATTTCTTGAATACTATTATATTTTTTTAATTTATCATTAAAATCAAATAAATGCATATTTGTAGTAGTATGAAAATTATATAATTTTAATAGTTTTTCTAAACCATTTGTATTTTCATCTATTGTTTGTGATAGTAATTCTTGAATTTTATTTGGATAAAAATGGATTTGAATATCTACTAATGTATCATTACTTAAATCTTTAAAATCTGATATATAATTAATTTGATTTGTTTTTTTATCAGTTTTTTTCTTATTATCTAATAATGTTGCTAAATAATCAATATAATCTTGTGTCCATATACCAATTGGTAATTCTGTAATATGTACTATATTTTTTGTAATAGTATAATTTCCTTTAATTAAAAATTTATTTTTATCTATTTTAATAATTTTTCCTGTAAAACCTTCAAAATATGGATCAAGATTTTTACATTCTTTATTAGTAATTTTATTTTCTAAATATTCTATTATTTCAATTGGATTATAAGGCATAATATCTGTACTAAAACCTGTTCCAATACCTTTTGTTCCATTAACTAATATCATTGGAATAATTGGTGCATAATATAATGGTTCTACTTTTTGACCATCATCTTCTAAATAATTTAAAATATTATCATCTTCTATTTTAAAAATATCTCGTGTTAATTTCTCTAATAATGTAAATATATATCTTTCTGAAGCTGAATCTTTTCCACCATGTAATCTTGTGCCAAATTGACCAGAAGGATGTAATAAATTTATATTATTTGATCCTACATATGTTTGTGCCATATTAATAATTGCACCATTTAAACTAGCTTCACCATGATGATATCCTGAATTTTCAGATACATAACCACTTAATTGTGCTACTTTAATTTCATCTTTTAAATTTCTTTTAAAAGCTGCATATAAAATTTTTCTTAAACTTATTTTAAGTCCATCCATTAATGATGGAATTGATCTATCACAATCATATTTTGAAAAATGAATTAATTCTTTATTAATAAAATCTCTATATGTTACTGAATTACTATTTGTATCTAAATAATTATTTCTATCATATTTACCTAACCAATCTTTTCTATCATTACTTCTTTTTTTATTAAATATCATATCAATTAAATCATCATTATCATTATCTTCAATCGCTTCTGTTTTTGTAAACATTACTTCTTTTTTATGTTGAAAATATTCCTTAAATTCTTTTGCTGTACTCGTTCCTAAACCTTTGTAATATTTAATTTTCCATCCTTTATTATCATTTTCATCTTTCCATTTTATATATTCGCCATCATTATAAAATAATAATTCTTTATCCTTTTTTCTTGCTTTTAAAATTGGTGTATTCATAAAACCAATAAAATTTTCTATTTTTATTAATGATGGCCATTGAGCATCAAATAAATTAATTCCTAATCCTTTAATATGACTTCCATCTAAATCTTGATCTGTCATAAATATAATTTTACCATATCTTAATTTTTTATCTATTAATTCACGTGTATATTCTACACCAATTTCTAATCCTAAAATTTGTTTAATTTCATATATTTCTTTATTTTCTGAAATTTTAGTAATTGTTTCACCTCTAACATTAAATAATTTACCTTTCATTGGATATACACCTATATATTCTCTATCTTCTTTTGATAAACCTGAAATAATTCCTGCCTTTGCTGAATCTCCTTCACAAAATATAATTGTACATTTATTTGATTTTTCTGTTCCTGCATAATTTGCATCTACTAATTTTGTAATATGTCTTAAATTTTTTACTTTTGTTCCATCAGTTTTTTTAGCTTGTTTATTATCTTTAATTTCTGTTAATGAACAGGCTGTATTCATTACACCTAATTTTGCTACATTTTCAATAAATTTATCACTTACTTTACATGTTGATCCAAAATTAGATATTGGTGTATTCATAAAGTCTTTTGTTTGACTATCAAATGATGGATTTTCAATATCACATCTTATAAATAACATTAATTGTTCTTTAATTGTCATTGGTTTTACCTCTATCTTTTTCTTTTCTTTAATATAATCAACTAATTTTTTAACTATTTGATTTAAAATATATTCTACATGTTTTCCTCCTTTACTTGTATTTATACCATTTACAAAGGATACTTGCACAAATTCATCATTTGGTGTTAAACATACTGCATATTCCCATCTATCATTTGCCTTTTCATAAATTCTTGAACAATTACTCTTTGTTCCTATATATAAATTTAAATATTGTTCAAAATTCTTTATTGGTATTTGTTTATTATCATATTTAATTTTTACACTTTCATCTGTTACTGCTGCTATATCACAAACTCTACGTTTAAATAATGCAATCATATCTTCACTTAATCCTTCTATTCCTAATCTTTTATAATCTGGTTTAAATGATACTTTTGTATAAGATTTTGCTTTACATTTAGTAATTATTGGTTTTTTAATTTCATCTAAATTATTAGTAAATTCTTGAATATATTTTAGTCCTCTATTACTATCTATTGTTTCAATTTTACCCCAAGTTGACCAAATTAATACTAATTTAAAACCAAATCCATTTTTTCCTCCTGTAATTTTTTTTTCTGATTTATCATAATTTGTTGATGTTCTTAAATGTCCAAAAATTAATTCTGGAATCCAAATTTTATATTCTGGATGTTCTACTACATCAATGCCTTCTCCATCATTTGTTAATGTTATTATATTATCTTTAATATCAACTGAAATTGATGTTACTTGATTTAAATTTTCATCTTTTTTCATTCTTACATAATGATCTCTACAATTTACAATTCCTTCATCAAATAATTTATATAGTCCTGGTATCAAATTTATATCTTTTAAATTTATTTTATTATCTTCATCATTATATATATATTGTATTGTATCTACTTGTTCAATTGATCCAATATATGTATCTGGATTATCTAAAACATGTTGTTTATCACTTTTTTTTTGATATTGTTTAGATAAATCCTTTTCACTTTTCATGTATTTTATTTTATTTATTTATTTATTTTTAAATATATTCAATTTTATAATATAATAATGTTATAATATATTATAAAATTATTAATATGTCTAATATACCTAATCCTATTACAAATATAAATATTTCTCCTACTATTGGTAGTGAATTTCAAAATGGTGATGATATTATAATTAATTGGAATGATGCTTTTAATCCTTTACCATATAAAATTTGTAATTATTTAATAACATTTACTGATGCACAGAGTTATTTAACAAGATTTTATTTTATTACTAATAATAATGCAATTCCTTCTAATTATTCTTTTTTAATTGAATGGAATGGTGGTGGTATTGGTGGAGGACAATTTCAAATGCAATCTAATCAACAAGCTGGAACTGGTCAAGATAATAATCAAAGTTCAATTCCTGGTAATGGAAATCCGGATTCTATAGTATATACTCCTACTAATAAATTAGGTAAAAATTTAAAGATATCTTTATTTTCACAAGGTAGTATTGTTCCAGGAACTACAAAATATGTAGGAGAAGATGATATATTATTAGATTTATTTAATGGTGTTACATCTGGAACAATTAATTGGACTACTCCTGTTTCTGCTACAATAAATTTTTATCTTTCTCAATCTGTTCCATATTCAACAGATATAGGACCATATAATGGAACTGGTTCTCCTCCATCTTCTTTAAATCCACCATCTATTAATATTACTAAAGCATATTGTAATATAGGACAAAATCCTTCATGTATATGTAGTTCTATACCTCAAAAACGTGAAATAAAAATTTTACCTCAAGAATATGGAACTATTAAATTTAATACATTATATAGTGTATATATTAGACAAATTTGGGATGGAGGACCTTATAAACCTGGTGGTTCAATTTCTTGTAGTTGTAGTAATAATGTAATTTCAGTTGTTCCTTTTGTAAATTCAGGATCAAATGTATCTTGGATTCCAAGAAAAAATAATTTTTCTAATTTAAATTGTCAAGGCCAATATACATTTAGATGTAATTGGATTAGACCTGGAAGACCAATGAATCAACAACCTATAGCTGGAATTCCTTTACGATATAAATATATGGATACAATGGGTTCTGCATTGACTAATAATAGAATACAGAGTAATATGTTACAAAATGCTATTTTTGCAAGACGAACTAAAGTAGTTACAATTTCAAGAACTAATAATTGTGGAGAATATAATAATTGTGGAAATAGACCTTTATGTAAATTAAATACTGGAAATATTAATCCTAATTTTATTAATAGATAAATTTATACATTTAGTAAAATTTTTTCTATTTATATTTTATAATGAAAAAAATTATGAAAAGTAGTGATGGCAAATATCATGTCAAAGGACATGTTTATGATAAATTAATTGGTTCAAGAGCCCAAGTTTGGCATGGTACTGCGTATAAAACTAAAGGTGATTTAGTTAAAGATGATTTAATGATGACTAAACGTGGAAAAATAGTTTCTAAAAGAAAACATTTTACAGCAAAAAAAGAAAAACGATTGGAAAAACATGGTTATTTTACACAAAAAGGTAAATTTGGATATGTTAAAAAAACACCTAAAAAACATAGAACTAAAAAAAATAAGCGAGTATTCTCGTAAATAATAGTTACTTTTATAATTTAAATAATATTTACTATACTTAATATTTTAATTTATATATTAAGTATATAGATGAAAAGTAAATTTACAAAAAAAAAATTTATAGGAGGAACAAACGAAAATAATACTAAAAAGGTATGGGATACAATTGATCCTAATTTATATAAATGTATACAAGAAAATACAAAAGCAGATAGTGATATTATAGATATTGCTATTAGTAGAGCTGGTGAAAATAATAATCAACCTACATGTCAAGAAGCTATTGATTTTATTAAAAAAGGAGCAAATAATTTTACATGGAGTAATAATTCTGCAGGTAGTTTATGGCCTCAAAAAGGAAATTTTAAACCAGCTGTTATTGAACAACAAAATTTACCACAAACTCCACAAATGGGGGGAAAAAAATATAAAACAAAAAAAATTAAAAGAGAGAAAATAAGTATTAAAAATAAAAAAAAGGAGAAAAAGGGTAAAAAACAGAGAAAAAGTAAAAAACAGAGAAAAAGTAAAAAACAGAGAAAAAGTAAAAAACAGAGAAAAAGTAAAAAGAAAGTAAAATTTTAATTATTAATCCACCAATTAGATTGAATTAAATTATCTTCATCTATATAGTTATTTAATAATTCAGATATATATTTTGAAAAATATTGTTTATCAGTTGTGCATATATTTTTTTTGGAAATAGTACAATATATATCATATAGATAATCTATAGCAATTGGATAAATTTGATTTTTTTTTGATAAATCATATTTAATATCATCTAAAAATTTATTAATATCTTCTTTTTTATTCCATAAATTGCAACGAATATTTAAAATATATTTATCATTTTCAATAATAATATCTGGATAATAATATTTAATTATATCTAATATCAATGAATATTTAATATTAATTTGATTTTTATTCCATATTTTAAATAATATATTTAATTCTGATAATTCTAGGCCTAATTCATCTTCTTCTTCAATAATTGTATTTTCCCAAAATTCTAAAAAAATACTTACTTGTGGTAATGATGAACTAAATATATCAATAAAAATATCATCATCATTATTATAATTTAGTTTTGTTTTAAGTATACCTTTAAGAGTATTTTGAAAAATTAATGTAGGAAGATTATTTTCTTCAAGATAAAGTTTCCATAAATATAACATATTTTTTGAAGTAATGTTTGTATTACTACATGGTTTTAATGATTTATTTATAAAATTATCTACTATTAGATCAACTGAATTATTTTTAAGATATAGACTATATTTATTTAAATCATCATTTTCTAAATTTTTTATAAATTCTTCAGCATTTACAAATCTATTAGAATAATGTAGAGAGATACATAATATATTTAATATATTTTTATTAATTATATTTAAATTAATATTATCTTTTTTATGTGTTATTAATCTATAATTATTATGATTAACTTGTTCATGATATTTGTATTTAAAATTATTATTTAAATTAATACCAAAATAATAATAACATTGATCTGATAATAATTTAAATAAATTTTTAAAATTATGGTTTAATAGATAAATAAAATTTTCATTTTTTTTTAAAATACAATCGCCTATTGCTGTTAAAAAATATTTTGCTTCTTCTTTTAATAAAAAAATTTCTGGAACTAAAATATTTAAACATTCTTGTATTGTTATAGAATTTGGAATAACTTTAAATATAGTTTGCTCTTTTAATTTTTTTATAGTAGCAAATTTTATTTTATGTTTCCATAATAATAAATTTTTATCGAGAGAGATATTTCTTAAAATATCATGTAAAATATCATCTTCTTTTTTTGTTTTAAATTCAACATTATCATAATAAATAAATATATCTGTATTATTAATGTAAAAATATGTATTTTTCTGTAAAAATTTATTTATAAATAGTTGTTGGTTTGTAATACTTTCTATCTTTTTTTCTTCTCTTTGATTTATTGTTTCTAGTAAATTAATATATTTTTTATTTTCTTTAATACAGAATTGTTCTAAATGTTGGTTTAAATTTTGATTAATATATGTATTAAGTTTTTCTAATATATAAGGATTATCTTTATAATTATTTTCTAGATTATTTATAATATTTTCTATTTTCTCTCTACTTAATTTATTAGAAAACAAAATTTCTTTATCCATTTTAGTTATATTATTTTTTTTATAACTTTATATTCTTTTAAAATAATATAATGAATATATTTGTATATATTTATGTAATATTATACTTTTTATATGTTATACTAGGACCGCATTTTATAAGAAGATTAATTAATAAAGATAAATTATTAATAGCAAATAGTTTTACTGATATATTTAGACGTATGTTTTTTTTATCCTATATTGCATTTTTATATAATGCATATTATTTTTATAATCCAACATTAGAAACTTTTTATAATAGTGTCTTAATTAATATTATTGTTATTATAGGTTTTATTATTAAATGGTATAATCTTTTATATAAAGATCCATATTATATATCTGGAATATTTGTCCATATATTATTTTTATTACCTGTTTTAATTTCTTATTTTTCTATAAATATATCTAATACTTTTGTTTTTGGTAATGTTTCAAAAATTACTCTCTTTATTTTATTATTTTACATATTTATAATTAATTTAGTATATAAAAACTGATAGATTATTTAAATAATAAGTATTTAAAGATTTTTCTTAATATTTGATCTATATATGTCAAATAATAAAAATGTTTTAACTATTCAAACTGTTCAAATTGCTCCTTTTAGAACATTAATGACTGCATTAAAAGATATTTTACTTGAAACTAATATTACATTTCAAAAAGATGGTATTAGAATTATTAATATGGATAAATCACATACAATTTTAGCTCATCTATTTTTAGGAGCACAAAATTTTGAATTATATGATTGTTCATTAGAAAAAATTGTAATTGGTGTTAATATGTTTCATTTATTTAAACTCATTAATACTATTGATAATGATGATACTTTAACTATGTATATTGAAGATTCAGATTATTCTGATGGTATTGTTCATCATCTTGGTTTAAAATTTGAGAATGGTGATATTAAACAATGTAAAGTTCAAAAATTACGTTTAATTGAACCTGATCAAGATGAACTTGAAGTTCCTGATGTTGTATTTTCTTCTGTTCTTAATATGCCTTCAAGTGATTTTCAAAAAATTATACGTGATCTATCTTGTATTTCTGATAAATTAGAAATTAAATCTGTTGGCAGTGAATTAATATTTAAATGTAGAGGTCAATTTGCTGAAGCTGAAATTAGAAGAACTGAATCTGATGGTAATATGGAATTTATACAAAAACAAGATAATAGTAAAATTATTCAAGGAGAATTTTCTCTTAAAAATTTAAGTTATTTTATTAAATGTACTAATCTTTGTAATCAAATTGAAATGTATCTTGAAAATAATTTACCATTAGTTGTTAAATATAATGTTGCTTCACTCGGTGAAATTAAACTTTGTTTAGCTCCATTACCAGCTACTTAATTTATTATTTTTTTTATCTATTTATTAAGTTATAAAATTTTTAATTATTTATAACTTAATTTTATATATGAAATATCCTCTTTTATTACCTTCATTAAGTCATGGTTCTACTGATTTAATAGATTCTCCTAAACTTACTTTAATATCTCATTCTATAGGATTTTTAACTATTAAATTTATTCCTATTTGTTTCCGTAAAGGGTTATTACTTATTTCATCTATTATACATATGAAAAGAGATATGTCTTTATTTAAATCATTTTTTATGCATATTGTATGGTTAAAAATTCCTATTATATCTAAAATATATCTTTCTTTTTATCATACACCTTTACATTATATTCGTTCCTACTATTATAATCCCAAATTATTTTTAAATAAAATAATTCTTTCATTATTTACTACTTTTTTTATTAATTTCTCTCTCAATAATAATTATCATTTATTATTAGAAAATTATTTTGGAAAACTATGGTGGATATCCCCTGTTATTACACATATAATTATTTCTGAAATTCTGATATATCAAAAACACTTAACAACAAAGCAAAACCTAACCATACCAATAAAGGTAATAACAATAATTTAGATAATTTATTTGATAATGTATAACAAATTAATACTAATAATATTGAAATTAAGTTAATTCCTATTGCACCTAATTTATTATTTTGACATGAATATACTATTAACCATATTGCTAATGATAATGATAATGATAAATACCATACTGAATGTTCTTTTGCATTTATCCAAGCATAACCTATCATTAAATATAATATTGGCCAAATTATTCCAAATACATAACTTGGAGGTCTAAAACTTACTTTTTTTCCACTATCTTTTTTCATAGGACAAAATATAACTACTATATAACTTATTATTAATGGAAATAATAAATAAAATATATCTGATCTATTAATTAATAAATTTCTTAATAAATTCATCTATAATATTTTATTATATTTTAATTATCTATTATATGTTTTTTAAATATACATGTTTCACTTAATATATCTAAATTTTTATTTAAATATTTTGAATCTTGATTTTCACATGTATTTAACCAGATTTTTATAATGCAAAAATTTTTTTTTGGTGATATTGTTATTCCATTTACTATAGAATTATTTATATTATTAGTAAATATTGTTTCTCCTACTAATGCATATGTTAAATTTTCCCAAGTTTCTTTTATTACTTTATTTGTTACTTTAAATGAAAAACATCCACCATCTCTATTTAATTTATCTTCCCATATTGGTGAAATATCTTTACGCATTATAAAAAGCATACAGTTCTTTATACATTTTTCCGGTAAATTTTTTAATAAATCTATTGTTTCATCTACATTACTAAATGTATATAATAATTTATAACTTGATAAACTCCAGTCCGTATCATGTGGTAAATGAGCCCATAAACACCATTCTGTATTTAATTTATAATCACTCATTTTTTCTTCAACCTCCATATTATAATATAATTTTAATATTATTTATATCATTTAATATATTTATTTATTAAATTTGTATTATTAATTATTTTAAAATTATTATTTAATATTTTTATAGAATTAAATTTATTTAATTTATATTCTTTGACATTATTATCCAATATTATTATATAATAATCACTACATTGATCAATATATATATTATAATTTATTTTACAATACCATTTTATAAAATCATTATCAAATAATAAATTATTTTCTACATAATAATTTGGACTATCTAAATTTATTATATATTTTTTTTTATCAATTAATATTTTTAATGATAAAAATAACTTATTACTAATATTATAATTTTTTTTTTTTAAATATTCTTGAAAATTTTCATATCTTACTATATTATTATTATCTTTTAATATTACAAAATCACTTTTTACTTTATTTATATCTAATATATTTTCATTAATTATATTTTTTTCTAATTTATTTTCTAATAAATCATATATTACTATTTCTTCTCCATCTTTTATAAAAATTAATTTTTTATTATTAAAATTATTAAAATTATTATCACTAACTTTTTTATATTTTTTTATAAAATTAACTATTTTTAAATAGTTTATTATTATAAAATTTATATTTTTTAGTGTATTTAATTTTTTAAAAAATTTCCATATACTTAATATTGTAATTATTTTAAATACTTCTATTATTTGTAAATTCATATATTTATTTTAATAAATATTATCTAAATTATATTTTAAATAATATTTAAATAATAAATTTTAATTTTTATAATTTTCACCCATATTATCTTTAATATAAGATGGTGCTATTTTTATATTTTTATTTTGATTATTTGTCTGTGGTGGACCCCATGTTGCTGGATCACCTCCTATATTTTGATTATTTGTTTGTGGAGGACCCCATGTTGCTGGATCACCTCCTATATTTTGGTTATTTGTTTGTGGAGGACCCCATGTTGCTGGATCACCTCCTATATTTTGATTATTAATAAGAGAATATGCTATTTCATTACCAATTTCTCTTCCTATCCTTTTACCAAATTTATTACTAAATTTACATATTCCTGATGTTGGTTCACCTTCCATTTGAACCCATTCACATTTATTATTTAAACATAAATTTTCAGAATATATTTCATTACATGGTAATGTATCTAAATTATTAGTAGGATTTACTAAATTATTATTTGATATATCAATTAAATTTCCTTGTGGATCTAAACCAAAAGCTATTAATAATAATGTTGTTATTACTGTCATAAATATAAATGGAATAAATACTAATAACCATGCAACTAATGTTAAATTTTTAGAACAGAGAATATTTAATACTGTTCCAAATACAATCATAACTATAAATTTTAATAAAGCTACATTAAAATGTTGTCTAAAAATATCTATTATTATTTGAATTAATGAAAAACCTAGATATAATACTACTGGTCCACATAAATTTGTAAAATTCATATATATAATGTATCAATAATTTATTTAATATTAATTTTTATCTTTTAACCAAAATAATTTTCCATCTTTATAATAACCTACTTTATCTCCAATATCATCTTCTTCTTCTATATATTCATAAATTATTCCATTTTTTTCGCTTGTTGTAAAATATAATTTATTATTAATTTTAATTTCAAAAACTTCTTCTTCTTCTTCTTCTTCTGCCTCTTCTTCCGCTTCTTTTTCTGTCTCTTTTTCTTCCTCTTCTTCTTCAGTCTTTTCTGTCTTTTCTATCTTTTCTTTTTCCGCTTCTTCTTCTGCTTCTTCTTCTTCTTCCGCTTCTTCTTCTTCTGCTTCTTCTTCCGCTTCTTCTTCTTCCGCTTCTTCTTCCGCTTCTTCTTCTGCTTCTTCTTCTGCTTTTTCAGTCTCAAACAGAGCGTATACTTTTTGCATGGATTCTACTAATTTCTCCTTATACTTTACCCACTCTTGCTCTTCTATTTCTTCCTCGCCTGGCACACAATGAAATGGTAGGCCACCGAATCCATGCATAAATCTAATTTCTTGTACTTTTTTTATATTTAATTGTTTAATTCCTTCATTTGCTAAAAAATCAGCAATATTATTTTTTAAATTATTACTATGTCCTTTAACCCATTCCCAAGTAATATTATGTTTTTTGTTTAATTCATCAAGTTTTTGCCATAAATCAATATTTTTAACAGGCTTTTTTTGTGAAGTTTTCCATTCATTTTTTTTCCAAGAATTAATCCAACTTGTAATGCCATCTTTTACATATTTAGAATCTGTATATAATTTAATATTTTTTTTTTCATTATAATATTCTAATGCTTTAATAGTTGCGGTAAGTTCCATTTGATTATTAGTAACATTTTTCATACCTCCAAATAATTTTTCTCTAGTCGGGTTCGCACTTTCATCAATAATTAAAACTCCCCAACCACCATCACCTGGATTACCTTTAGAAGCACCATCTGTATATATATGTATTTCTTCTGCTTCTTCTTCTTCTTCTTCTTCTTCTTCTTCTTCTTCTTCTGTCACTAGATCTTTTTTATGATCTTCTTCTGATTCTTCTTGTTTATTTTTAGTATCACTTACAACACTTTCATAATTATTTTTATTATCAGTTTCATTATTTTTATTATCAGTTTCACTATTATTATTTATTTTTATTTTTTTAACTTCATTATAAGTTGAATTATTATCACTATCTTCATTACTATCTTCATTACTATCTTCATTACTATCTTCATTACTATCTTCATTACTATCTTCATTACTATCTTCATCGCTATCTTCATTACTATCTTCATCACTATCTTCATTATTATTTTCATGATGAGGATTAATAATTTTATTTTCATTATTTAAATTCATATAACTATTATTTAAAATTTTAGTATTTTTTTTTTCTACAATATCTATTGTAATAGAATTAGCATTACCTAATAAACTTTTTAAACTTTTATTTTCTTCTTTTAAAATTTTACAATCTTCAACTAATTTTTTATATTCAGGTAAAGAATGTAAAATATTTGTAATAATTTTTAAATTTTCAGAGGATATTTTTAAATGATCAATAACAGGAACTAGACGTTGATTTAATACATTATTAATATCTTTATTAATATTTAGAAGTAGTAAATTTATATCTGTCTCTGAATAATTCTCCATAATAATTAAATAAAATTTTTCGTTTAATATAGTTTAAAAAATAAATTAATATACTATAATATGGATTTAGAAGAAAAAATTATAGATATAACAGAAGAAACTGAAGAGGAAAAAAATAAAAGAGAAATGGAGGAAAAAAATAAAAGAGAAATGGAGGAAAAAAAAGAAAAATATATAGAATTAATGAAGGAACGAGAAAAAAACATTAAAAATGATATAATAGATTTAGTACTTAGACAAACAACATATACTAGAGAAGAGGCAGAAGAAAAATTAGAGAAAAATAAATATAATTTTAATTTAGTAATTAAAAATTATATGAAAGAAGGAGTTTCCGAAAATGAAAATAAAGATAAAAAATCAATAAATGTGCAAAAACAAATATATACAGAAATAAGAACAATGATGGATTCAGCATCAAGAAAACAAAGATATCAAGCAGAATTAAATGAACGATTAAATAATTATAAAAATGATATTTCAAATAATATACTTTAATAAATATTAATATTTATATTATTTAATACATGAGGTAATCCTTGTTCATTATTAAAAACACAAAGACATATACAACAATTATTCATTTATTATTATAAACTTATTATAATAATTAATTAAACTTATTATTATGTTAAATTAAATTGTTCTTGCATAATACTAGTTTTATTAAGTATATTTTGTGATTTTTTTATTTTATATCGTGAATTTCCAGAACCAATTTTATTATTAAGTAAAAAATCATCATTATCTTCATGTAATTCGGGTAATTGTCTACATAATGGTTTATCTACAACTAATAATAATCTTTCACTTTTTAAAATCTTTCTGTATTCTTGTATAGAAAGATTACCATAATATTTGTCTAAAGTATAATATGGGTTTGGTGCAGGTTTAATATTTTTTTCATAATTATATAATTTACCATAAATATAATTTAATAATGTATATCTTTCAAATTTAGTAGCTTGATCAATATTTTCTTCCATTAAATGTGCACATGCACATTCTAATGAACAAAAACATCCATATACAAAATATGAATTATTTATTTCATATTTAGGAATAAATATAGATGGATTATCAAAATCATATGTACACCAAAAACAAGCAGATTTTTTATCAGGAACATTATTAGTATGTAATTGATAAGTTAATTCTTGTAATTTTTTATAAATTTCTTTATTATTTTCATTATTATTTAAATTATCACAAGAATCATCATTATTATCTGTGTTCTCACTAGTATTATCACTAGTGTTATTATTAATATTAGTATTATTTAATAAATTATTATAAGTTTTAATATATTGAAATGATAAATTATTATATTTAGAATCATTAAATATATATGTATCTAAATTAGTTTTATTAATATCACAAGTTAAATCATTAGATGTACACTTTAAATGTAAGATAATATTTTGTTTAATATTTTGACTAAATATTGTTGGTTTTGTATTTTCTATTATTTTTCCACCTTTTGGTTTTCTTCCTCTTTTTTTTGGAATTTTAACACTTTCAACTTCAATAATTATATTATTATTATTATTATTATTATCTTGTATAGTATTATTTAAATTTTCTATATTATCTTCTTTCAAAATTTTAGGTTTACGACCGCGTTTTTTTTTCTCAGTAGTAATCATATATTTTAAAATACTTTTTAATAATTTAAATAGTTTTTAAAATATATTTAACATTTTAAAATTCCAATTAAAATAGATAATCCAAGAATTTGCCAAACACTTGTAACTGGTTTAACACCAGGAATTAATTTAACTAATACATTATTCCATAAATATTCACCAAAAAATAATATTAAAAAGAACCATAAAATGAAACCTACAAATACTCCTAATATTTCAGGTCTAGTTAAAGGTTGACCTGCGTAAACTTTTCCACCAGCAGATAATACGTCTCTCATTATTATATAATATAATAATATAATAAATATAAAAATATAATAAATATAAAAATTTTAAAAAATAAAAAAATAAAATATTATATTATATATATGGGTATAACTTTAAGACGTAAAGGTTCTCAAAAAGATCTTACATTAATTAGTAGTGTTGGTAATAATTTAACAGAAAATTCACAAATAATAAAAAATGCAGTTTTAACTAGTAAAAAAATAATTGTTCCTTTATCAAAAATATTAGATTATATGGCAGTTTCTGCTATTACAATTGTTGCATATAAAATGTACCAAATATATATGTAAAAAATATTAAAATTTTTAACATATATAATATTTATTTTGTTAAAATATTATAACAATCTCTACATGTTGCTATATAACTTTCATTTGCCCCAATTAAAGTTTGTTCATTATTATTATTTACAATTCTATGTGAAAATATAGCAGAATTATTTTTTTTACAATGCATACAATTAGCTTTTAACTTAATTATAGAATCACATAAAGGAATTAAATCAATAATATATCCAAATTTATTTTGTCTAAAATCACCATCTAAACCTGATATATAAATTTTTTTATTTTTTTCTAATAATTTTAATACAAAAGAATAAAGATCTTTAAAAAATTGAGCTTCATTTATTAAAATAATATCATAATTATCAATTATACAATCTTTATTTGAAAATAAAGATTCTAAATTTTCAACATTAATACAAGGAATATTTTTACCATCATGTGATACAATATTGTTATTACTATATCTTGTATCTAAAATATTATTAATAGCTAAAATTTTTTCTTTATGATTATAAAGATTAAATATATTAATTAAATAAGATGTTTTACCTGAAAACATTGGTCCTACTATTAATTCTAAATATGCTTGTGATACCATTTTATTTTTAAAATTGTTTAATATTTTATTTCAATATTTTAAATTATTTAAAATAAAATAAAATTTATTTTGTTGTATTTAAATTTTTAATTTTATTAGGTAATAAAAAAGATAATAATCTTTTTCTTTTTAAACCATTTTTTTTAAAATTATTTTTTTCATTAATAGAAGAATATCCTATTAAATCTATATCTAATATATCTAATTCAGATAACAAAAATAAACTACTATATGTAATCAACCATGTTTGCCAAAGTTTTCTAATATATACATATTTTTTTTCTATAGGAAAAATTTCTAAATTATTATTAATATCTCTAATTTCATTATTAACCTTTTCTATATCTTTATCTTTTATTAAACACGACCATCGATGTCCTATATTTGTAGTTGCAATTATACAATCATGTTGAGGAGCTTGTTGTAATTTAATAATATTTAAATTTTTAATTTCAGTTAATAAATTATCATATGTAATTGTTTTTTCTATAGGTGGTGGTATTAATCCATATATTGACCAATGAGCATAATAATCTATATTATTATCTTTATTATTATCTTTATTATTATCTTTAAAGTGATTAAAATAAAATAATGTATTACTATTTACTAGAAAATCTCTTCTAGGCATAAATAATAAATTATTATTTATATAATATAAATTTGTAAATAATAATGTAGATAAAAAAAATATTGTCATTTTATTATTTATATTATTAATTAAAATACTTTAAATTATAATTAAATTAAATAATTATTTAAAGTATTTTAATTAATAATATAAATGTATACCAATAATAATTATATACCTTGGGTAGAAAAATATAGACCGACAACATTTGATAATATAGTTTTAAGTAAAATAAATAAAACTATTCTAAAAAATATTTTAGATGAAAATTATTTTCCTAATATGCTATTATTTGGACCACCTGGAACTGGTAAAACAACTACTATAATTAATCTTATTAATACATATCAAGAAAAAAATAATGAAAAAAATAAAGGTTTAATGATACATTTAAATGCATCTGATGAACGAGGAATAGATATAATAAGAAATAATATTAATAATTTTGTAAATTCAAAAAATTTATTTAATAATGGAACAAAATTTATAATATTAGATGAAGTTGATTATATGACCAAAAATGCACAACAAGCATTAAAATATTTATTAGAAATTAATAATACAAATGTTAGATTTTGTTTAATTTGTAATTATATAAGTAAAATAGATGATTCTTTACAAAATCAATTTATGAGATTAAGATTTAATCAATTACCTAAAGAAAATATTATAGAATTTTTGTCTAATATTAATAAAAATGAAAATTTAAATTTTTCATATAGTGAATTAGAAGAAATACAAGATTTATATAAATCTGATATTAGAAGTATGATAAATTATATTCAATCTACACAAAATTTTGTTAAAAATAAAAAAATATTAAATAATACCATTTGGGAAACATTAATTTTAGAAATAAAAAATAATATTTCTTTACAAGATTTTGAAAAAAATTTACATAAAATTAGCAATATTTATTTTATAGAAATGAAAAATATAATTAAAAATTTTATAATATTTGTAATAAAGAATTATAAAATAAATAGTTATTTTTTAAACGATATTGAATTAATTATTCATCAAAATGATAATAATATTTTCTATAATATGGCTTATCTATATTATTCACTTAAAGATCTATTATTATAAAATATAATTTATTTACAATTTATTAAAATTTTTTCTTTTTCTTTTTCTTGTTGTTTATTTTCAAATAATTCTATTCTTTTTTTTAATCTTAAATTCCAAGAACTAGGAGGCGATGAACGATATGGATCAAATATATGTGATGTTACCATATAGGCTTCATCATTACTAAATAATAGATTATCATTATTATTTTTATTTTTTGTATTGGGTATTTCTACCGGATCACTAACACTCGATAAGAGAGAAGCCATTTTATTTTATAAAAAGAAAATAATTGAAATAGATTTAATTTAAAGAAATTAATTAATAATTAAATATGGCAGATTTAAATGATGACTGGGAATCTTTTTTAGAATATACTAAAGATAATAATAATGAAGATGAAGAATTTATAAATAATAATTCTCAAGATAATAAAGAAAAAGTTTTTATAGATAAAAACAATGTTCCTAAACCATCTAATATTTATATATCTACTAAAACTATAATTAGTTATATTAATACTACTATTGACTTATATAATATATTTTGGCAATTACCTGTATTATTTTATCATGAACCTAAAGAAGGTATTATTAAAAAACAAATTAAAATAAATTGTACTAATAGTGAAGAACTAGAACTATTACAAAATAAATTAAAAACTGATAATTTTATTGAAGAACAAATTATTACACATATTGAAAACCCTAATGGTCGTATTAAATTTAAAGATACCAGAAAAATAAGTATTGGTATTTCAAAAAAAGATATATTAAGTTATAGATCAAAAAAAAAAGGAGCCTTTTACAATTGTTTTGTTATTATATTAAGAATTTTAGATGAAAATATTTTTAAAGAAATACATATTAAAGTATTTAATACTGGAAAATTAGAAATTCCTGGAATTCAAAATAATAAATTATTATACAAAAGTTTAAATTTATTAGTTTCAATATTAAAAAATGTAACTAATAATAATAATATTAATTATATTAAAGAATCTGAAACTACTGTTTTAATTAATTCAAATTTTAATTGTGGATTTTATATTGATAGAGAGAAATTATTTAATATTTTACGTTATACATATAATATTAATAGTTGTTATGACCCTTGCTCTTATCCTGGAATTCAATGTGAATTCTATTATGATACTACATCTAATAATAATACAGGTAAACAAATTGAAAATATTAATAATAATATTATTAAAATATCATTTATGATATTTAGAACTGGTAGTGTTCTAATTGTAGGAAAATGCACTGAAGAAATTTTAAATTATATCTATAATTTTATTAAAGAAATTCTTAAAAAAGAATTTATAAATATTGCTACTAAAATTATTGATACTCCTCTACTCTCTAAAACCAAAAAAATTAAAAAAACTTTTATTAATCAAACTATTTCTGCTAATTAATTTATAAAAATATTATCAATAAACTTTTTTGGATTTTTATTATTAATATCTTCTATATTAAAACTATTAATATTTTTTAATATATTATTTGTTATATTAGTTATTTTTAATTTTTCAATAAACATACTTACATAAATATCTAATTTATTACTTAATTTATCTTCATTTTTTAATTCTATTTTTAAATAATCTATATACTTAGTAATTGATTCCATTATTAGTATATTTTTATTTCTAATATTATTTTTATTTTTAATATATAGTATATCTATTATTTGTTGTAAAATATTATTAATATTTATTTTATCATAATTAATAATTTCTTTAATATTTTCTATATTATTTTCTGTATTATTTATTGAATATAAATTATATACTAAATTTATAAATTGACTTATTATATTAAATTTTTCTTTATTATTACATTTATAATCTTTTATAATATTATTATCTAATTCATATATTGTTTTTTTATATACAAATAAAGATGCATCTTTACCATTTAATTGTAAAAAACTATGATTTATATTATCAATTTGAGAGATAAATTCAATATAAAGATAATAACTTTTTTGTCCAAAAAAAGTTGAAATTGTTAAATTTTTTGTATATAATAAAATATTTAAAAAAACATTATTTATTGTTTTTATTCCATTTATAAATAAATAATAATAATAACTTTTATTTACAATTTTTATATTATCTATATACAAAGATATATAATCATTTATTAATTGATTATATTTAATTAATATATCTTCTAAATTTTCTGTTAAATTTTCTTTATATGTTTCTAGATTATTAAGAGTACTTGTTACTATAGATTCTGAAAAATCAGACATAATTGTCATACATTTATTATAGTTTTTATTTTATTTTATTTAATTTAATTTAATTTAATTTTATTTAATTTTATTTTATTTTATTTAATTAAAATTAAATTAAATTAATAAATAAGTATTTAAAGTTTATAAAATTAAAGGTATATAAAATGGCCGAAGAAAGTAGCTATAAACTTCCTAATAATGTTGTATGGGAACATGTTTCTAAACTTGCTATTGTTGAAGACAAACCAGTTATGCTCGATTATTGGGTAGAATCTCTTGATAAAAAAGCACTTATTGGTGTTCGTGAAAATGGAGAAAAATTATTAGTAAAAAATGCAGAAGAATATACTAGTCCTATTGCAAAAATTTATAAAGTATCTGAAGCTTACATTATTTGCACCGAAAATTCTATTTACTTAACTAGTTCAGAAATTCCTACTAAAAAAATATCATAATTTATAATTGAGCATATTTTTCTGTGTATAATTTTGCTGTTTTATCATGTTTTTCTTTATTTTTTTTATAAAGATTTGCAATTTCTGGAACTAATGGATCATCTGGATTTGGATCATCCATTAATGAACAAATACTTAATAAAATTTTACTTATAGTTAATGCTGGACTCCATTGATCTTTTAGAATATCTAAACATATACCACCTGAACTATTAATATTACAATGATAAATTTTTGTCAAAAATCTAATTTTTGGAGGATGAAATGGATAATCATCTGGAAAATTTATTTCTAATTTAAATACTCCATTCTTATATGGACTACTTTCAGGTCCTATAATTGATGCTATCCAATTATATAAATTTTCATCTTTTATTCCTGCTGAACAATTATATGGAGGATTTTCTGTTATTTCTTGTAATTCTTTTTGTATACGTCTTAATGTGCTCATAAATATATTTATTTATATTTTACTATTTAAATATATTTATTAATAAAATTTTTTTATACCTGATTATTCCTCTTATTTATTATTTAATATAATTATTTTTTTTATTATAAAATTTCATTTAATATTCTTTTTTGATCTAAAGTTAATTTTTTTGGATAAATTATTTTAAATACTATAATTAAATCCCCTTTAAAATTATCTCTTTCTATACCTAATTTTGGTATTATTTTTTCTTCACCATCTTTTATTATATTTTCACCATTATTATTTATTTTATAACTTTTATTATCTACATGATCTATTATAAATGAAAACCCACATAATGCATCTTTTAATGTTATATTTTTTTTAAAAAACAAATTTATACCATCTCTCGTATAATTAATATTATCTTTTATTTTTATCTGTATTTTAATATCTCCATTTATATTATTTATTGAATTTCCTTTATTTTTTATTATAATAATTTCATTATTATCAATACCTTTTGGTATTGTTACATAAATATTTTCTAATTCTTTTATTATATTTTTATTAATTTCTATTTGTTTTTCTATATTTATCGGCAAAATACATCCATTATAAGATTGTTCTAATGTTATATATAAATCTTTATATATTGTATCTGGTATATAATTAAATATATTATTTATATTATTTATATTATTTATATTATTTTCACTTTCTATTATTTTATTATTTATTTCTTTACTATTATTTAAATTATTGTTTTGTAAATCATACATATTTTTTTTATTAATATCACTCAATGTTTGATATGCCATTAAAATATTTTTATATTGTTCATTACTATTTCTATCTTTATCTGGATGATATTTTAATGATAATTGTCTAAATGATTGTTTTATTTCTGACTGACTTGCATTTTCTGGTAAATTTAATATATTATATAAATTAGTTAACGACATATTAACTAATAAAAACAAAAACTTAAATAGTAATTAACGAATAATTATTAATGAAAGATTCTTTAATTTTTAAATATGCTCCAAAAAATATTCAAGATTTAGAAATAAATCACTCCACTAAAGTAATTCTTAAAACTTTTATTGCTATGGATAATTTAAATATTTTGTTTATTGGTAATTCTGGTTGTGGAAAATCTACATTAATTAAAGTTCTTATTAATGAATATTATAAAAATATACCTTATAATTTAATTGAAAATAATATTCTTACTATTAATAGTCTTAAAGAACAAGGTATTTCTTATTATAGAAGCGAGGTTAAAACTTTTTGTCAAACTACTTCTGCTATTAAAAATAAAAAAAAATTATTAATTTTAGATGATATTGATATTATAAATGAACAAAGTCAACAGGTTTTTAGAAATTGTATTGACAAATATAGTCAAAATGTATTTTTTTTAGCATCATGTATTAATCCTCAAAAAGTCATTGATAGTATTCAATCTAGAATTAATATTTTAAAACTTAATTCATTTTCTAATAATCAATTACAAAATATTTTAAATAAAATTGTTAAAAATGAAAATATAACTATTGATAAAGATGCTATTGATTTTATTATTAATATTTCTAATAATTCTGTTAGAATATTAATTAATTATTTAGAAAAATTTAAATTACTTAAAAATAATATTACTCTTAATATTGCGCACGAATCTTGCACTAATATATTATTTAATGATTTTTTATATTATACTAATTTATGTATTGAAAAACAATTAAATAATGCTATTAATACTATTTTAAATATATATAATAAAGGTTATTCTGTTATGGATATATTAGATAATTATTTTCTATTTATTAAAATTACTGATATTATTGATGAAAATGAAAAATATAAAATTATTAAAATTATATGTCAATATATTACAATATTTCATATTATTCATGAAGATGAAATAGAATTATCATTATTTACAAATAATATAATATCTATATTTAATAATAATGAGTCAAATATTTATAAAAATTCCTGATAAAAATATTTTATTTGATCTATTAAATATTATTTGTAATATTAATGATAATTATTTTTTAATTAATAAATCTTCATATAAATTAGCTATTTACAATAATTTACTTAGTGATTTTACTAATAATTTATTACCATATTATTATAAATCTAAACAATTTTATTTAACTAGAGAAATAAATTATAAAAATTTTTTAACTATAATTCGACAACTTTGTAAAATTTTAAATATTCAAATAATTTATACTACTATTTTTCATAAATCTATTTATGAAATTAATTACAAAATTATTATAGATAATTAATATCTCTCTTTAATAAACAATATTTTTTATTATTTGAAATACATATATTTGCTAATAATCCTGAACCCCATCCAAATAAAAAATACATTATGTGATATATAATTATTGTTATTATAAATGTTATTAAAAATGCTACAATAAATCTATATTTTGAACCTAAATCACCTATATCTTCGCTTTTTGTTAATTTTAATGTTTTTTTTAACCAATCTTTTATTCCATATTTGTTATTATCTATTTCTAAACGTATATGCACTGCTAATGATGCTGCAAATGCTCCAATAAATGAATATAATAAAAATGCTTTAAAAAAATTTGTACTTTTAAATTCTATAATTGCCATACTATTACTAATTTATAATAATATTTTTTATTGTGATATTAAAATATATTTTCCAATCTGTGTATTACTTGTTAATACTTTATCTACATTTAAATATACAAACCAATTATATGCTTTTCTTTTTAAGAGTTCATCTGAATCTATATAAATTCCATATCTATTATTATCAAATTCTATAAAACTATTATTTAATAATCTATCAATATTTACTATATCACCACAATTATCTTTTGCTCCCAACAAATTTGATGGAATAATTAATAAATTTTCTTGATTATTTAAAAACCAATCATTTGTTGTATTATTAAATCCTATACTATCTGTAAAATTATTTGAATATAAATTTTCTAAATATGATATATATTCCGCCATTTTTTTTGAATTTGCTTTACAACCTAATATTTTTGAATTTATTGAATATATATAAGGATTATTTGATCTATTTAATAATTCTCCTATTAATATATTATTATCATCTAACTTATTATATATATCTATAAATGATCTCTCTGCTATAAATGATACTGGTAATACTATTCCACCATAATTATATAAAACTTGACTTAATCCTAAATTACGTATTCTTTCTCTTATTGGATCTGGAGAGAATGCTAAATTAATAGGCCAATTTGGTAATATTTTTTCAAAACTATTATCATTTATTAAACATATATGAAAATCGTTTCCATATTTTTCTATTATTGATCGTAATGTCAAATATAAATAATCTTGATTTAAATTCATTGTATTTCTTGAATAAAATGTATCCCATCTTCTAGAATTTAAATCATATGTTATATGAATCCATATTAAGGGTTTTTTTATATTTGCTAAAGATTTTTTATCACTTAAGAAAAATTTTTCAACTAAATTATAACCTTCTAGTGTTTTCTTACCTTTTTCTTTTTTTTCCCAATTATTATAAATAAATCCTACTAATAATATTAATAATATTGAATATACTATCTTCTCATTTATCATATTATATATAATAATTATATAATTATTATATATCTTTTTTTACTATCTTAGTTGTCTTATTGAACTTAAACATAATTCATTTGCCTTTCTTATTTTTTCATCTTCTTTTATTAAATTAAATGCTCTTTCTGCATTATATTTATTATTTTTATTATTTCTTTCATCTAATAATCTTTTCGCCTGTTCTATTGATGGTAATATTATCTGTTTATCTCTTTCACTTTTTAATTGTGATAAATTTTTATTATTTATATTATTTAAATCATTATTTGTAATTGGTATTATACTTTCTTGATGTGCTTTTTTCAAATCTTCATAAGCTAAACTACTAAATAAATCACTTGAATAATCATTTGGTTTTTCTCCTAATAAATTATAATTATTTTTTTGTATTTCATCTATATCTTTATACGTTACTAACGATTGAATTTTTTTTTTCTTTTCTTCTAATTTTTTTTCTTGTTCTAATTTACTTAAACCATTAAAATTATCTATATCTTCATTTGATCTTAACCAATTTTCATATCCATTTTTACTAAAATCATCCTCTATTTTTGTTTTTTCAAATAATTCATTAAACCATTTATTAAAATCTTTTTGTAATGTTTTACTATTTAATGCATTTTTTATTATTTCTTTATTTTCAGTATCATCTATCGGTTTATATTCTGTATCTTTTTCTTTACTATTTTGTCTAAATTCATATATTCCATAAATTATTTTATAAGCTTTTGAAAAAAATAAAAAATATTTTTGATCTAATCCACTTTTATCTGGATGTGTTTTTAATACTATTTTCTTTGCATTTTTCATATCTGTTTCTGTAAATTTATCTGATATATTAAACAATTTTAATAAATCTTTTAAATTATAGTTATCAATATTTAAATCTAAATTATTCATATATTATTATATTTAAGTTTTATTATATATATAAAAAAAATAACTAATAAAATTAATAAAATTTATAAAATTAAATAATTTTATTTTATAAATTTTATATATAACTAAATGTCTAAAATTAATACCCATCATTCACACAAACAATATACATCATTTATTGATTTTTTACTTGAAAATATTAAAGAAAAACAACCATTCGAAGGTATTCTCACTATTAAAATATTAACAAATGGTAATAAAACTATATTATTATTAGGAGAGATTCATCAAATACCTGATTATAAATCAGGATGCACTTTAATAATTAATTTTTTAAATCAATTATTTAAAAATAATAGCATGTTACATGATAAATTTTATATAGATTTCTTTTTAGAACTAACTAGAAATCCTATATTAGTTTATAATAAATATAATGAAATTGTTAGTCAAAAACATAATACAAAACTACCAACACCTTTAAAACATGATTATACAAGCACAAAACGTGGTTCATTAACCAATATAAAATTAGATAATACAACTCAAATAGTCCAAATAAGACATTGGACTGAACCTTGTATAATGAATAGAGAAAAATTTGCTAATCCTGAAACAAGATTAGAAGGTGAAGTAGAAAGATTTTTTTTAAATAAAAGACTTTGTTATAAAGATATAAGATATCACTGGATAGATACTAATCCATTTTTACATAAATCATTGGCTGGAATTATTATACATATTTTCAATTTAAAATCTATTTTAGGTCTTGATCCAACTATAATTAGCACTGATGACTTTGCTATGTTAGATTATTTTTATAAAAATCCGCAAGATAAAATAGAAACTGAAGATGATTTAATCAAAATTATATTACATGATAAACTTATACAAAAAGAAGCTAAAAAATCTAATATTAAAATGGAATTTTTACAAAAACACTTTCTAATTCATAAAGAAAATATAAATAAAATGCACAGCAATTTTAAATGGAATAATTTACTATTATTTTATTCTAGATTTATTGTTGATGCATATTCATTTTGTAGATTAATGAAAAATGAAAAACATTGGTATAAAAATATTATATTATATGGTGGAAAAGGACATACCGATAATTTATTATCTATGTTAATCGACTGGGATCCTTTAAAAGATAGAATAACATCTATAGATAGTAATGAACAAGATAATGAAAAATTTAGATTATTAGATATTGATTTTAAAATTAATTCAAAATGTATTAAAAATTTAAAATATAAAAAAGAACTCGAAGTTATAGAAGAAAAAGAAAAAGAAAAAGCTAAGGATAAACTTGATATATCATATCCAGTATTAGAAGCACGATTATTGACAGAAGAAGAATTAAAAACACTTGATAAAGATAAAGATAAACTTGATATATCATATTCAGTATTAGAAGCACGATTATTAACAGAAGAAGAATTAAAAAAACTTGATAAAGATAAAATAGGAGGTAAAATTATTAAAAAAAAAACTTATAAAAAACATACTCGTAAAAAAAGAAATTATAAAAAACATAGTCGTAAAAAAAGAAATTATAAAAAAAAACAAACTCATAAAAAAGTATTTAAAATATAATAATTTTAATAAATTAATTATTATATTGTTTTTAATTTACGAGATAGTTTCCGTAAATTAGATTTCTTTTTTAAAGATAATGATTTTATTTTCTTTGGAATATTTGTATATTTTTCTACCAATCTGTTAAAACCTGGACCTCCTGGAGCAAATTCTCCATGAGCCCATTCTAAATATTTTTTTTCATTTATTGTATCTAGTTTATTTTTTATCATTGATTTTGCTAAACTAAATGTTGTTAATTTATTATTTTCATCTAAAATAATTTTTTTCTTTCCATTTTGTGAAATAAATAAATTTCCTACCTTATATAATTCACCATTCATTGCTAAAAATTTATCATATATATTATATATATGCAAATTTCCATCTAATTTACCATCTTTCTCTACAGCATAATCTTTACCATTATATGTTAATCTTCTTAAAGTAATTTTTTTTGCTCTTCTATTTAATGACATAATTATTTATATATATAATTATATATAATTATAGATTAGAATAATTTGCACAACGATTGAAAAAATTAATAACTGCATTATTATCTCCTCCTACTACTGAATCATTTGGTAAAAACCATTCACCATTTTCTCTTTTACCTGCATAAAATGATAATAATGTAGGAACACCTTTAACTTGTTTTTTAGTTTTTAAATATGCATACAATTCTATATTTTCATCAATATCAACAACTACATAACCTACATTATCATTTAATCTACTTGCTAAATCATTACATAAATTTTTTATTTGTTGACATGGTTTACACCACTCTGCTTCAAATTTAATTATTACTTGTTGTGGATAAGGAGCATTATTTTGAAAATTCACTAATTGTTCTTTTGTTATTTCATTTAAAATTTTTACCATTTATATAATTTTATTTTTTATTTTTAAATATTTTACTAAATTAAAATATATTTTTTATTTTAAATATTAATAAAATACGTTCTATTGTTCTTGCTATTAATATTACTAAAAATATTAATACTATATCTAATTGCCATCTATAAAAAAAATGGTATATTAATAATAATAATGATCCTAATATTACTAATAAATGTATTAATAAATTATCTTTACTTTTTTGTTTACTATCTAATAATGTATATATATTTAATATTGATGCTATAATTGTTATTATTAATGCTAAATGAAATATCCAATCAAACTCATGATTTTCTATTACTCTTTGTGGTTTTAACATTTAATATATTATAATAATATTTTTTCTAATATATCTAATTTTAACTCAGGAGCTTTTACATGACATTCCCAAAAATATCTACAAAATGCCCACTCAAAATCATAATCTAATTTATAATATTCATTTAAATTTGTTAATAAATTATTTGTATTTATATTTGGTATTAAATTTAAACTATCTCTCGGTAAAACATAGGCTAATTGAACTTTATTATCTATAGGATCTTCTAATTTATTTTCTACAAATCTTGTATTTAAAAATGGTATATATTCTATTAAATCTTGAAATAATGGAGGATAATTATAATTATATTTAAATCTCCAATCTATACATTCACTATTATAATAATAATAATTCCATTCTAATATACTAAGATAATTTATGCATATTTGTTTTTTTCGTTCTTTATCTATTTCTATATCAAATAATGATTTATAATATCTATATTGCCATCCACTTTCATATGGATTTATATAATTTTCTGTTCTTCTTACATATATAGGTGTATTCATAAACTCGTCTTCTTTAGATTGTTTATTATTTTTTTTTAATTCCATTTTTTTACGTATTTTATATTCTTCCTTTATTAACATTTCTTCATTTTTTGATAATATCTCTATTATCTCTCTTACCTTTCCCCAATTTATTCCTTTTTTTGTTGTTATAAAATTATTTAAATTATTATTTACTTTATTATAAATGTTTAATAATATATCTATTCCATTTGTCCTAATATTTAAACTTGGAAAATGTGGCATAAAATCATTTCCTAACAAAAAACATATAAATACATAATCATTTATAATATTTATTTTTTTATTATAATTAATATTTTCTATATTCTCTCTATCTATCATCTCACATACTAATTTATTTCCAAATTCTGGTATATCTAATAAATAATAACTATTTTCTTCTAATGTATCATCTATATTTTTTATAAAAAATGGTGTCTCTCTAAATAAATATAAATTTTCTGAATATTCTAAATGATTTAATGTTAACATTATTAAATCTGCATCTAATCCATATATTACTGTTGATGTATTTTTATGATATTCTTTATTTTTTCTTATATATTGATATATTTTATGTTCTCCTTCACCTACATCATTACTTGCACTTATAATATATTCTAAATTATCTTTTTTTTTACTAAAATATTCAGTAATTTTATTATTTAATTTATCCATAAATGCTGTTCCTGGTGTTATTGCTGCTGGATTCCACTCTTTTTCTTTTGTATCTGGATTAATTGATTTTAATATTTCTTGTTGAAACCAACTTTTATATCTTCTATTTTTTTGTTGACTTAATTTTGCTACTGGTGCTATACCATCAAATGCTATAAAAACTTTTTTTTTTGGTTCAATTATTTCAATAAAGGTTTTTATTTTTATACAAATTGATTCTAATACATCTTTCTCAAAATTATTTTTATTTGTAAATTTTATACTATTTATTGCTTCATATATTAATGAATTGCTATCTAAATATAAATTATCAACATT
>JGI10211J34971_10000113_pt1 | contig 61232 bp, 48 predicted proteins | sample Etolagsediment_FD_34971 | JGI IMG/M metagenome (IMG submission 34971) | reverse complement strand
TTGGGGCTTTTTCAGGCTTTTCCTTGCACATAAGATACGAAAAATACCGCTTAATTCTTTGCTATAAAACGATTTAACTATTATTCAGCAAACCCTTTTTAGAGGTTCCCTTTAGTGGACTGAGCAGGAGATGCAGGGGTCATAGGCCCGTACCAGCATTTCGCAGAGGAGCTGGATCTCCCCGTCTTTTTTGCCTCTCTCCAGTGCCCAGCGAGCAAGGGCGTCGAGATCGTGATGGATGTTGGCGTTGTTCTGCGTAGTGGGTATGATGCAGTCGCCCTTGACAATCTTGCCATGCTCATCGGTTTCCATGTGGTGATAGAGGATGCCCCTGGGGGCTTCCACTGCTCCTGTGGCAGCACCGGCCCGTGGTTTCCAGGCAGACCGGATCCTGTCGAGAGGATCCTCGAGCAGTTCGTCGATATGCGCTACAGCATCGTGAACGATATGAACGCATTCGACCAGTTGGGCAATGTTGTTCATGAACGGGTTGTGGCATACCGGGGCAAGGCCGAAATCTCCAGCTGTTTTTTGTGCCTCCGGCCTGAGCAGTCCTGCATTGTTGTTGCATCGTGCCAAGGCACCAGCAGCGAACGACTCACGGCTGAGGCGTGTGAATTTCGTGGTCGTGAACTCAGGCGAGTATTCGTTGGTCATTGCCAGGTAGTCGTTTTCTTCCCGTCGCACACCATCTGTAGAGAGCAGGTCACCACCGATATAGGGATAGGTCGAGTCGTTATAGAGCGAGACGAATTCCGTTTCACGTTCGAAGTCCGGTATGGAAAGTGTAGCACAGAACTCTGCAGTGGCCGCAAGGTCAGGAATGCATTGCAGAAGCTGCGCACGGAGAGCCTGGAGCTCTTTTTTTCCGGGAGCCTTGCTGACTCCTCCAAGGACCAGGCTTACCGGGTGCGTGCATCTTCCTGTGATGAGGGCACTGATGCTGTTGCCTGCCTCTTTGAGCCTGAGCCCTGTCTGGACGATTTCAGGGTTCGACTCGATGAGCGGTAAAACGCTCGGGGTGCCAACGAAGTCCGGTACTGCCAGAAAAAAGATGTGCAACGCATGGCTTTGCAGGGTTTCGCCATGCATGGCAAGCAGCCTAAGTTTTTCGGCAGCTGGTGGTGGCGTGATGCCCATTGCCCGTTCCAGGGAGCGGATGCTGGCCAGGGCGTGACTTATCGAGCATATGCCGCAGATCCTGGAGGTAAGGAATGGTACTCGTTCAGCACTCATTCCCTTGACCATAACTTCGAAGAAACGAGGGGTTTCCACAACTGCCCATTGTGCTTTTTCGAGTTTGCCGTCACGAATCCTGATTTCTATGTTGCCGTGTCCTTCCACGCGCGTGAGGTGGTGGACGTCAATATCGCAGTTAATGTTCTTCGCCATCGGTGAATGTGGTGAAACAGTTATAGAACCTGAGCTTTTCATCGAGCTCGTCAAGACTCATGCCGCGTTCGCTTACCAGCTGGCGCAGGGCAGGGTAGTTGATGCCTTCTGCTGGTCCCCGGCAGCCCAGGCAAGGGGTTTTTCCTGTTGTGCAGACCGCATCGCATCCCCCCATCGTAATGGAGCCAAGGCAGATCTCGCCCAGGTCGAACAGGCAGGTGTTCTGATTCTGCTTGCATTCGACGCACACCGGCCAGGCCGGCAGCGAAGGGACAGATCCTGTGGCTACGGCAACGACGATTCGCTCCACTTCCTTCTTCGATACCGGGCAGCCGGGAATCGAAAAGTCAACTTTCACGATATCGCTGATTTTCCTGACCGGCATGGTCTCTACCTTGTGGTCGCCATAGACTTCTTCTATGGCTTCCTCGATCGGGAAACGGTTTTTCAGGCTGTTCACCCCGCCGAAACAGGCGCAGCTGCCATAAGCTATAAGTACGGTTGCGCGTTTGCGGATATCCTGCAGGCGTTCTATTTCATCGGGGCGGCTGATACTGCCTTCTACAAGGGCTATGTCGTAGTCGTCATGCCGCTCGGATGAGATTTCCCTGAAGTTACGTATGTCGAGCAGGTTCAGGAAGTCCGGCAGGTTCGATTCCCGGTTCGCCAGCTGCAGCTGGCACCCTTCGCAGCAGGTGAAGTCAAAGGAGCCTATCCTGAGTTTCTGGTGGCTGAATCCAAGGTGTTGCACGCTCTTCTCCTAGATTGCTTCTTTAAGGTTCATGACCGACCAGTAATCGAAAACCGGTCCGTCGACACAGGTGAATGTCGAGCCGACCATGCAGCGGCAGCATTTCCCCATACCGCAGTGCATCCGTCGTTCGAGCGAGACGAACATCCTGTTCATGGGTATGCCTTGCTTGTCGAGATACTGGCAGACAAACTTGAACATCACTGGCGGACCGCAGACGATCGCATAGGTTCGGACCGGATCTATCGAGATGTTATTGAAAAGGTCCGTGATCATGCCCCTGTTACCGCTCCATTCCGGAGGAGCCTGTTCGACAATCGTGTGCAGGTCGATATGGCTGACGGTTTTCCACTCCTCGAACTGGTAGGTGAAGAGCATTTGTGACGGTTCCTTGGTGCCGTACAGCAGGTGGACGTTGCCATACTGGTCGCGGTGGTCGTTGATCCAGAAAAGCGGTGCCCGGAGCGGTGCAAGCCCCAGTCCTCCGGCAACAAGGAGGATGTCGTGCCCTGCCATTTCCGACATCGGGAACGAGGACCCGAATGGTCCCCTTACAGCAACTCGGGCCCCCTGCCTTGCATTGAAGAGGGCGCTAGTGACATGGCCTGCCTTGCGAACGCAGAGTTCTATGAACTCGTGATTGCTCGTGGCGCTTGAAATAGAGATGGGGGCTTCTCCGTATCCTGGTATTTCAAGCATCAGGAACTGACCCGGCTGGAAGCGGAATCGCCCTCTTTCCATAGGATCTGTAATCCTCAGCTGGAACAGTTTTTCCTGATCTGTCAGCTCGACGATGTTGGTAATGCAGCATTTATACCCCCTGTCGGTTTCCATCAGGGCCGACTTGTGGTTGAAATCAGGTCGTTCCCTGGTGAAATGCTCCCGGTTCAGGTCCTGGGGGGGGATGGTAAAACGCATGTTATGCATGACTCCTTCTCCATTCTCAGGTCGTTGATGACGTCTTTGGGGTTGATATCCGAAAGGCAGGCTGTGCCGCACCGGTTACACCCTACGCATATCTGCTGGTTGGCGTTTTCGGCAAACCCGCGGTAGTGGTGGTAGTAGCGGTACTTGAGGCGGTCACCGTTACCTGGCCTGAAGTTGTGCCCGCCAGCTACCCTCGCAAAATCGACGATATTGCATGAATAGAGCTGCTTCTGGCGTGATGCCCCCCTGAGGTCGAGATCCGGCTCCTCTTTGACATCGTAACAGTAGCAGGTGGGGCAGACCATTGCACAGGTGCCGCAGTTGAGGCAGCGGTCTCCCCACTTCTGCCAGATAGGTGAGTCGAACTCGATATCGAGGAAGCTCGGCAGGCCGGTGACTTCTACTTCTGTCTGGAAACTGTGCTTGATCAGCTTTCGACGCTCTATCAGCTTGCAGTTATCTTCATCTGTCGGATCGGTTATGGAGAATTCCTGCAAGTAGCTGTAGGCTTTCGATGAGTTGACAGACAGGTAATAGGAGTCACCGATATCCGAGCAGAACAGGTTGAACCCGGTCGAGACCGTGTGATGATTGAGCGATTTGCAGAAGCAGTCCGGAAGGGGTAGGTGGTCCATACCGATGATGAACGTATTCTTGCGTCGAGCAAGGTAGTAGGGAGAAGGAAATTTCCCGTTGAGCAGAACATCGTCAAGGATATTGATGGCGCTTATGTCACACGGCCGTAATCCTATGAGGACCCTAGGTTCAGCATTGTAAATGATATCCTGGTCCCAGTCTCCATCATCCCTGAAACTGAAGTGCGACATCTCTTCACGAAAGGGCATCAGGAGATGTTTCGCTGAAGAGGCCGTTCTCGTGTAGTCGAAGGCTATCTCATCAGCCGAAGAAACCTCTTTATATTGGTAGACCGGTTCGCCATGAGCATCGGTATCCACCTGGCGTGGCCCGTACGACAGGTTTTCACGTACCAAGACGTCTATAAATTTCCGGAAATTGTCTTTGGCAATGACTTTGTAGATCATGAGCGCAACCGGGTTGAAATTTAACGCTGCCCTTCGACTACAATGTACGCAAAACTCCGCCCCATGGGAAAATAAACAATTGTTATTTTTGTGTGCATCCCGGTTGCCCTTCACATGGAGGTTTCAGATTCGTTGTAGTAATTTGCATGAGGTGGGACGAGCTTTCCCGTGAGCAGAATTATTAGCTCTCTTTCTGGATTGAGTAACAGAGATGAGGTTCCCTGATGTGAGGGGTGGATTAGAACTTGGTTTGAGGAGGCAGCATGCAGTTTGAATGGCATACGGCAGGACCTGACCAGGTCCTTGAGGGGCTTGATTCTTCAGCGCATGGATTGAACGCCCGGGAGGTTGAGAAAAGAAGAGGGGAGCATGGGGCGAACTGCCTGACTCCCCCTCAGAAGCAGCATGCGTTTGTCCGCTTCCTTTCCCAGTTCAACAACATATTGATCTATGTGTTGATTGTTGCCGGTGCTGTTACTGCAGCGCTCAATCACTGGGTAGATGCCTGGGTGATCTTCGGGGTTGTGGTGCTCAATGCCCTGATTGGTTACATCCAGGAAGGCAAGGCTGAGAAGGCTATGGACGCCCTCAAGGGGATGCTTTCCCCGCAAGCGCTTGTACGCAGGGATGGAAGGACCGGACAAATCAACGCAGAAAATCTTGTGCCAGGGGATATCGTTTTGCTGCAGTCGGGCGACAAGGTTCCTGCAGATTTGCGATTGCTGAACGTCAAGGATTTGAAGGTTGACGAGTCGATCCTTACGGGAGAGTCTGTACCGGTGGAGAAAACCATGGACCCGGTGCAACCTGATGCACCGCTTGGGGACCGCTACTGCATGGCGTTTTCCGGCACCCTGGTTACGTATGGTAAGGCAGAAGGGGTGGTTTGCGCTATCGGAGACAGGACGGAGATCGGTAGGATCAGTTCAATGCTGGCAAAAGTGCAAACCCTTCAGACCCCCCTGCTGAGACGAGTTGAAGAGTTCGGACGTACATTGACCTTTTTGATTGTCGCCCTCTCTGTCTTTTTGTTCATGTTCGGTTTTTTCTTCAGGGGGTACGGGGCGCTAGAGATGTTCAACGCTACTGTTGGGCTTGCTGTGGCAGCAATTCCTGAAGGCCTGCCAGCTATTATGACCATAACGCTTGCCATAGGTGTTCAGGCTATGGCACGGCGTCGATCGATCATTCGCAGGCTTCCGGCTGTGGAGACCCTGGGTTCTGTTTCGGTTATCTGTTCGGATAAAACAGGTACACTTACCCGTAATGAGATGACCGTGAGATCAGTGAGTGTCAATGAAAAGGATTTCCAGGTGACAGGTTCAGGGTACGATCCTCATGGCGCTTTTATCCTGGGGGAGCAGGAGGTCGACCTGGGAGAACATCCGGATGTACGGTTGCTGGGGCATATAGCACTGTTATGTAACGATGCGGAGCTGGAGAACAAGGATGGTGCCTGGGTGCTTTCGGGAGATCCAACCGAGGGGGCGCTTGCTGCCCTGGGTATGAAGGCTGGTTATGATGCCGTTGCTGTGCGGGAGGAGTGGCCTCGTATAGACCTGATTCCGTTTGAGTCAGAACATCGTTTTATGGCGACCCTGCACCACAACCATACCGGTAAGGCTTTTTTCTATCTGAAAGGGGCTCCGGAAGCTGTTTTCGATCGTTGTTCGTCGGTTCACAGCGGTGAGCAGGAACTGTCTTTTGACAGGGATATCTGGGAAAACCGGGCCAGGGATATGGCTGGAAGAGGAGAAAGGGTGCTGGCAGTTGCCTGCAAAAGGGTGACGATGGAACACACGGCCCTGAGGTTCAGCGATGTAGAGGGCGGGTTGACCCTGATCGGGATCATTGGCATGATAGATCCTCCGCGGGAGGAGGCAGTGGAGGCAGTGGCAAGGTGCCAGGCAGCTGGCATCAGAGTGAAGATGATAACCGGTGACCATGTTGATACAGCCAGGGCGATAGGGAAGATGACCGGAATAGGTGAAGGCAGGCAGGCCCTTACAGGCCAGGAGATTGAGGTAATGGATGACGCTGAGCTGATGCGCAGGGTAGATGAGGTTGACGTGTTCGCGCGCAGCAGCCCGGGACATAAACTACGGCTTGTCAAGGCCTTGCAGGCGAGTGGAAACGTGGTTGCCATGACAGGGGACGGAGTTAACGATGCGCCTGCGCTTAAACGTGCTGATGTTGGTATCGCCATGGGGCTGAAAGGTACCGAGGTATCGAAAGAGGCTGCAGAAATGGTGCTTACAGATGATAATTTTGCCACGATTGCAAATGCTGTGGAGCAGGGCAGGACGGTCTATGATAACCTGAAGAAATCCATTCTGTTCGTGCTACCTACCAACGGCGGAGAGGCTCTGAGCATTCTGTTTGCCGTCATGCTTGGCTCTACGCTTCCGATTACCGCCGTGCAGATTCTCTGGGTGAATATGGTGACTGCTGTCACGCTCGCCTTGACGCTGGCATTTGAAGAGGCGGAAAGCAACGTTATGCAGCGGAAGCCTCGAAAGCAGACCGAGCCGCTGCTGTCGAGGTTTATTGTGTGGAGGATCATGTATGTCTCACTCATACTTGTTACCGGGACGTTCGGCCTGTTTCTCTGGTATGAGGAGATGGGTTATCCTCATGAGACAGCTCGTACCGTCGCTGTCAACACCCTGGTGTTGTTCGAGATATTCTATCTCTTCAGTGCAAGGTTTTTCGTCCGCAGCGCTTTCTCGATAAATGGCTTGCTGGGTAACCGTTATGTGCTCTATGCAAGCGCTCTTCTTGTGCTCTTGCAGGTACTGTTTACCTATGTGCCGTTTATGCAGCGGATTTTTGATACCACTCCGCTCGAACTGGACCAGTGGCTTGTCATTCTCGTGGTAAGTTCGACTGTGCTGTTTTTTGTAGAGGTAGAAAAATTCGTGCGACGCAGATTCTTCGGAGGGGAAGAGCACATGTCCTGACGGTCAGGAATTTCCCGATGCCCGGGGTTGTTTACTGTAACACTGTCGGTTAGCAAAAAAAGGAGCGATAGCAGATGTTTGACCTCTCTTTCATGCACACTGTTCCGTTTTACGAGATCACTGCCCTGCTTGTGCTGGCCGCCCTGTTAGGGTTTCTGAGCCTGCTGTTGCGCCAGCCGATGATTGTCAGTTTTATTGTGGCAGGTATTCTTGCAGGGCCTTCGGTTTTCGATATCGTGCAGTCGCACGAGTATATTGAGTTGATGGCTGAACTCGGGATTGCCCTGCTGCTTTTCCTTGTCGGTCTGAAGCTTGACGTCTCTCTTGTGCGTTCCCTGGGGATGGTGTCGCTGGCAACGGGTCTGGGGCAGGTGGTCTTTACCGCGGCCTTCGGCTTTGTGATCGGGGTCTTTATGGGGTTCGACATGATCACTGCTCTCTATGTGGCCGTTGCGCTGACATTTTCAAGTACGATTATCATTGTCAAGCTCCTTTCGGATAAAAAAGAGGTGGATTCCCTCCATGGCCGCATTGCCCTGGGATTCCTGATTGTGCAGGATATCGTGGTCGTCGTAGCCATGATGGTGCTTTCTGCGTCAGGTATTGGTGGCGGGGGAGAATTTGAGCAGAGTAGTGGCAGCCAGCTGATGATTATTTTTGGTTATAGCATCCTGCTGGTCATCCTGCTTTTCCTGTTCGTGAAATATCTTGCAACTCCTCTCGCCAACAGGTTTGCATACTCCCCGGAACTTCTCGCCACCTTTGCGCTTGGCTGGGCTGCGTTCCTGGCGTCACTTGGTGACTTCCTGGGCTTCAGCATGGAACTCGGCGGCCTTCTGGCCGGCGTTTCCCTAGCTTCTACACCGGTAAGGGAAGCTCTTGTCGCCCGAATGGCTTCCCTGCGGGACTTTCTGCTCCTGTTTTTCTTTATCTCGCTTGGCATGAACCTTGACCTTGGTATGCTCGGGGCACAGGTTGATGCAGCCCTGGTGTTTTCCCTCTTTATCCTGGTTGGTAATCCCTTGATTGTCATGATTATCATGGGTGTGCTGGGGTATCGCAAAAGGACTGGTTTCCTGGCAGGGCTCACTGTGGCGCAAATCAGTGAGTTTTCACTCATATTCATTGCCATGGGGGTGAGCCTGGGGCATCTCGAGCCTGAAGTGATGGGGCTGGTGACACTTGTCGGGCTGATCACCATTGCGTTGTCGGTTTACATGATAACCTATTCCCATACGCTGTACCGGGTATTAGAGAGATTTCTCGGTGTTTTCGAGCGCCGGGATCCGGTCCGTGAAAATGGCCAGCAGCTCGAGGATTCCGGAAAACGCAGGTATGACATTATCCTGTTCGGTCTTGGCCGGTTTGGTTCAGCTATCGCTCGTCAGCTTCACAAGAACGGTTATCATCTTTTGCTGGTTGATTTCAATCCTGGTGCGGTGCGTACATGGAGAAAGCAGGGATATGATGCGATATACGGCGATGCCAGTGATGAGGAATTTATTGGAGGACTTCCACTGGAGGGCGTCAGGTGGGTGGTTTCGGCGGTGTCACAGTACGACCCGGGATTGACGTTTGAGGATCCGCGAATGATATTGCTGGATACGCTTGGAAAACTCGGCTTTTCAGGAAAGATTGCTGTATCGACTCAGCAGGTAAAGGAGAAAGAGCTGCTCGAAGAGCGTGGAGCCAGCAGGGTGTTTCTGCCGTTTTATGATGCTGCAGAACAGGCGGTTTTAAGAATACAGGAAGATATCGGATAACTTGCAACATTTCAAGGAGCATGCCATGAACACACCAGGAGGTATACTTTTTATCAGTGAAGGTGGTGAAAACCCTGACAGCCCCGGGCTTCGTCAAGCCCTGAAACTGGCTCATGCCGGTAATGCCCGGCTCGTAGTGCTGTCTCTTTATCCCGATCTGCCAGAGAGATATCGTAATCTCCAGGAAAGCTTTGAAGAGTTTCTGAAAACCGAACTTCTTCATAGTATCGAAACGGCTTGTCGTTCGCTTGGCATGGCTGGCGATGATCCGGACTGTTCTGTTATTGTCAGGAAAGTTTCACGAGTTCCTTTGTCCATAGCCATTATACGCGAGGTGATCAGTGCTGGGTACGACCTTGTCATCAAAGATGCTGATTCTGTGGGTGGTCAGGGGTTTCGGGGGATGGATATGACGTTGCTGAGGAAATGTCCGTCACCTGTCTGGCTTGCCCGTTCGTTATCCCGCTCTGGAAAAGGGGTAAGGATTATGGTAGCCGTCGATCCCGAAAGCCGTGAGCCTGGTGAACATGAACTTTCCCTTGGGTTGCTGAAGAAAGCGTCCGCATTGGCCGGGATCTTTGACGGGACACTCACCGTTGTTTCGTGCTGGGAGTTCGAGTTTGAGAAAATCCTTCGTTACAAGGCATGGCTCACGATTCCGGAATCAGATCTGGTTGCAAACCGCGAAGAGGTAAGGACATCTCACAAGCAGCTGTTAGACAAGCTTGTCGAAGAGAGCGGCATGCAAGGCAAGTATCGTATGCATCACCTGCGGGGAAGGCCGGAGGAGGTGATTCCCGGGTTCATAGAGAAGGAATCAATCGATATCCTGGTGATGGGCAGCGTGGGAAGGACTGGTATTCCGGGATTTCTTATAGGCAATACAGCCGAAAATGTTTTCGAGCAGATCTCTTGCACGTTGCTGGCAATGAAGCCTTCGGGGTTTGTCTCGCCAGTTACTATGCCGGGTAACTTATCGTGAGGCTGCTGTCGAAGGTGGCATGGTTTCTGCTTTTTTGCGCAGTGCTTCTCCTGCCGAGGGGAGGCAAGGGCGGTGAAGTGACGCTGGAGGCTTTTGCAGACATGCTGAAGGCTACTCATCCCGCGTTTTCCAGAGAGCGCCTGGTTCCTGTAATTCTTGCCACTGAGCAGGATGCAATGCAAGGGGTTTCGGACTGGAACCTTTCCGGGAGCCTGGGTTTTTCGCGAGAGGAGCCGACGCTCGCAACGATGGGGCCTGAGCGTACCGATGCGCTCTCATTCAGGGTCGGGGTGACAAAGCGGCTATGGTCGACCGGCGGAGAACTTTCAGTGATAAATTCACTGACCCGCTCCGTTTCCGGTATGGGGCCATCTCTCCTGTTTTCCTATCCGAAGCGGTTCTATGAACATAGTCTGGAGGTGCAGTATACCCATCCTCTGCTCAGGAACCGGAGCGGGAGGCAGACCCGGCTAGCCTATTTTCTGAAACGTTTTGATGTGGACGCTGCCCGGATCGAGGCTGAAGAGCGACTGGAGGAATTTCTCGCAGATGCGATGCTGAGGTATCTCGACTGGGTCTATCTCGAGGAACAGCATAGACGCGTACGTGAACGCCTGGACCTGAGTAGCAGGGAGCTTGAACGTATGCAGCGCAAGTTCGATGCCTACCTTGTTGACTCGACCGATGTGCTGCGTGCCAGTGATGCCGTCAGCAGTTGGAAGCAAAATCTGGGACTGGTTTCGTCGAACCTCGAGGCGATCAAGCGCGAGCTTGGGGTGCTGGTGCAGGACCCCGGTTTGGTTTTCAGGGAGCCGGGTTTTGATCTCTACAGGATTCCTTCGCTTCCACCGATTGATGACGCACGCAAGGCACTTGCGGATGTGCGAGTTTTCAAGGTGTTGCAGTTGAGGCAGGGGCAGCTTGGCGTGAGCGGAGCAGGTTTGAGGAATGCTTCGAAGCCCGACCTGTCGATTGTGGGGGCTGTTGCAGTCAAGGATGGTGGCGAAGCGTTTGCTGGTGCCTTCAATGCAGGAAAAACAGATGCTGCACTTGGCCTGCAGCTGCAGGTGCCGTTGGAGAATACTGTTGCGAAGTCCGATAGAGGGAAACACCGTCTCGAGCAGTTGCGGCTCGGGTATGAAATTGAGGAGATTCGGTTGTCGTTCGAGTCGTCACTTGCTTCGTTGCATGAACAGCTTTGGCAACTGAGGAGCGTTCTCAGGTTAAATCGGGAGCAGATTGCATCTGCAAAACTGAGAACCAGTGAAGAGGTAGCGCTGTATGAAACAGGTCGTGGGGACCTTACCTTCGTTATTATGAGTCGTGACAATGAAGAGGCTGCCAGGCTGACATATGCTGAAAATGCAGTGCGGTATCAGAAGCTCTGGATCCGTTACCTGGAACTGCTTGACAGGTTGTAGGCATTTCTTGCTTTCCTGAACTTTGAGTAGTGACTTTTTCCGTCATGCGAACTCTTTTCCGCTACTTTGCCGAACGCCATACGCTGGCTTACCTCCTGACAATCATTGTGATCCTGTTCGGATTTGCGACGATGATGCAGATCAACAGGGCTCAGTATCCCAAGGTCGATCTTGGCCAGATGGTTATTACGACAAACTATCCGGGTGCTGCTCCTGAGGATGTCGAGCTCAATGTAACCAACAGGATCGAGGACGAGCTGAAGAGCGTGACGGATATCAAGCGGATGTTTTCGATGTCGATGGAAAATGTTTCGATCATAATTGTCGATATCGAACCTGACGCATCCGATCCTGACGAGGTGAAGCAGGAGATCCGGGAGGCTGTATTCCGGGTGACGGATTTTCCGGAAGAGGTGACCGAATCGTCGCTGATTACGGATATCAAAACCTCGATTTTTCCTATTCTCGAGGTTGGCCTGACCGGGGATATGCCCTATCCAGAGCTCAGGGAGCTTGCGCGCAGGTTTGAAAAGAAACTCAAGGATATTCCCGGGGTTGCCAGTGTCCAGCGCTACGGGTACCGTGACAGGGAGGTGCAGGTGGAGGTGTCGCCTGACAGGATTCGTGAGCTGCAGCTGCCTGTCGGCCAGGTCATTACAGCGATCCGACAGCGTAATATTCAGGCAACCGGAGGCACACTCGAATCTTTCACGAGCGAGAAGAACGTGGTGACTCTGGCTCAGTTTCGTGAACCGGATGATGTTGGCGAGGTGATTGTGCGCTCGGGTTTTGATGGCCCGATCATAAGAGTGCATGACGTAGCAACCGTTATAGATGGGTTCGAGGAAGAACGGGTACTGTCGCGAATAAACGGTCATCCGGCGATTTCATTCCTTATCAACAAGAGCGAGTCTGCCGATATTATCAGGACGGTTGACGAGATTCGCAAGCTTGTGGAAAAAGAGAAACAACGACTTCCCGAAGGCGTCCGTTTTATTTATGGACTCGATTTTTCACAGTATGTGCAGAACCAGCTGTCGATTGTCTTGACCAATGGTGCTATCGGGCTGGTGCTTGTGCTGTTGACGCTGTCGCTGTTCCTCAATATCAGGGCAGCGTTCTGGGTTGCCCTTGGGATTCCCTTTACACTGCTTGGTACCATTTCCCTTTTACCACTGTTCGATGTCGAGCTTGATGGGGTGACGTTGACGTCGATGATTATTGTTATCGGTATAGTGGTGGATGATGCCATTATCATTTCGGAAAATATTTTCCGCAGAAGGGAGCTTGGGGAGAGACCGATCGATGCTGTGGTCAATGGTATTGTGCTGGTCTACAAGCCTGTTGTGACAACCGTTCTGACGACATTCCTTGCCTTTGCCCCGATGTTTTTCATGCCGGGTATGCTCGGGAAGTTTGTGTTCGTCATACCCCTGACGATCAGTCTTGCACTGTTCGTGTCGCTTATCGAGGCATTTTTGGTTCTTCCGGCCCATATTCTCCCCGGCCTGGGTAGTCGTGGTGCAGAAGATGGTGAGAGCGTCATCCGGAACTGGTTTTCTCCAGTGCGTGACAGGTTCGAGAGCGCGCTGCGCTTTTTGCTCCGTTTTCGCTATTTCCTTGTAATGCTGGGTTTTGTGAGCCTTGGAGGATCGCTCTATTACGGTTTCAACTCTATAAACTATATCCTTTTTCCTACCAAAGGAGCTGATGCGTTTACGATCTGGATCGAGCTTCCTGTAGGCAGTTCCCTGGAAGCGACATCGAAAAAGGCCGCGGAGCTTGAGGCCTTGCTTGCAGAACTTCCGGCGGATGAGGTGTCGGCTTACCTTACCCGCGTGGGATCGCAGGCGGACATTATTCCTATCGAGCAGGAAAATTTTGCTGAACTTGCCGTGAAGCTGACTCCTTATGGAAATCGTGAACGATCTGCCGATGACATTGCTGACGCTCTTCGCCAGGAGGCTGAAAAGATCGACGGGATTGACACGATGACGTTTTTTGTGGTTTCGGGCGGTCCTCCGGTTGGCAAGCCTGTGACTGTCCGGATTACAGGTGCTGATGACAGGATGCGCACCACTCTTGCGGATTCCGTATTTTCCTTTCTTTCGTCTCTCGAGGGGGTGACAGACCCTGACAGGGATGACAAGCCGGGCAAGGAGCAGATAGAGATTGTCGTGCATGACGACAAATTGTCGCGCCTTGGGCTTTCTGTTGCCGATATTGCGCAGAATATCCGTATAGCTTATGATGGCCAGGTGGTGACGAGTGTACGGTATGATGACGAGGATGTTGATTTCAGGGTGATGCTCCAGAAATATGCACGCCAGAACATAGAGTCCCTCCAGGAGCTCTCGATCCCTAATCCTTCAGGTCGCCTGATCCCGCTCAGGGAGGTCGCCGGGTTCAGTTCAGGGCCTGGTCCATCGACGTTCCATCATTACAACGCGGAGCGCTCCATCACGATCTCGGCAGAAGTCGACCAGGATCGTGTTACCCCTCTGGAAGTAATGCAGGCGGTTGAACGCCGGTTTGACCTCGACAGGGATTTTCCGGGTATGAAGTTTGTTTTCGGTGGGGAGGCTCAGGAATCGGCCGAATCGCTGCAAGGGTTGTTCATTGCGTTCGGGATAGCGGCTCTCGGAATCTATTTTCTGCTGATTCTGTTGTTCAACTCTGTGACGCAGCCCCTGCTTGTGATGATGTCTATCCCATTTGCGGTTATCGGCGTTGTTATCGCTTTTGCGCTGCATGGAGAGGTGTTCAGCTTCCTCGGGCTTCTTGGCGTGGTAGGTATGGCCGGCGTGGTAGTCAATGATTCGCTGGTACTGGTGAACTATCTCAATGAGCAACGGAGGGGACATCCGGCCATTCCGGTGACAGAGCTTGTTGCCCGAGGCACTGCCGACAGGTTGAGGGCCATTATTCTTACAACGGTCTCTACGGCAGCAGGATTGCTGCCACTTGCCTACGGTATCGGGGGTACCGATGCCAACATGATGCCTATGGCACTAGCTCTTGGCTGGGGGTTGCTTCTGGCGACACCGCTCACCCTTGTGCTGATTCCTTCACTTTACCTTATCGGGTTGGATATCCGCTCTTCGCTTCCTAAGGTTCGGAAGCGGTTGTTGCCAGGTTAGTCGTCAGTGCTGCATGTCGCACGGATGAGTCTTGGGAAGACCGCTTGCGTGTTTTCCCCTGGAATGTCCGGATTGACGATATCGTGTGGAAGATTGAGGGTGGCCTGGAAAAGCAGGGTGTCAAGAGATGCGTTGTGTTTTTTCCACTGGTTGACAATCTTCCATGTCATTGGGTTGCTTACCTTGTCATCGTTATCGTTCAAGACGACGGTCAGATGCCGTGCAGCAGGAGGATGGTCATGGCTTAGTTTGCGTACCTCGAATCCGAGGCGGAGGATTTCGGTGAGAGCACGTCGCGAATATCGGGGATATGAGTAGTTTGGGGTTGCGGCAGTTTCCAGGTCCTGATTCCACCAGGTCATCTCATCGGGCATGATGGAGTAGAAGTTCATTGCTGCTGCAGTCAGTGGCACCGGGATTGCCTTGAAGCCGAATGCCGGCGAAATGATGATGGCCTGGCCGATGGCCTCTCGATGCTGGGCTGCCCATGCTGTGACGACGCCCCCAGCTGATATTCCCATCATGACAATGTCATCGCCAAGTCCTTCTGCAATGTCGACGACGGTGTCAGCATAGTCAGCAAGTTCCTCGGCTTTCAGACCCGCATGTTCCTGGTTCATCCTGTCCTCGAGGCCATGGCGAGGCAGCGGCGCGATCAGTACGTTGCAGCCTTCCTGGTAGAGGAGATTGCCAAGTTCCCTGAATTGCATGGGGCAGCTTGTATAGCCATGTACCAGAATCACTACCTTTTCTGTTTTTTCGCCATGGCTCATGAGTATCGTTCTGCACAAAAGGTTCGTTGCTGCCGGGCGGGATTCTTCAAACTGCGTTATACGCTCCAGGCTTTCGGAATAGGACCGGGCCGGATTCGGCATGGACGAAATACCATCCATGCCCTGCGGTGCCAGGAGCATCCATCCTGCAGTGATCAGTATGCCAAGTGTGCCAAGTCGTTTCACGAGTGCTATTGAGTAAGTTCGAGCAGGGCGCTTTTGAGAGTGGCGACTTCCTGCTGCAGGTTGTCCGTTTTTCCGTTGAGGCAGTTCCGTTCAATTGTTTCTGCCGCAGCTACTATGGCGTTCGCTCCGAACAGGGAGGCACTCCCTTTCAGTTTGTGAGCTTCTGATTGCAGTATATCGACATCATTTTGTGTCAAGGCTTGCTGCATGATGCCTGGCACAGCGTATGATTCAGCAAGAAATGTGTGGAAGAGTTTTTCTATTTCATGCAGTGGCAGGCCAAAGGTGTCGGCAGATGCCTGCAGGTTCACTGCCGACGAGGTTGTGCCACGGTCTTTTTCCATACTTGTGTGGAGTGTTTCGTTTGCTGAGTTTGAGAGTGATTTACCAATCGCGTTCAGCAGGCTTTCAGGGCTGTCTGTTTTTAGTTTGAACTCATTCATTCCAGCTTTTTTTGCGGCTTTTTCTTCTTCAGCAGATCCACTAAGTCCGATGATTGGGAGTTCCCTCAGGTGATCGTTATCGCTGTTCCGAAGTCGTCGGGTCAGTTCCAGGCCGTCGATTTCGGGCATGTGTATATCGGTGATAACCAGGTCGAACTCTTCCTTGTGAAGTTGCTGCCATCCGTCATGACCGTTGACGGCAATCTTGACATGCAGGCCGGCATCTTTAAGGGTCATGGCCATGAGGTCCCGGTTTAAGGCGGAGTCTTCAATGAGGAGTATGCGGGCCTTGCTGAATATTTGCTTTGTTTTTTCTCTGCTTATGCCGGAGTGGAGCGCTGAACGCATGGTGTTGACCAGTTCGAACCGGGAGCATGGTTTGGTCAGCATGGCCTGCATTCCGGATTTCCGAGCCATTGTTTTAGCGATATAAGCCGGTTCTGCACTGCAGGCTATGATAGGAGTGCCATCAAGGTTCTGTCTGTTTTCATCCTGGCGTATAAGCTCAGCCGTTTTATAACCGTTGAGGTTCGGCATGTTCAGATCCATGATAATGAGGGCATACCGGCGCATACGCGTTTTTTCAAGGGCCTCGAGGCCGCCCTGGGCTGTATCGATAGTGACGTTCAGTGGTTGCAGATGCCTCGTGAGGAGTGTGCGGTAGTTTTGCTCGTCATCGACAATCAGTATGTTTTTGCCCTCGAAATCAGGTAGGGCATTTGAAATGACTTCAGCGTTGAAGCGCTCCAGGTTCCCGCTGTCAACAACCGGGAATGAGAGAGTGAATTCGGTATAGCGATCTTTTTCGGATCGGCAGGTGATATCGCCGCCGAATGCCTGCATGATTCGTTTGCAGTAAGAAAGTCCGATACCGGTTCCCCCTTTTTTTCCTTTACTGTTGAAACTGTCGAAGATGTATGGTAGGTCTTCTTTCGCTATGCCCGGTCCGGTATCGCGGAAAAGGATAGAGTTGCAGGTATCACCTTTTTTCAATCGTATGGTTATTTCTGTATTGGCATGACTGCCAAGATAGTACAGGGCGTTTTTGAGCAGGTTGAAAATGACAAAGATGAACAGTGTTTCACTGATGTGAAAAATAAAGTTTTCTTGCGTATGCAGGCTTACCCGTTCCCGTTCTTGTGCCGACTCATACCCGTACTCATCGAGTGCTTTGCGGGTAATTGATGCTGCTGAAAGATAGGAGAAGCTGTTCAGGTCCACAGGGGATTTGCGTATTTCGCCGAGAATCATATCTATGACCTGTACGCCACGTTTTACTGCCATTTGCCCGTGCGCCACCCTGTGATAGATATCGTTTATCGAAGATGTTCCCAGGGTTACCGAGGTTGTGTCTGGATGAAATGGCGGCAGTATGCTCTGGATACTGTTCAGGCATTGGCGTATCTGGCCAAGGGGATTGCGCATTTCATGGGCGATGCTGGCAGCCAGTGATTGCAGCATATGGTTCCTTTCATGCGCCATGGCGCCTTTTTTTGCCGAGTAATTCAGAACGAAGCCAAGGAGTATGGCTATCGGGATCGAGACAAAGTATTCGATAATTTCGGCAGTGATGACAAAATGATTGCCTGTCGTAGAGGTGTAGGTACTGCTGGCAGCTGCAAGTCCGGTTGCAAGCAGGATGGTCATGACAAAGTGATTCGGTATGAATGCTATGAACGTGATCAGCATGACGGTTTCAGCGACAAGCCACAAGCCGGACAGGTCGGTCATCAAGGTCAGGTAAGTGAAGATGAACGGGAATGTGAATGTCAACCAGATGTACCAGTAGATGTTCAGCCAGGGGGTGGCTGCATCCGGATATCGCTTGTAAAACAGCAACGGGATGAAAGAGATTGCCGATCCGAAACGGAGTTCGAAGGATTCATATGGCTGCGGGAGGAGCACAGCGCAGATTACATAGTAGAGCGGGTGTCCCCATAAGGCGATATATCGAACAAGATCGATCGTCATCTTGTTCTTTTCGTAATCTTTTCGGAGAAAATCAAGTACTGTACTCATGACAGGTCGTATGGTGGCGTTTCCGAAAAACCGAAGTGTTGTGGCATGGTGGTCGGGAGCATTATTCTTCATCTTTTTTCAGCAGGCAGAAGCTGTAATGCCTGTATATTTCCTCTTTGAGACCAGGGGTATCTCCTGAGCAGATATTCTTTTGTACCGAAAGGCGATGTCTGTTGGCAAGGGTCTCTATATTGTTGTAGCCGTTGATGAAGGGCTCTCCCATTTTACGGATATTGGTGATGAAGCCTTCGACCTCCCTGATGCCCGTGGTACAGTTGACAAGGTCTTCCGAAACATAGTCGAACCAGAACAGCGATTTTTTGCGCATCAGGTTGCTGATGTCGGCGAGTATCTGGTCAATTTTACCAGGTGTGAAATACATCGAACCGCCTTCCCATATGATGAAGGTTGGCAGGTCAGCATTATAGTGACTCTGTTCCATCAATGTCTTGTGGATAGAGTGGTTTTCGAGATCTATAGCAATAGAGTGGATTGTATTGCGATTGTTGTCGTCCAGGGATTTCCTGCGTTCGTTGAGCATGATCGGCAGATCGAGATCGTAGACGATGGCGTTATCGATATGCAATCTCCAGAGGCGGCTGTCATAGCCTGCGCCGATATTGATGACATTGCATGTGTCAACTGTTTGTGAGAACGAGAGCAGCTCTGTGTCGAGATCCTGTGTCCTGGCAGCAATCATGTTCTGGAGTTGCGGTGTCGCTATGCTGAACCGTTTTGCCAGCGTTATCCCATGTTTGCCTGCAAGCATAATTGCATACGGGTCGTCAAACCGTCTTTGCTCAACCGGCTTCTCCTGTTCCATTGCCCGTAATCCCACAATGAGTTTGGCCGTGGTTTGGGTCTTGTGCGCATAGAGAATGTCGATTTTGTCGACATCGAACGCATGTCGTTTCAGCCCGGTAAGGTTTTGGGCCCAGTACGTGAATTCCGCCCTTGCCATAAGATCCTCTCCATTGTACATCTCGATCGGTATGGTGGCGGCCACCTTGTTGCCATGTGCAAACCTCTTGGCAAGACCCTCCCATTTTTCAGGCTCTATGCGGGCTTTACAGGTAAGGTTATGACAGCTTGGAGCGAACCACTTGATAGAGGCCTTGGCTCCCCACATGTAGCCGGCGTTGTCATCCACCGATGGCCAGAATCCTATAATCGGTACCAGGTGGAACAGCGAGGTGAGCGCAAGTCCTCCGGTATACTCGGCTGCCAGAAGCATCAGCGGTCCCTGATGCGCGATATACTGGTTGGATGAGTTCGGGGCGAGAGGGAGCAGGGTTTCAGCGTAGCCACGCTCAACGGCAGTAATCTGCCAGTCGATAAAACCCAGAGCCGGTACGGATTCATGGAATGAACTGGTCAGGTCTGAAAGATTGAATCGTTCTTTCCTGTCTTGTTCCCAGGCCTCGATCGAGTGGAGGAGAAAAGCGGTATTCATGGGACTCTGTAAGGAATCTTGCGTATGAACCCTCAGGTTTCCCTGCTTTTACACCGTCTGTGTCGTCATGTTGCCGGTGTTGTACATGATCTGCTGGCAGGCATGAGGGGTGTTTTATATGATACATGTATATGGTATAGTGTGAATGTAATGATCTTTTTGAAAAAGATTTCTACCTAAGTTGAAATTTTTCATTGTTTTATAGCGGACCTGAAGCCGGATAACTGGAGAGGTGGTAACGGTGGAAGAGGGGAGGAGGATTCAGCGTTTTTCGAGCACGTAGACTTTGTCGTTTACGCGTACTTTTCCGGGGCAGGGAAGGGTGACTGTATCACCCTTTTCAGCATGGGTTGCAGGTTTGTCTTTTGCGTGAAAGGTCTCTGCCTGCAGGAAGAGCACACCGGTTGTCGGGCCCTGGATGGAAATTCGTTCGCCAGCGTCGAGTCCCCGGGAGTGTATGATCAGCTCGGCTATTTCTGCTTTTGGGTAGTATTTTGTGACGGTTCCGATGTAGGTTTTCCTTTCACTGGATACAGATCCGTGATGCGCAGACCATGCGTTGAGGGGGCGTCCGAAATAGAAGCCGCTCGAGAATCCTCTATGGTACACCTTGTCAAGTTCCAGTTCCAGTTCCTGCGAAAGCTCCCTCCAGTCTTTCCTGAAATCAGGTGCTGTATGATGTGCCGTGATGAAGTCAATGGCTCTGCGGTAGGTGGCTGTCGTTGTGGCTACATATTCGGGGCTTCTGTTCCGCCCCTCGATTTTCAGGCCACTGATTCCGGCTTCAAGCAGTTGGTCGAGAAAGGTGATGGTGCAGAGGTCCCTGGGGTTCATGACGGTTGATGTGCCGAGCTCGAACTCGAACCCTTCTTCACTGTCTGTTATCCGGTAGCTTCTCCTGCAGGGCTGGAGACATTTCCCCCGGTTAGCCGAACGGCCGAAAATTTCCTGGGAGAGGAAGCATCGTCCTGAAACCGCCACGCACATCGCGCCGTGTATGAAACACTCCAGCTGTACGTCCAGCCCTTCCCTTTGGATTTCAGCGCTGATATGCCCTGCCTGCTCGAGCGTGAGTTCGCGGGCCAGTACAATCATCCTGGCCCCGAGGGCGGCATAATGCCTGACGGCCGTAAAGTTGCTGACAGAGGCCTGGGTGGAAAGGTGGAACGGTATGGCATGGCGGCGGCAGGCTTCCACAACGGCCATGTCCCAGCAGATGACGGCATTTATACCCGATGCTGCAGCGGCGGCAACGGTGCGGTCGAGGGTTTCCAGTTCGCTGTCGTAGATGACGGTGTTGAGGGCAAGGTAGCTTTTTGCTCCGAAACTGGTGCACAGTGCTGCGAGGTCTGCGAAATCAGTCGCTGAAAAGTTGCGGCTCGCCTGACGCATGTTATAGCCTTCAGCGCCGAAGTAGACGGCGTCTGCACCTGCCTGAAGCGCGGCCTGGAGTGCTGTCCTGTCACCTGCCGGGGCGATGAGTTCCGGTGTACGTATGAGATCCATGGTAGATGAGTATACATCCCGGGAAGATGGTTTCAAAATAGGGAGGTAAAATCCCTATATTATAAGCTGTCACTTTTTCCTGGAACGCTCTATCCATTCAGTACGGTTTTATGAACGAACGACTGGTTTCCCGACTCCTGATTCTCCTTTCGGCTTTGCTGCTCATTGCCGAACTTGTACTTGTCTTGCTCTACGGCGTCAGGCTAGACATGCTGCTCCTGCCAGTTATCTGCTATGTTGGTGGAGTGGGGATGCTCATGGGCTTTACCTACCTCAAAGGCAAGCGTCCCGAAGTTGAATCGGTTTCCATGCGTCGCCAGCGTGCGATGCAGGATGAACTGGTCCGTAAACGTCTTGAAGGTTATGAGGTTGACGAGGAGTTCCTGCCTGGCGGGCACAAAAAGCGCTCACCGGTAAAGCCTCCTGCAGCGCAGCAGCCTTCGTCTCCTTCGGCGAATCCCCCGGTATCTGCCGGGAGGGGCGTGCCTGATGAGGATCCTTTCAAAGATGTAGAGCCTTACCTCAGGGAGCTTGCTGAGTCGTTTGGCGGGTATTCCATCATGATTCAGCGGGTGCTTTCCATGGACGATGTTGCCTACAAGCGGATGCTCTACAGCCTGGGTATGGAGATGATGGAACGGGAAGCCTTTCTTGCCCCGTTGAAGTCTGCGATGGAAAAGATTGTCCGGAAGCAGGGTTCTTCGCTGCGTTCCTCGCTCGACCACGAGGGCATGGATTCCTATATTGCAGATGTTCTGGCTGGTAGAGACAGCTCTCCTGGCCAGGGGGGAGGGACTATCGATCTTGGTCGTGATATTCCTTCTGGCGGTTCTGCGACTCCGCCTTCGGAATTTTCCCATACTTCCCGTTCGGTGCTTGACCAGTTCAGGCGTTCGCTGAAAAACCCATGAGCGGTCAGAATCAGGCCTATGCTTCCAGAGCCCTGGTTGCACGCAGCAGAAAGCTTCTGATGAAGAAATACCGTGACCGCGAAGGCCTGTTCATTGCTGAAGGCCTTCGTACGGTTGAGGAGCTGCTTCGCCAGATGCCGGGTACCGGTTATCTCGAGGCGCTTCTTGTGGATCCGGGGGTGGCAACAGGGATCATGAGCCGGTTTCCCGAGGAGGCCGGCAGGTTGTTTCTTCTTGCTCCGGGAGAGCTTTCCTCGCTTGCATCCACCACGACGCCGCAGGGCGTCGTCGGGGTGTTCCGGAAACCTGCAGGAGCCTGGGAGCCGGGCTATGGGGGGGGCAAATCACTCATGGTCGCGCTCGATGATGTACAGGATCCGGGGAATGTCGGGACTATACTCAGGACGGCTGCATGGTTTGGCGCCGAAGGGGTGTTGTGCGGCAAGGGGACAGCTGATGTGTTCAATCCCAAGGCCGTTCGTTCAAGTGCGGGAAGTATCTACAGTACCGGGATTCTTGATTGTCAGGATCTTGCAGGTCAGTTGAGACTGAGGCAAGAGAATGGTTACCATGTCGTTTCGGCATCGCTTGGGGGTAAGGATCTCCGTGGCGTCAGGAGTTGGCCGGAAAAACTCGTGCTTGTCATAGGCAATGAGGCTAACGGGGTATCTCCTGATGTTGAGGCGCTATCCGATTCCCTGCTGATGATTCCCCGCCTCTCTTCGGATGAACGGGTCGAGTCCCTGAATGCAGCTGTTTCCGCCGCTGTGTTTCTTGCCCGTATCACCCTCTAGATTCAGCCGACTGCCAGTATGGGATAATCGAGATACCTGGCCAGTTCCGCAGATTTTCCCTGTTGGGCTACGGGAGATGCTTTTGCGATCACCAGGGTTCCCAGTTCTGTCATGCCGATGCACTGCGCCAGGCGCATCGGGTCGTCCCAAGGGACTGGATGGATATTGATCTTTTCTGTCCGCCCCGGCATCAGGGAGCTTGCTTGCTGTTCAAGGAGTTCCTCTTTTGTTGCTGCGGCTGCTCCCGTTACGAAGATATGCAGATCCGTTCCTGGAGGGGCGAGCAGTGCCGCTGCCTGCAGTGCGTGTACTGCAGGCGGTGAACCGTCGTTGATGACAAGGAACGAATCGTCCAGTGAGGCATCCTTTTTCCAGAGCAGTACAGTACTCCCGGGGTCTTCGAGCAATGCCACGGCAATGGAACCTAGGTGCTGGCAGCAGGATGCTCCGGGGCTGTTTCTGCCTGCGGCCGTAAGCAATGAGCTGCGGGCTGCCGAGGTGAAAAGCGTAGCGGGATTGCCCTGGATTTCCCTGAAATCAATGGCCACGTCGCAGGTGAGCGCCATGTCGGCAGCCAGCCTGCCAGGCACAGGGTCGGGCTTGTCATGAGGTTGCGCATGCAGTGCAATAATGGGATGTCGTACCATCTTTGCGAGCAGGACTGTTGCTTCAAGTGCAGCGATGCTGTCGGGTGAACTGTCTAGTGCTACGATAAGCGGAGCGTTGGTATCTGTATTCATGGTTTTTTTTTGTAATGTAGAAAATGGAGAGCTTTGAACCATATGCTGTCAGCTTGCTGAGGGAGTTGCAGGCGGTCTATACGTCCGGCAGGACCCGCAGCGTCGAGTGGAGGCGGAAGCAGCTTGACGCTCTCTGGCGGTTCCTGGTTGAGCGGGAGTCGGATATCCTTGCTGCCCTGGCAGCTGATGTCGGCAAGCCTGAACATGAGGCCTGGTTCACCGAGGTAAGCTATCTCCGTCATGAAATCTCCTACGCTCTCCGGCACCTGGAGAAGTGGGTGCGTCCCCGCCATGTATGGACACCGCTTGTCTACCAGCCGGCATCAAGCTATGTCGTTCCAGAGCCGTGCGGTGTGGTGCTTGTACTTTCCGCGTGGAATTACCCGATGCAGCTTGCCCTCGCCCCAGTTATCGCTGCCATTGCCGCAGGGAACTGCCTGGTGCTGAAACCTTCCGAACAGGCACCGGTTACCAGTACCCTGCTTGCTACTGCTTTGCCAGCATATCTTGACAGGGATACCGTCAGGGTGGTCGAGGGCGGGGCGGATGTAGCTGCCACGCTGGTGAGCCAGCCTTTCGATCACATCTTTTACACCGGCAGTCGCGATGTGGGGCGCAAGGTGTTGCAGGCTGCAGCCGGACATCTTGTTCCGGTTACCCTGGAGCTTGGGGGGAAAAATCCCTGCATCGTCGACAAGGGAGCCGATCCGGAGGTTGCTGCTCGCCGGATTGCATGGGCAAAATTCATCAATGCAGGCCAGACATGTATCGCACCGGATTACGTACTTGTCCACCGGGAGATTGAAGCTCTTTTTCTCGAGGCCCTCAAGGTGGCTCTGCAGGGGATGTACGGCCCTGATGCCTCCCTGAGTCCGGAGTATGGCAGGGTGTCTTCCTGCGACGCGGAACGTATGGGCGCACTGATGGAGGGGTGCCGGATTGTTACCGGTGGGCAGGTAGACACGAACAGCGGGTATGTCGATCCTACCGTGCTTTCAGGGGTCAGCGTAGCTTCGCCAGTCATGCGTGAGGAGATTTTCGGCCCTCTGCTGCCGGTCATTCCTTTCAGTTCACCGCAAGAGGCCGTGACGATTGCGGCCGAGGATCCTTCACCACTTGCGTTGTACCTCTTTCCTGGTAGCCGCCAGCTCGAGCAGTATTACATGCAACATATACGGTCGGGTGGGGTTGGCATCAATGACCTGCTCTTCCAGGCCGCGATTCCCTCACTGCCGTTCGGCGGGATCGGGCACAGCGGCATGGGGCGCTACCATGGCAAGGCAGGGTTCGATATCTTTTCCCACGAGAGAAGTGTGCATAAAAAGGGAGTGTTTCCGGAAAACAGGCTTCGTTATCCTCCGATGGGAGCTTTCAGGTTCAGGTTGTTGCAAGCACTGTTTGGTTTGTGGAAATGAAGTTCGCCGTGGAGTCGGCATTGCTTGAGAGCTGTTTTTTTTCGACATTTACTATGTGAGGCAATGGCAGCCCCCACTTGCTGCCGCAGATGCTGGTTACTCGTATAACTTATTACATGTAACGGAGAGAATGATGAAGAAAACCGCTATGGCGGCACTAGCTGCCGCGATGCTGACATTTGGTCCTTCTGCCTTTGAAGCCGAGGCCGCTGATCCCTATGCACGGATTGGTATAGGGCCGGGATTCCTGTCGGATTCGGAACATGGGCCAGATATTGAATTCAAAACCGGGGTGGTTGTCAATGGAGCGATCGGCCTCGATGGTGGGCCTTACCGTGTGGAAGGCGAAATCGGTTACCAGGAAAACAAGGTAGACAGGTGGGCTGAACTTGCTATCGATGGGGACGAGGTAAGTATACTTTCATTCATGGGTAACGGCTACCTTGATCTCGAGATGCCAGGTTCCCTGGTGACTCCGTACCTGATGGGTGGGATAGGCTTGGCCAACGTTGATTTTGATGCCCCGGCAGCGGTTGGTGCTACGGACAGCGATACCGTGTTTGCCTGGCAGCTCGGGCTCGGTGTCGGGTTCAGGCCCCTTCCCAGGGTTACCGTGGATATCGGGTACCGGTATTTCACGACGACTGATGTCGATGCAGGTCCTGTCAGGGATATCGAGATTGCAAGCCATGACATCCTTGCAGGCGTCAGGATTGCGCTGTGATGTAGCTGGAGTGACTAATCGGAACGGTGGCTGAACAGATACGGAGAGAACACATGCCTATACAGAAATTGCGGGATTTCCTCGATGCAAGGGGCGTGGATTACCATACCATCAGCCACCAGCCGGCATATACCTCGCAGGATAGTGCGGCATCAGCCCATATTCCGGGCAGGGAGATGGCAAAGACAGTCATGGTAACCATTGACGGTAGGCTTGCCATGGCTGTCCTGCCTGCGCTCTGCAGCCTCGATTTTGTAAAACTGGCTTCGGCTGCAGGTTCCGATGACGTCAGGCTTGCGTCGGAGGGAGATTTCGCTGACATGTTTCCCGGATGCGAGGTCGGCGCGATGCCTCCGTTTGGCCACCTGTATGGCATGAAAACCTATCTGGACCCTGAGTTGGCTGAGGACAGGGAGCTAGTGTTTACTGCTGGATCACACCAGGAGCTCCTGCGGATGCTCTACAGGGATTACGAACGCCTTGAGCAGCCGGTCATCACCCCCCTTTCTGCATCGGTACGGTAGTTCATCTGGCGCTTGTGCGTTCATTCCGCCTCGTTTTCAAGGTGTTCNTGAAACCACATAGAGTNCCCTGAAGCTTGTNCAGGAGGTTTTGCCGGTGATTCAGCCGGCTCTTTTTTTATATTGCCACGTGGGGCGGTTCGCCTTTTACGGAATATAGTCTGAAATTATAGCTTTTTATGAAGATAGCGTTTTATGCGGGAACCTATGTAAAAAACAAGGATGGTGCTGTCAGGAGTATGTACCAGCTCGTNGCATCTTTCNTGAAGGCTGGACACGAGGTCAGGGTCTGGTCTCCGGATGTCAACGNGCANGACAGCNACTCCCATCGNGTTGTGAAAATGCCATCGGTGCCAATACCGCTCTATCCTGATTACAAGCTCGGCTTTTATTNCTCCGGTACAGAGNAGGAACTGGACAGTTTTGCACCCGATATCGTCCATATAGCGACTCCTGATATCATAGGCTATAATTTCCTGNGGTATGCAAACAAACGTCGTCTCCCGGTAGGTTCGGTCTACCATACCGATTTTCCTTCNTATCTNAGTTATTACCGTATAGGGTTTCTCGAGCCTGTNGCATGGCGATATCTCCGTTCGTTTTACAACCGCTGTGATATTCTTTTTGTCCCTTCGNCCGAGATGAANGCCAAACTTGCAGGACANGGTATCCAGCGGATGGGAATGTGGACGAGGGGCATCGACAGGGAGCTGTTTTCACCAGCNCGTCGTTCGGATACTCTTCGCGAGGCGTGGGGTGTTGGGCAGAGAGTAGTCATTGCCTATGCAGGGCGCTTTGTATGGTATAAGGATATACAGGTCGTGATGGATGTCTACAGGAAATTCAGTGAGGGCAGGCACGCAGATGATGTGCTGTTTGTCATGATCGGATCCGGACCTGAAGAGGATGAGCTGCGCCGACAGATGCCGGATGCGGTGTTTCCCGGTTATCTTTCCGGGGAGGCTCTTCCCGAAGCGTATGCAAGCAGTGATATTTTTCTTTTTCCTTCGACAACTGAAGCTTTTGGTAATGTGGTTCTCGAAGCAGCCTCTGCAGGCTTGCCGGCAGTTGTGTCTGACGAAGGGGGATGTAAGGGGATCATCGGACAGTCCGGATCCGGTTTTGTGGTGCCAGCCCGGGATGCTGATGCATTTTATGCCCAGTGTGTGGCATTGCTCGAAGACCGTTCCCTCTACGAGGATCTGCGGCAGCGGGGCCTGGCGTACGCTGGGAGCCAGTCATGGGACGTGATCAATGGCAAGGTCATTGACACGTATCTCGAGCTTGTGGATCGCCATTGATGGTGGGAGGTCCTCGCGAAGGCGTTGTTTCATTGAGCTTCTTTGTTAGCTTGTGATAGAGGAGGGGGGTTCAGAACTAGTTCAAACTTTTTTCGCTGTCAATCGTCATGACTCCGTCACACTCATTAGGGCCTCAATTCGGAGGCACAGGGCAGCAGGATGTCCACAAGCTTGGGAGCGTTCTCAATTCCATTCTCGAGAACACTCCGGATGCAATCATTTACCTCGATCGTGAGCACAGGGTGGTTTACATGAATCATCCTATTCCCGGATATAACGAGCTTCCTCGCCTCAACAGCCACTTTTGTGATTACCTCCAGGCTGAACATCATGCCATGTGTCATGATGAGATTTCAAAGGTTTTTCAGACGGCGGAGCCATTGACGCGGGAGAGTTGGATACGTGCACCCCATGGCGCGAGGCTTTATGTGCAGATCCGTTTGACTCCCTGTGTGGAAAACGGTGAGGTATCGGCAGTAGTGGTGGTGGCATCAGACATAACCTCGCGAAAAAAGATCGAGGAGCAACTCAATGCCACGTACGACAAGATCGAGAAGGTCAACCGTTTTCTCGTCGGTCGGGAAGCCAGGAATATGGCGCTTAAAAGAGAGGTGGACCAGTTGCTTGCCGATTCCGGGTATCAGGCCAGGTACGGGACTGATGCTATCGGGAATGAGCTTGTCAGCGGTCTTTTCAGTGAAATTGAAGAGAGTACCGCAACTGGCTTGACGGAGGTGGCTATTCCGGAGGATGCTGATCCCGGACAGGTTATCCAGCTGCAGCGCGATGCGCTCATGAGCCTGCTGCACGATGCCAATCTTTCGCGAAATGACCTTATAGACGTCAACAGAAAGTTGGAAGATGCCGTCAGGAGTTCACAGCGCCTGGCATCCAGGGCTGAGGCTGCCAGCAGGGCAAAGAGCGAGTTCCTCGCCAATATGAGTCATGAAATCCGCACTCCTCTCAATGGCGTGATTGGCATGACCGACCTTCTGCTTGATTCTTTGCTGACCAGTGAACAGCTGAAATATGCTGAAATGATTGGCATCAGTGCACGCAACCTGTTGCGGCTGGTGAGCGACATTCTCGATTTTTCGAAAATCGAGGCTGAGAAGATGGAGTTGGAGCATGTGGAGTTTGATCTGCTTGTCATCCTCGAAGAGGTAGTGGAGATGTTTGTCTATAAAGCGAACCAGCAGGGGGTAGAGCTGACATTTGTGCCGGATCTGACTGTGCCGTTCATGCTTAAAGGCGATCCAGCGCGTCTTCAGCAGATACTGGTGAACCTTGTCAGTAATGCAGTCAAGTTCACTGCTGAAGGGGAGGTGTCCCTCTCAGTAGCGATACAACAAGAAATGCCTCGTTCAGTTACCCTTCGTTTTTCGGTTGCCGATACAGGCATAGGTATAGACGAGGCAAGAAAAGAGGCTATTTTCGCTCCGTTTACCCAGGCTGACGGATCGACGGTAAGGAAATATGGTGGTAGCGGGCTTGGACTTTCAATTTCGACAAATCTCGTCAGGATGATGGGGGGGGAGATCCTTCTTGAAAGCAGGGAAGGAGAAGGAAGTACGTTCTGGTTTGACATAGAATTCGAAAAACAGCTTGACCAGGATGATGCTCAGAGGAAGGGGCGTGATCTCCTTGTCGGTCATAGCATGCTGCTGTTCAGCCAGGATGAGGCATGCACCAAGCTGATCAACCTCTTTTTCGATTCATGGAGGGTCACGTCCATGTATGCAAGGACATACAGTGAGGCGGCCGAGGTGCTTGGGGAGAGCTCCAGGTTGCCTGAGGTCATCCTGTTCGTCGAGCCGGAAGCGAATGGCCCGGAGGATGCGAGGTTGTTTCTGGACGCCTTGAAATCTTCCCCTGTACTGCATAAGATTCCTCTCGTGTTTCTGCAGCAGGTAGGTGCAGGGTCCTCTCTGCTTCAGGAGCTTGCTGGACCTTCGGCTTTTTTCCTCCACCGTCCGCTCAGGGAAAAGAATCTCTACACCTCTCTTGCAGGTGTGTTCCGGCTTGATACGGGCGTTCATGATCCTGTCGAGCCACCTGCAATGGCAAAGATCGCGCCCCGATGCCATAAAGGGGTGCAGATACTGCTTGTTGAAGACAGCAGGGTCAACCAGATGGTGGTCGACGCAATGCTGCAGCGCGAGGGCTTTTCCGTTGACATTGTCGATAATGGCCGTAAGGCTCTTATGGCGATACGCGAAAAAAACTATGATCTTGTGCTGATGGATTGCCAGATGCCAGAAATGGATGGGTTCGAGGCTACGCATGAACTTCGGGCAGGGGCTTGTGGTGATCATGGCAGGCAGGTGCCGGTTATCGCGATTACTGCTAATGCTATGCGAGGCGAAAAGGAACGGTGCGTGCAAGCCGGTTTCAGTGACTATATAGCTAAGCCGGTTCGAAAGAAACAGCTTGTCGAGATGCTGGAAAAATATCTCATGACGGGAGTCGAGGTACGCCGGGATGCCGGGATTTTCGAAGAATCGGACTTTCTGAACCGTTTGCAGAACGACAGGGAGATTGCTTGTGTTATCATGCAGAGCTTCCTTGAAGAGGCTCCACGGTTTCTTGAAAAGCTGCGTCAGGCTGTGGCAAATGCAGACTGGCTCCAGGCAAGATTGCAGGCCCATTCTCTCAGGGGGGCAGCACTCAATGTAAGCGGAGTCCACCTTGCCCGGTTGGCTGAGGAAGCTGAAAAAGTTGCTGGATCGTCAGCACCTCAAGGTTGTGCAGGATTGCTGGACGGTCTTGAGGTGGCGTTCGATCAGTTTCGCAGGGAACTGCAGTCATCGTCGTTTGTATGATATCACCAGGTAACAAGCAAGAGATAAAAGACTTTCTGGATATGAAAACAGGTTTTATAGGATTGGGCAAGATGGGTATGAATATGGTTGCCGGNTTGCTCGATCACGGACATGAGGTCCTGGTCTATGACCTCTCCCAGTCTAACATGGAGGAGGCTGCCGGGATAGGTGCNNGGGCGGTTGACTCNCTTTCGNCCATGGTGTCGCAGCTTGAACCTCGCAGAATTCTGTGGATGATGGTGCCAGCTGGCAAGCCTGTGGATACGACCATGGACGCNCTGCTTCCACATCTTTCAGCCGGAGACATTCTTGTCGATGGAGGTAATTCCAATTACCGCGATTCAGTGAGGCGTGCCAGAGATGCTGCACGATATGGGGTGCTGTTCCTCGATATCGGTACCAGCGGTGGTCTCGAGGGGGCAAGGCATGGCGCCTGTATGATGGCAGGGGGTAGTCGGGAAGCCTATGAACAGCTCGAGCCACTCATCAGGGATATGTGCGTGGATGGCGGTTATGGGTACATGGGGGCAAGTGGTGCCGGTCATTTTGCTAAAATGGTCCATAATGGTGTCGAATACGGCATGATGCAGGCAATTGGTGAAGGGTTCGATATCCTCGATTCCTCACAGTTCGAGTTCGATCACCGCGAGGTGGCTCGGGTATGGTCGAATGGTTCGGTAATCCGCGGCTGGCTGATGGAGCTTGTCTGCCGGGCGTTTGAAAAAGATGGCAGGCTCGATTATCTCAGCGGGGAGATTGCCGATTCCGGNGAGGGCAAGTGGACCCTCGAGGCCGCTCTGGAGGAGGAGGTGTCGGNACCTGTCATTGCGGCAGCGCTGTTTCGGCGTTACCGTTCCCGTTCAGACGATAATTTTTCAGACAAGGTGGTTGCCGCTTTGCGTCATGAATTCGGTGGCCATGGTTTTAGCAGTAAAGAGGTATGAGCGCAAATTTTACCCTAGTTTTGTTCGGAGCTAACAGCGACCTTGCTGCTCGCAAACTGTTTCCTTCGATGTTCCAGCTGTCCCGTTGGGGCCAGATGCCTGCAAAGTACCGCATTATAGGGCTTGGTCGCCCGATGAAGTCTCACGATGAGTTCCGCAGGGAGGTTCGTCAGAAGATAGTGGCTCATGCTCCCGATACCGTAAGGGATGAGGCGGAGCTCGAGGTGTTCAGCAATAACCTTTTCTATGTGCGACACGATCTTGCTGCAGGAGAGGGGCTGGAGGACCTGCGACGGGAGGTTATGCGTGGAGAGGGGCAGGAAGAAACCTGCCAGAACATTCTGTTCTACCTTTCAACCCCTCCAAGTCTTGCGCCCCGGATTGTGAGAAGTGTTGAGGCTGCCGGATTGGGCGGACGGGGGGCATCGACGTGTGGTGGATGGCGCAAAATCATCCTGGAGAAGCCGTTCGGACATGATCTCCAGAGTGCGAGGGAGCTGAACAGGGCTGTAAGAAAGGTGTTTCACGAGGAGCAGATGTACAGGATAGACCATTATCTCGGTAAGGAGCCGGTGCAGAATATCATTGTTTTCCGTTTTTCGAATGGGATGTTCGAGCCGATCTGGAACCGTCATTATATCGACAATGTCAGGATTACCATAGCTGAAGATTTCGGGATTCGTGACAGGGGGGCGTATTACGAAGAGTCCGGGCTGCTTCGTGATATTATCCAGAACCATGGATTGCAGTTGCTGGCATCGGTGGCTATGGAGCCTCCGGTTGATCTTTCCCCGGATGCAGTCAGGGATGAGAAGGGAAAGGTGTTCCGTTCCGTCCGGCTGTTTACGCCTGAATCTGCGGCCAGGGATGTGGTGCTCGGTCAGTACGAGGGGTATCGCCAGGAGGCTCACGTGGCGCCTGATTCCAGAGTGGAGACGTTTGCGTCAGTCAAGTTTTTTGTCGATAACTGGCGATGGATGGGCGTGCCGTTCCATATCAAGGCTGGCAAGAATCTTGCTGAGACTGTAACAGAGATCGTCATTACCTTCAAATGTCCTCCCCAGAATTTTTTCGGTCCTCCAGGTAGTTGCAGTTACACTGCAAACCAGATTGTCATCAGGATCCAGCCGGAAGAGACCATAGCGATACGTTTTGGCACCAAGCGTCCAGGGGAGTCCATGGTGACCGATCCGGTTTATATGAAGTTCGACTACAAGGCGTCATTCAGTAAGGTCGGGCTGACACCCTATCATCGTCTCCTGATCGATGCCATGTCTGGTGATCAGATGCACTTTATCAGGGATGACGCTGTAGAGAGCAGCTGGACCGTGATAGATAGCATCAAATCGTCGTTGCCTGATATAGAGCCCTATCCCTATGCCGTTCACTCCTGGGGACCGGAGTCGGTGCTACAGGCTCAAAGCTAGGAGCTGATGAACCAGTGCAGTGTTCCTTCTGCAGGTGTGACCATTCCTGCCGGCAGAAGGGGCCTCTTGCCATGCATGATTTCTTCTGCCAGAACTTTTTTTGCTTTTCCCGGTACATAGAACACAATGGCATTTGCGTTGTTGATGACTGGCAGTGTCAGCGTGAGGCGATGGCGGGGTGACATTGCCTCGGGGGCGGTAGCTTCTGTTACCCATGCGCTTTTTTCGCTGAGGGCCATGGCATCTCCCGGGAAAAGAGATGCGGTATGTCCGTCGGGTCCAAGACCGAGAATGATGATGTCAAACAGAAGCAAGTCATTGCGCATGCGGTTTTCGAATGCTGCGGCCAACTCTTCGCCGTATCGTTCCGCAGCCTGGGCATAGTTCGAGGTTACATGGGGCATTGGGTGGATATTGCTTTCGGGGATAACTATCCGGTCGAACAGTTCTTTCTGCGCCATTCGGTAGTTGCTTTCCGGAGCGCCGGAAGGTACGCACCGTTCATCGCCCCAGAAGAGCTGGGTCTGTTGCCAGGGCATGCCGGTCGAAGCTGGTACTGCTTTTCGGGCGAGATGGTTGTAGAGCTTGCGGGGAGAGCTTCCGCCAGACAGGGCAAGCGTGCAGCTCCCGTGAGTTTCCACGGCTTTGCTGGCAAGTGATGTAATACAGGAAGCTGCCGCTGTGACAAGCTGTGCTTCAGTTGCTTTTGTGCATGCGATATGTGGTTGCATAGTCATTCAGGGGAGGTTCCTGGCTACTTCGACGATATGGGTTGCAGTGAACCCGAATTCTTCCTGCACTCGATTTCCGGGGGCTGATGCACCGAAACGCTCTACGCCTATGATACTCCCTTCATCGCCTGCGAAACGGTGCCAACCGAAAGGTGATGCTGCTTCTATCACCACCCGGCGACGGATGGAGGGGGGGAGTACCTCATGGCGGTATTCCAGGCTTTGCTGGAGGAACAGCTCTACGGAAGGCATAGAGACTACCCGTGTCGGTACGCCATGGTCTTCGAGTATTTCCTGGGCTTCGAGGGCAGGGTGTACTTCCGATCCGGTGGCTATGAGAATGACCGGTTTTCCTCCTCCTCCGGACGGGCTGCCCCAGTCGGCAAGGATGTAGCCGCCCCTGGGCAGGCCATCGGCTACAGGATAGAGGCTGGTGTCGAGAACCGGCAGTGACTGGCGTGAAAGTATCAGTGAGACGGGTCCGTTTCGGGTCAGGGCAACGCTCCATGCAGCCCTGGTTTCGTTTGCATCAGCCGGGCGGATAACCGTCATGCCTGGAATCGATCGAAGCATGGCAAGCTGTTCGACAGGCTGGTGTGTAGGGCCGTCTTCACCTACGGCTATACTATCGTGGGAGAAGATAAAGGTAGCCGGTAGCTGCATGATCGCTGAGAGGCGTAATGCAGGCTTCATATAGTCTGCAAAGACAAGGAAGGTCGCTCCGTAAGGCCTGATCGGGCCGGAAAGGGCCATGCCGTTGAGGATCGCTCCCATGGCGTGCTCGCGTACCCCGAAGCGGAAGTTCGTGCCCACATAGCTGTCAGGACTGAAATCCGTTGCATCGCTGATCGCTGTGCCCGTCGATGGGGCAAGGTCTGCTGACCCTCCTATGAGGAAGGGGAGCGATCCTGCCAGAGCATGCAGTATCTCCCGGGATGCGTTTCGTGTTGCAAGAGGTTTGTCTGTACTGAATGAGGATAGCTGGCGTTGCCAGCCAGCAGGCATGGTACCCAGAGAGGCATCTGCAAACTCTTTGGCGCTGTCGGGATGCGCATTGTTGTAAGCATCCCATAGCTGCGACCAGGAGGCTTCCAGTTTTTTGCCTTTTGTGACTGTGGCCCCCATGTGTGTCCTGACAGCTTCAGGGATAGAGAAGAAGGCATCTTCCGGGAACCCGAAATGCCGCTTTACCAGTTTCAGCTCATCAGGACCGAGCGGGGCTCCATGGGCCTCAGCTTTTCCCTGTTTGTGTGGACTGCCATATCCTATTGTTGTCATTACTTTTATGAGGGTTGGTCCGCTGTTCTCCTTTTTGGCTTCGAGCAGCGCATCCTCTATTGCTTCAAGGTCGTTGCCGTCTTCTACATGCAGCACATTCCAGCCGTAGGCCTGGAATCTGGCTGTCGTGTTTTCGGTGAATGCGAGCCGGGTAGATCCTTCGATGGAGATACTGTTGTCATCGTAGAGACAGACCAGGTTCTGGAGTCGCAGGTGCCCGGCAATGGAGGCGGCTTCGGAGGAGATTCCCTCCATGAGGTCGCCGTCACTGCATAGAATATAGACACGGTAATCTATGGGAGCTATATCCTGCCTGTTCATCCTGGCGGCACAGTACTTTTCAGCGATAGCCATACCTACCGCATTTGCGAAGCCCTGGCCAAGCGGTCCTGTCGTGGTTTCCACTCCGCAGGTGTGCCGGTATTCGGGGTGTCCAGGCGTCCTGCTTCCCCATTGACGGAAATTCCTGAGTTCATCGAGAGGCAGGTCGTAACCTGTCAGGTGGAGCAGGGCATAGAGCAGGGCTGAACCGTGTCCTGCCGATAGGACGAAGCGATCCCTGTTCAGCCACTGCGGATTTGCGGGATTGTGCTTCATGACCTTTGTCCACAGGACGTAGGCCATAGGCGCAGCACCCATGGGCAGACCGGGATGTCCCGATCCTGCTGTTTCTACCATATCCGCTGCCAGGATGCGTATGGTATTGACTGCCAGGTCATCGATAGGGTCGCGCCGCATGGTCTCCTCCTCTCTTTTTCGTAATATAAAATAAAAGAAAACAGATCCTTCATGCCACTTATAGATGGCTACGGAGTGCTTTCGGGCACACTTCACAGTTATGCCTGCGACAGCGGAAGAGACAAGGCGGAATATTACCACTGCCATCTCTATCTACAGGCAAATGAAAAACGCTACCGTTGTGCGATAGACCTCGATACGAGAAGACAGGAAGACCGTCTGCACTGGAGGATCGTTCGTACAGACGGGAGTGCCTTGCAAAAAATTGCCCTGCTCGACCCGGGATGGCACAATCTGCCGTCAGAACCAGGATCGGGGGCCCTTGATTATCTGAGGAGCTTCGAGCTTCGACCTACCCGGGAACGTGTGGCTTCTTCGGGTACCGGTATGAACGGGCTGTTCGGCGAATTGGAGTCGCCCTGGATATATGGCTCCAGCCAGCACGCATTACAGGCACTCGAGCCGCTACTGCTTGCTGCCAGGCGACTTTTTGTGTTCGGTGAACCATTCCGGATAGGGCTGGGAGTGCATAACATACACCAGAACCAGGGGGATCCGCTGAACAGTCGGTGGTCACGGGAAAACGGGATATGGCAGGATGGTGCTGTCGGAGCACTGAAGCCTGATGGTACAGCAGCATTCTTTTTGGTGCGTTTCAAGCACCAGGCGTTCTTTACCGATAAGGAGGGGCATCCTGCCTGATGGTATTGTCCTCAGGGTTGTGGTGATCGGAAAAAAGAACTTTTAAAGAATCTGTATACTTTATAGTATACTTGTAAATATCCTGATATCATATTTCTGTTGCGATGTATGAGGAATGAGATCCTTGATCGCTATGCTACGCTGCCTGACGGCAGGTTTATCATAGATATTGCTACGTCCAGGGTTGACGAGCTGTTCGAGGATTTCGAGAAGATGGCTCCATTCCACAAGAAAGACCTGCAGCCTGATCTGGCAGAGTACCTCGTGGGGTGTGTCAGGGAGCTTGGGCGTCATGATTTCGTGGTACGCCTTTCTGTTTCTTCGTTGCGGGAACATGATGCTGGCGAACGGATAGTGCAGTCGATAAGGGAGTATTTTCGCTACCGCGTCATGGTGCAGCATGGCGATATGGCTCATATGGTTCGTCGTTCCGGTTTGCTGCTGCTGCTCGGGATAGTGCTTATGGTTGCGGTCATCCAGCTGCGGTTCCTGCTTTCGCCAGAGCCGTCGCTGCTTGCAACGCTTTTTTACGAGGGTTTGACGATAGTGGCCTGGATTGCGGTGTGGGAGTCAGTTGCGGGGTTTTTTACCGGCTGGTTTCCCGCATATTCCCGAATGCGGATCTACTCACGTCTCTCCGGATCTGAGGTGATGGTTGATGAAAAAAACGGGACAATGACAGACGATAAAACAGGAGGATATGATCAGTAAAACGACAGGTTTTTTCTTTCGTATATGTATTGCATTGGTATTGACATGGCCGGGGTCGTATGACGTCGTGGCATCGGGGCGCGACCGTGCATCGGAACTCTACAGGGTGCCTGAAATACGTGAGGCTCTGGATTTCCAGAGCCTGAGTATGGCGGTGGAAGGATTTGATCGTTTGAGAAAGCGGGGGGTTATAGGTAATGTCGACGTGCTGACCATCATCGAGTACCATAAGCCTTCCGTTGAAAAACGACTGCATGTGCTGGACATGAAAAACGGGGCGTTGTTGTTGTCGACCCTGGTGGCTCACGGGCGAAATAGCGGTGGAAATCAGGCTACGGCTTTTTCCAACGAGTCAGGTTCCTACATGAGCAGCGCAGGCTTTTTTGTCACTGGTAAGACATACCAGGGGAAGCATGGCTACTCTCTTCGCCTCAAGGGCCTTGAGGAAGGATTGAATTCCAATGCAGAATCACGCCATATCGTCATGCATGCAGCTGAGTATGTTTCCCATGACTTTATCAGGCAGAACGGTCGTCTTGGCAGGAGCCTCGGTTGTCCAGCGCTGCCTGAAAGCCGCTCACGAGAGGTGATTGACAGCATCAAAAACGGTTCATGTCTCTTTGTCTATTCCCCCCTTGTAAATTCCGGCATCGCTCTCCGCAACGGTGGAGCCGGGACGAAGGAGCCTTCGTCATAATCCTGTACAGCCTATGCTGTCGTTCCAGTGTTTCCTTTTCATTGCCTTCATGATGTATATGGACGTCGGGGCTGCACCGGCCCCAACGATTCCTGCAGGGCGTTCCGTGCAAGCGCATATCATGCAGGAGGTGGCCCGACATGATCCGGTTTTACAGGAACTTTACCGGTTACGGGAGTACCAGCCATTGTGGGACAATCCGGAAGATATGCGAACGCTTCTCTCGTTTGTGTATGCAGTGGAAAACGACGGTCTGGACCCGGAAGAGTACCAACCATGGCGCATACAGGCTTGCCTCGATGAGCCTCCTGCTTCTTTGCAGTTCCAGGCTGGATGCGAACTCCTGATGACTGACGCCCTTGTCAGGGCAGCCTGGCACCTGGCGCATGGCAGAGTCAATCCTGAAGATCTCGATCCGCATTGGAACATACCCTACGGGGAGGAGCGTGACCTGTTCGTGGCAAGGCTGGCGGATGCGATGCAGAAGGGGCATCTGTTCCAGGTGGTTGATTCGATGCGCCCGGTCCACAGGAAATACCTCGACCTCAAACAGGCCCTTTATCGCTACAGGAGCTATGAGGCTGACGGTGGATGGGAGTCTGTTCCGGCCGGTCCTGTCCTGTCGACGGTGGGTATTGTCGATTCCAGGATTCCTCTGCTCAGGCGAAGGCTTGCCATAACCGGTGACCTGCCTCCGGGGATGCGGGCCATTGCCGGTACTGGTGAGGAGCCCGATAGATACTCACGTCTGCTTGTCGAAGGCGTTCGCCATTTTCAGCGAAGGCATGGTCTTGCTATCGATGGTGCCGTGGGGCCTGAAACATTACGTGAACTCAACATACCGGCATCGGCAAGGACACGGCAGCTTCTTATAAACCTCGAGCGCTACCGTTGGTTTATCGGTAGGCTGGAGCCGTCGTTTCTTCTTGTCAATATTGCCGGTTTTACCCTGCATTATGTAGAGAACAACAGCTTCCGGTGGAGAACGAGGGTCATTGTCGGCAAGCCTTACTGGAAAACACCGGTATTCCGTTCAATGATGACTCATGTAGTGTTCAACCCTTCCTGGGAGGTGCCGCCCGGTATCATCAAAAAGGAGGCGCTGCCTGCACTCAGGGCTGGTCGGGATTATACCGGGGAAAACGGGCTCGAGGTCATTGGCAGGAATAACCAGCGCATCGACCCTGCCTCAGTGAATTGGAAACGCTATGCTACGGGGGGGATTCCGTTCAGGCTTCGTCAGCCTCCGGGACCCGGCAATGCCCTCGGCCGGGTCAAGTTCGTGTTCCCGAATCGGCACCTGGTCTATCTCCATGATACACCGGGGAAACATCTTTTTGACCGCACCGAGCGGGCATTCAGCCATGGATGCATTCGTGTCGAGCATCCCCTGGAGCTGGCAGCCCTGGTGCTTGGCTCCAGCATCGAGAAGGTGCATGGCTATGTAGCTTCCGGCAAGACCCGCGAAGTCAGGTTGCAGGAGCCCCTGCCAGTCTTCCTTCTCTATCTTACCGCGGTTGCTGAAGGGGACCAGGTTTTTTTCAGGCGTGATATCTATAACAGGGATGAGCCCCTTGGAAAGGTCCTGCTGCCACCGTATGCACCCTGAGAGGATGCGGCTGCAGCAGGACAGGCATTGCCGTGGCAGCGGATCAAGGGGTATAGTGCAGGTTTGGTGCAAGCCATTTTTCGGCTTCACTGGTCGTCATCCCTTTACGTGCAGCATACTCGTCAACCTGGTCTTTGTCAACGGGGCCAAGTATGAAATACCGTGCTTCCGGATGTGCTAAATAGAGTCCGCACACAGATGCCGGTGGGTTCATGGCGAATGTATCCGTCAGGGTGATACCTGTATTGGCTTCGGCATTGAGCAAGTCGAACAGCAGGGGCTTTTCGGTATGATCAGGGCTTGCCGGGTAGCCTGGTGCCGGGCGTATGCCTCTGAACCCTCCGGAGAGCAGCTGTTTCGGGGTGAGTGATTCGTCAGGGCTGTAGCCCCAGATTTCCTTGCGGACCTTTTCATGCAGTCGTTCGGCAAAGGCTTCGGCCAGCCTGTCGGCAAGGGCCTGCGCCATGATGCGGTGGTAATCGTCATGGGCTTCTGCGAACTCGTCCATGATGCCGGGAAGTCCGTGCCCGGCAGTGACAGCAAAACCTCCGATATAGTCGTTGATCTGCCCGGTTTCAGATGCAATGAAGTCGGCAAGTGCATAGTTTGGCTTTCCGTCTGGCTGTTCGGCCTGCTGGCGAAGCGTATGCAGTATCGTGTACTCGGCAGACCTCGTGTCATCTGTGTAGATAACGATATCATCACCTCTGCCTGCAGCCGGGAAGATTCCCGCTACTCCCCTCGGTGCAAGTGTCTGTTCTTTTTCAAACCTGTCCAGCAGCGCCTGCGCGTCATCATACAGTTTTCTGGCTTCACTGCCTAAGTTTGTGTCAGACAGGATGTCCGGCCAGGTGCCGCGCATGTCCCAGGTATGGAAAAACGGTGTCCAGTCGATGTATGGGCGCAGTTCACTGACGGTTATGTCATCGATGACAGTGACTCCCGGTTTACATGGGGATTCAGGAGTGTGGGGCTTCAGAACCGGCTGGTTTTTCCTTGCCTTATCCAGAGGAAGCATTTTCCGTGCAGAACTTCGGGCTTCATGGCGATCGCGCATACCTCCCTGTTCAGCCTGCAGGTTGGTGATGAATTTCTCCCTGAGGGACGGATTGACCAGGCTGTTGACCGCCGGAACGCTTCGTGAAGCGTCAAGGACGTGGACGACAGGGCCAGAGTATGCAGGAGCTATCTTGACTGCGGTATGCACTTTCGAGGTCGTAGCGCCTCCGATGAGCAGGGCCTGCTTCATCCCTTTGCGTTCCATTTCCGATGCGACATGCACCATTTCTTCGAGTGACGGGGTAATGAGCCCGGAGAGGCCTATGATATCAGCATTTTCCCGTTCAGCGGCTTCGAGGATTTTTTCGCAAGGCATCATGACGCCTATATCGACAACATCGAAATTGTTACAGGAGAGCACGACCGAGACGATGTTCTTGCCAATGTCATGCACGTCTCCTTTTACGGTGGCCAGCAGTACTTTGGCTGCAGGCCTGGTGTCCTTCTGGCGGGCTTTTTCTTCTTCGATGAATGGAATCAGGTAAGCAACGGCTTTTTTCATCACCCTGGCACTCTTGACGACCTGGGGCAGGAACATCTTGCCTTCCGCAAAGAGGTCACCGATCACGTTCATGCCATTCATGAGAGGCCCTTCGATGACGTCGAGCGGGCTCTGGTAATTTTGCCGTGCCTCTTCTATGTCCTGGTCGATGTACTCTACGACCCCCTTGATAAGGGCATGCTCCAGGCGCTTTTCAACGTCAGTATGGCGCCATTCAGCTTCTTTGGATGTAGTTTTTTCTCCCTGGGAAGCTATGGACCCGGCAAAGTCGACGAGGCGCTCTGTTGCGTCGTTGCGCCGGTTGAGCAGTACATCTTCGACTTTTTCGAGAAGTTCGGGTTCGATTTCCTGATAGACGGCAAGTTGGCCGGCATTGACGATACCCATGTCAAGCCCTGCATTGACTGCATGGTAAAGGAAGGCGGCATGCATAGCTTCGCGGACCGGGTTGTTGCCACGGAACGAGAAGGAGACGTTGCTGATGCCTCCCGATACCTTGGCATACGGCAGGTTTTTCTTGATCCATCGGACCGACTCTATGAAATCTACAGCGTAATTGTCGTGGTCATCGATGCCGGTAGCTACCGTGAGGACGTTAGGATCGAAAATGATGTCTTCAGGCTGGAATCCAACGTCTTCGGTCAGGATCCTGTAGGCGCGGCCGCAGATTTCCTTGCGTCGCTCCAGGCTGTCGGCCTGGCCCTTTTCATCGAAGGCCATGATGACTGCGGCAGCTCCGTATTCCATGATTTTCCTGGCACGTTCCCTGAAAATCTCTTCCCCCTCTTTCAGGCTGATCGAGTTGACGATGCTTTTGCCTTGCGAGCAGCGGAGTCCACGTTCTATGACAGACCACTTCGAAGAGTCGATCATGAGCGGGACCCTGGCGATCTCGGGTTCGGAGGCGATGAGGTTCACGAAATCATGCATCACCTGTTCTGAGTCCAGCATGCCTTCGTCAACGTTGATGTCGATCACCTGTGCGCCGTTTTCCACCTGTTCCCGGGCAACCGAGAGTGCTTCGTCGTACTTTTCCTCCTTGACGAGGCGGGCGAATTTCCTCGAGCCTGTGACGTTGGTGCGTTCGCCGATATTGATGAAGCCTGTTGTCGCATTGACCAGGAGCGGTTCGAGCCCGGAGAGGCGAAGCTCATGTGAAGGCTGGGGCCGTTTCCTCGGCTGCAGTGCCTTTACCGATTCTGCAATAGCCCTGATATGGTCAGGTGTGGTGCCGCAGCAGCCCCCGACGATGTTGACGAAGCCGGAGGAAGCGAAACCGGCTATCTGGGACGCCATGTATTCCGGGCTGTCATCGTACTCTCCGAATTCGTTAGGCAGGCCTGCATTAGGGTAGACGCTGACGTAACTTTCGGCAATATTGGAGAGCGCTTCGACAAAAGGACGCATCTGTTTCGAACCAAGTGCGCAGTTGAGTCCTACGCTGAGCAGGTCACGGGTATGGGCGACCGAAATCCAGAATGCTTCGGTTGTCTGTCCTGAGAGCGTGCGGCCGCTGGCATCGACTACCGTACCGGAAATCATGACGGGGAGGCGTTTGCCGCTGTTGATGGCATGTTCTTCTATGGCATAGAGGGCGGCCTTGCAGTTAAGGGTGTCGAACACGGTTTCGACAAGCAGCATGTCTACGCCGCCTTCTGCAAGCCCTTCTATCTGTTCGCGGTAGTTGTCGACTACGTCCTGGAAACTGACAGCCCTGTAGCCTGGGTTGTTGACGTCAGGCGAAAGCGAGAGGGTCTTGTTGGTGGGGCCTATCGAACCTGCCACGAACCTGGGCTTGTCGGGTGTACGTTCCGTAAACCGGTCTGCAGCCTTGCGCGCGATGCTGGCTGCCTGGAGGTTCAGTTCCCTTGTGAGGTTGGATGTCCCGTAATCGCCCTGTGAGATAGGGTTGGCATTGAAGGTATTTGTTTCAATGATGTCAGCACCTGCATCGAGGAATTCGCAGTGGATGTCGTAGATGATCTCCGGCTGGGTCAGGACCAGTATGTCATTGTTCCCTTTGAGGGGGTGGTCATGGTCTTTGAACCGTTCGCTCCTGAAATCGCTTTCTTCAAGTTTGTAGCGCTGGATCATGGTGCCCATGGCCCCATCGAGTACCAGGATCTTTTGTTCGAGTAGACTGCGTGTCGTTACGCTCATTATCCTTCTTGTTTATCTGCGAGGTGAATGAAAAAGCTGAATATACGCAATCATTGCCAAATGACAGCCAGCCATCCGGAAGGGCCTTATGGATCAGCTTTTCCGGGCAAGCCACTCCCGGATTTGATCCAGTTGTTCGGGGATGATTTCATGTCCCATGCCATACTGGTGGTAGGTAATATCTTCGATGTTGCCTGACAGCCACTCCCTGGCCTGGGTACCGTTCCCGACCGGAAGGACGTCGTCATAGGTGCCGTGCATGACAAGGAACGGCAGCTTGCGGAAGTGATCATGTTGCAGGTTGAGCTCTTCTGCGTTGTCAGGAAGCTGGCCGCTGAGCGCAATGACTCCGCTTACCAGCCCTGGCTCGTTCAGTGCAGCCAGGTAGCTCATCACAGCTCCCTGGCTGAATCCCATAAGCCATGGTTTGCCACCTTCAGGAAGGTGTGTTCTGGTGATCTCCCTGAGAAAATCGCAGAGCAGCACCCGTGCCCGGGCTGCTTCCTCTCGATCTACCCTGATGCCCTCAGGAGTGAAAGCCAGCGGAAACCAGGCATACATTTCCCGCTCGAGGACAAGCGGAGCACGTACGCTGATGATGCGGTGGCGATCGGAGACGTAAGGGCCGATCTGGTACAAGTCCCGTTCATTGCTTCCGTAGCCGTGCAGCAGGATAAGCAGCTGTGCAGGGGTTGCAGGTGAAGATGACGGACGATCGAGGTAGGTAAGCTGCATGGTATTGTTTCTTGGCATGGTATATGGTGCTGAGGGAAATTATACAATGATTCCTCCGCCCAGTACGGTGTCATCTCTGAAGAAGACCACCGCCTGCCCGGCTGTGACGGCTTGTTTCGGCGTATCGAAAACTACCTCGACCCTGTTGCGGTCGAGGGGAATGACTCTGCAAGGGGTTTCTGTGTCGCGGTATCGTATACGTGCCAAGGAGCGGAAAGGTTCACGGGGAGCAGGTATCCCGCTCCAGTTCATGCTGTGGGCTGTAAGCGTATCCCGGGCAAGCGAATCCTTCCCCCCGACATGGATCCTGTTCCGTTCCGGTTCGATCCTGTTGACATAGAGCGGTTCACTGGATGAGATACCAAGCCCCCTTCGCTGCCCTATCGTGTAGAACGGATAGCCCTTGTGATGGCCTGCCACCTTCCCTCTGGCATCGATAATTTCACCGTTGCATACCTGTTTTTCCAGTCCTGGGAGTGAGGAGGAAAGAAAGGCTCTGTAATCATTGTGAGGGATAAAGCAGATTTCCTGGCTCTCCTTTTTTGCAGCAGCCCTGACGCTGAACCTGCGGGCTAGTTCCCGAACCTCCGGCTTTGTCAGCTCGCCGAGCGGGAAGAGCGTCTGGTCGAGTTCCTCCCTCGAGAGCATCCAGAGAAAATAGCTCTGGTCTTTCGATGGATCGATACCTTTGTGTAGTTCCGGGCCGTTTTCTGTACAGATGCTACGTGCGTAATGCCCCGTCGCGACAATATCCGCCCCCAGCATCCGGGCACTGAGGAGCAGGCCTTTCCACTTGATCTCCTTGTTGCAGAGTGTGCAGGGATTCGGTGTTCTTCCTGCTAGGTACTCTTCCCGGAAGTTGGCGATGACCGTGTCCCTGAATGATGCACTGAGGTTGAGGGTGTAGACCGGTATGCTGTAAGCCGGGTCATCGCTGATGACTATCGGTGAAGGTTCGAGGGTAAGGTTGTCCTGGGCGTTATCGAGTATCCGGATATTGAGCCCGGTTACCTGCAAGCCTTTGTCGACAAGGAGGCATGCAGCAACGGCTGAATCAACGCCGCCCGAAATCCCTAGCAGAGCATGTCCTGACGTCATCATGGTCAGCTGAGTTTGTAGTCGGGTCCTCCTCCTCCTTCTGGCGGGATCCAGGTGATGACACTGCAGGGGTCTATGATCTCGCAGGTTTTACAGTGGAGGCAGTTTGACGGGTTGAGTTTCAGGACGGGGCGCGCTTCCGTATCGATGTCATAAACGCCTGCAGGACAGAAATACTGGCACGGATTGCCGTATGTTTCCATGCAGGTCGTGCTGCACACCTCGAACAGATCTTTCCTTGTAATGAGGAGGTGGCAGGGCTGGTCCTCTTCGTGTGATGTTCCGGAAAGGTAAAGGGCGTCCTCTTTGGAGAGGTAGTTCGGAGAGTCTTTTGGAGGTTGTGGTGGTGGAATCTGCCTGGGTGTATGGGGTTTGCTGCCTGATATCCCGGGAATGGAAAGCTTGAGCCCTGCCTTGAGCAGTCCCTTGTAGAGGCCGTCGTCGAATCCCTTCCGGTAGTCACGGGAATCCAGCAGCACTTCATGTATCGAAGAGTTCACGATCCGTTCCCTGTAGTCGCTGAGTGCTGCAACGGAAAAATCATTGCGCTGCAGGCATGCAAACAGGGTTTCAGCTGCCATGATTCCTGACCGGAGCGCTAGATATACCCCTTTCAGCCTTTTGAGGTCAAGAAGACCCGCGCTTTCACCGACCAGCAGGAATCCGGGGCCATAAAGTTTCGGCATCGCATTCCAGCCTCCGGAAGTGATTGTCTTTGCCCCGTATTCCAGGGGGCGCCCCCCGTCGAGTATACGGGAGACAAATGGGTGAGCCTTGAAAAGCTGCAGGTTGCCATGGGGGTCTACAAGGGGGGCCTGTGGTTCGATCGAGGTGACAAAACCTGTCGAGACCCTCGTAGCTGTCATTGCATAGACCCAGCCTCCACCGTAGGTCGATGTAGGTAGGGGATAGCCGAAGGTATGGTGCAGTTCTCCAGCTTTGATGCGTCCGGCAGGCACTTCCCATACTTCTTTGACGCCGGTTTCATATCGTTGTGTTTCTGGTGCCTCTGCATGCAGGTTGAAGGCAGCAGAGAGCTGGCGTGTCATGGAGCCGCGTGCGCCTTCCCCGATAACAAATGTTTTTGCATTGATGCGCATGCCCGGGTCTGCACCCGGTTTGGGGGATCCGTCCCGACCGGTTCCTTTGGCATCGGTAATGACTGCCTGGAGGCGTGCCTCTTCGATAACCGGTATCGTGGCGGCTGTAGAGTCGAGGATGGGGATGTCCAGTCGTTCAGCTTCCGCAGAAAGTGCCCTGCCGAGTTCACTGAGTGAGACAATGATGTTGTCGTTGTTTCGTAGCGGTTCGGGTATGAACGGCAGTGCAAAGCGACGTTGACGCGTAAGGAACCAGATGGACTCCTGACTGACTGTGGTGGTTTCTTTCTGCAGGTGTGAAGTGCTGTCCGGAAGCAGTGTGGAGAGGAGGTCTGGTTCTATGACCGCTCCTGAAAGCAGGTGGCCTCCCGGGTTGCGGCTTTTTTCCAATATTGCCACTTCAGCCTCCAGGGGTGACGCTGCCGTTGCATTATGTTTTTTGATCAGCTGCTGTAACCGGATTGCCGCACTGAGGTTTGCCGGACCGGCGCCCACAAAGACGATGTCGAAGTCGAGAGATTCTCTTTCCTGATCCACTGTGCCGGTGTTTACAAGAGTTCGGTTCAAAGCAGTATGCCATGCAGAAAGAATGTGGCAACGCTGAAATAGATGATGATGCCTGCGACGTCGACGATAGTCGCGACGAACGGGGCTGATGACGTGGCCGGGTCAAGTCCCATTTTCTGGAGAAGGAGCGGTAACATGGAGCCAGCAAGAGTTCCCAGGAGGACGACTCCTACAAGCGATGAGCCAACTGTATAGCCAATCGTGAGCCATTCGATGTTGAGTGTGCCCAGGATGAATGCCCAGAAGACGACCCTGAAGACGCCAATGAGGCCGAGTACGCTACCAAGCACCAGCCCGGAGAGGATCTCCCTTTTCATGACTTTCCACCAGTCCTGTATGGTGATTTCACCCAGGGCGAGGGCTCGGATGATAAGGGTTGCAGCCTGGGATCCCGAGTTTCCACCGCTCGATATGATGAGCGGAATGAAGGTTGCCAGGATGATTGCCTTGGAGAGTTCGTCCTCGAAAAAAGCCATGGCGGACGCTGTCAGCATTTCACCAAGGAAGAGTACTATCAGCCAGACTCCCCTTTTTTTGATGACCTGCAGGAGAGGGAGGTCCATGTAGGGCTCTTCGAGCGCCTCGATACCACCGAATTTCTGGATGTCTTCGGTTTCTTCCTCTTCAGCGACGTCGAGCATATCGTCGACGGTGACGATACCTATGAGGTAGCCGTTGGAATCGACGACCGGCAAGGCAACCCTGTCGTATCGCTTGAAGGCCTCCAGGGCGTCCTGCTGGTCCTGTGTCGCTGTCAGCGTAATGATTTTTTCTTCTGAAATGAGCTCCCTGACGATTTTGTCTGGCTGCGAAAGCAGGAGCTCACGGGATGCCAGTTCGCCGATCAGTTTACCGTAATCATCTATGACGTAGATGACGTTGAGGGTTTCACTGTCGTGGCCGTAGCGGCGAATGTAATCAAGAACCTGTGCTATGGTCCAGTTTTTCTTGACACTGATGTAGTCGGGCGACATGAGTCGGCCGACGCTGTCTTCCGAGTAGGCGAGCAGTGTCTTTGCAATCTTGAACTCTTCAAAGGAGAGCAGCTTGAGCAGTTCCTGTACGACATTGCTGGGCAGTTCCTCGAGCATCTCGGTGCGGTCATCGGGGGACATGCTGTTGAGGATGTGGCTAACATCCTTCTTGGCAAGGGCCTGGAGCAGGTTCTGCTGTGCATCGAGATCGAGGTATTCGAAGGTCTGGGTTGCGGTTTCCCGTGAAAGCAGCCTGAAGAGGATAGCTTGTTCGTTGCCGCTCAGGTCGGAAATGAGTTCAGCAAGGTCCACCGGGAGCCAGTCGGTGAAAATACGCTGGAGGGCGCTGAAGTTCCGCCGCTCTATCAATTCACGTATTTCTGGTAGAATTGGGGTGCCGATCATTTCCTGGCCGATTAAAAGGTGGAGTAAGAAACCCTGTGACCCAACTTCGCTAAAAAACAGAATTTTTCTTCAACTTTCCAAGGCATCATGATGCTTTTTGCGACAACGTGCTGCTGCTTTTCCTGCAACGTAGGGGCTTGAGGAAATATACTTCCTCCAGGGAAGTTCCGTGCTTTGGGTAATCCCTATTCTTTCGGAGGTTCCGATCTCTTCCGGGAGCGGGGTGTCACCTTCTTCAATGTAGAGCTGATGGCTGTGGAGGAGTGAGCTGCTGTTCAGTTCCGGCCCGATGCTCATTGCCTGCGTCAGTTTCCCCGGCCCATTGGTCAGTATGGTACCGCTTTTCGAACCACGGTTCCGCTCCATGACCGGTATTCCTTCAAGTGGTTCGAGGGCCCTGAGCAGTACCGCTCCGGCTGTCCCTTCGGGTTCGGTAACGATATTCATCAGGTAATGGTTGCCATAGGTGAAATAGATGTAAACTGTTCCGGGAGATGCAAACATTGGTCTGTTGCGTTGAGTCATACCCCTGTAGGCATGGCATGCGCGGTCTCCAGCTGCCAGGTAGGCTTCTGTTTCGACGATCTTTCCTTTGAGCAGTTCGCCCCCAGGGGTCTTGTGGACAAGCACCATGCCCAGCAGTTTTTCTGCCATGAGCAGGGTGGGGTGCCTGAAAAAATCCTCTTTTATTCTGTGGTTACGCATGCCGTGATCCGGTGTGTGACAATAAGTAATGGGACCCTTTGTAAAAGCAGGTCTATGTATTATAATGTAGCAAGTCATGACTGAAGATCAACAGCGCTAAACTCCTCGGTTTTCCATGGGCAGAATTATTGCGATTGCGAACCAGAAAGGTGGTGTCGGCAAGACAACTACGGCGGTAAACATTGCAGCCTCGATAGCGATTTCCGAGTTCAGGACCCTCCTGATAGACATCGACCCGCAGGCTAATGCAACATCAGGGTTCGGTCTCGAAACGGAAGACGAAATAGAAAATACGTTTTACCACGTCATGGTCCAGGGGGGGAATGTGCGTGATGCAATTCGTTCGTCCCGGCTGGAGTATCTCGATGTGCTTCCTTCGAATGTCAATCTTGTCGGCATGGAAGTGGAACTGGTCAATATGCGGGAGCGCGAGTACGTGATGCAGAAAGCGCTGAAGGATGTGCGGGACCAGTACGATTATATCATTATCGACTGTCCCCCTTCCCTTGGACTCATTACGCTCAATTCACTGACTGCGGCGGATTCTGTCCTGATACCTGTCCAGGCAGAGTATTATGCGCTCGAGGGACTGGGCAAGCTGCTGAATACCATCAGCATTGTTCGTAAACACCTCAATCCGCGTCTCGAGATCGAGGGTGTGCTCCTGACGATGTTCGATGCCCGCCTTCGTCTGGCAGGCCAGGTTGCAGAAGAGGTCAGGAAGTTTTTCAAGGACAAGGTCTACCGGACCTTCATACGTCGTAATGTCCGTCTTTCCGAAGCCCCCAGTCACGGCCTTCCCGCACTGCTCTACGATGCACAGAGTCTGGGGTCGAAGGATTATATGGATCTTGCGCAGGAAATTTTCACAAAAGACGGTAATATCAGGAAATTCAAGGCCGGTGCAGGGTAGCTGCCGGCAGCGTTGTACGCTTCAGGATAGAACATATGGCAAAAAAAGCGTTGGGAAAGGGCCTCAAGGCGCTTATCCCGGATGAAGGTTATATACAGTCAACTTCCCCGGCAGAGGCAAGTGGACATCGTGAAGCGGAGGCGGCTGGGGTCATCGGAAGCGTTCCTGTCGAGAAGATTGCCGCAAATCCCTTTCAGCCGCGTAAGGAATTTGACGAGGCAGCACTCGAGGAACTCAAAAACTCCATTATAGAAAATGGCGTCATACAGCCGGTTACGATAAGCCGTGACGGGGATGGTTACCAGCTGATCAGCGGTGAGCGTCGCCTGCGTGCGGTCAGGCAGGCTGGTTTCCGTTTCATTCCCGCCTATATCATCGATACGCCTGATGATGCGGTAAAGCTCGAGCTGGCCCTTATCGAGAATATCCAGCGTGAGGACCTCAACGCGATCGAGGTGGCCCTTGCCCTCAAGAGCCTGGTAACCTCATGCAACCTCACCCAGGATGAGGTCGCCCAGAAAGTCGGCAAGAATCGTTCGACGGTCAGTAATTTCCTCCGCCTCCTGAAGTTGCCTGAAGAGATACAGAACAGCATTATCGTGGGGGAAATATCCCAGGGCCATGCACGGGCGCTGATCAACCTGCCTAACCAGAAGCAGCAGCTGAAGGTATGGGAGCAGGTCATTACCCGTAAACTTTCAGTGCGCCAGACCGAGGAGCTTGTCAACGCGATGTTTCGCCAGAAACCGGCTGAAAGGGGATTGTCTTCAGACCATTCGGGTGACGAGGCGGTCAGCCGCATAGAATCGCTGCTGCGTGAGCGGTTCGCTACCAAGGTCAGGATAGAGCGCAGGCAGAAAGGACGCGGCGTTATTCACATACAGTATTTTTCGCCTGACGACCTCGAGCGGATACTCGAGCTCATGGGCGAGGCCTGAGTGCCGAATCAAGAAGACGCAGGAACATATGAAATATACACTTGTAGGAAACGGAAGAATGGGACAGCAGGTACAGGCTGTCGTTGAGAGTTCCCGGGAACATGAAATCCATGCAGTACTGGATGTCGATGCGGCGATAACGCCGGAGAGTTTCAGGGGGGCGGACGTTATCATAGATTTTACCGTTCGTGATGCTTTTCTTGCCAATCTCCCGGCAATGCTTGCCTCGGGGGTGCCTGTGGTTGTAGGGACAACCGGGTGGGACGGCAAGATTGACGAGGTGAAGGCCATGGTTGCCCGAAACGGGGCTTCACTGATGTATTCAGCGAATTTTTCGCTTGGTGTCAACATTTTCCTTCGGACCGTCAGAGAGGCTGCCAGGATGATAGACGCATTCGACCAGTTTGATATCGCGCTTTCAGAACAGCATCATACCGCGAAGGCTGATTATCCGAGCGGTACCGCATTGCGGGCGGCGCAGATGGTGCTGGATGCGAGTACGAGGAAAAAAAGTGTACTGCCCGATCTTCCTGAAGATCGTAAAATCAGGCCAGACGAACTTCAGGTGGCATCCATACGCCTGGGCTCGGTTTTCGGCCAGCACGCTGCGCACATAAATTCCGAGTTTGACGATATCGTTATTTCGCATACGGCAAGGAGTCGGCAGGGGTTTGCCGGCGGTGCCGTTGAGGCGGGCAGGTGGCTGGCGGGTCAGCATGCTGCGAATCCTGGGTTCTATACCATGGATGATTTTCTTGACGAGGTACTCAGCTAATTGCTGACATGCAGGATTCTCGACCAGGAAATGAGGGCGGGGCGCAGGAACGGCGCCGCTCGTTATGGATCGGGGCGCTCATGGTGCTCCTGACAACGACTGCGCCCTACCTGACGCTGCTCAACGCGTTCTTCTTTTCCGGAATACTTTTCAGCGGCGCTCTTGCGACATACCTCTATATTGTCAGGGCTCAGGTCAGACTTCCCTACGGGGAGGCCTTCTTTTTCGGTTCTCTCGCCGGGGCAGCGGGAGCTGTACTTTCAGCTGTGGTTGGCTATCTGCTTGTGTCGCTTGCAGGGTATCGCCCCGGTATAGAGGGACTGATGCTGCTTATCAGGTGGATGGAAGCCATGGCGCCCGACCAGTCCGCGCTTGTTGGGGAGCTTCGAGCCATTCTGGAGGCTCCGGTGCAGTTGAGCCTTGCGGATCTTGTGTTCAGCTTGCTCCTCAGTGTGGGCATGTATGCTCCGGTTGCAGGACTGGGTGGGGTTATGGCTGTATGGCGCCTTAAACGGATGGCTGCACGTTCATGAGGGTGCTTACCAGTTGTTTGTAGTAATTCCTGTCAATTTTCTCCGTTCCTTCCAGGAGCTGCCACTCTGTGAGGCGAGTGATGCTCCGGGGGGTTTTAAGTGTGCCCAGGTGTTGTGACAGCATCCGGTGTAGGGCGTCGTTATCCGGAGCCGCAGGTGATCCCTCGATAAACGCGGCAGGCCTGTTGCCGTATTCCTTGTCTGGCGCCGGGACGACGACAGCCCGCAGGATCCCCGGGATTGCCTGGAGTTCACGTTCGATCTCTTCAGGATGGATGTTTTCACCGCCTGAAATGAACATGTTGTCCATCCTTCCAGTGACATGCAGTGTGCCGTCTTCATCTATCAACCCCGTATCCCCTGTGTGGAACCATCCATCGCCATCGGTGTGACAGGCTATTCCACTGGGACCGAGATAGCCTTGCGAAAGACATCGTCCCCGAACCAGGATCTCTCCGTTACGGTCTATTGTCAGTTCCCGGTATGCCAGGACCTTTCCGGCAGCAACCTGTTCTGCAGGGGCAGGGGTTGTCGTGACCTGTGAACTCATCTCGGTCGACCCGTAACTGAGGTACACCGGCAGTTCTGTTGCACGGGCTTTTTCCAGCAGGGTTTTTTCCACTGCACTGCCGCCCAGAAGTATTGCTTTGACCTGTTGCATGTTATGTACGATGCCTGGCTCGTGGAGCATTCTGTAGAGCTGGGTAGGTACAAGGGAGAGGTGGGTTGGTGCTGTCCTCCTGAGGGTGTCCTGGATGCTTTCGCCCAGAGCGGGAAGCACGATGGTCCCTCCTCCTGCCAGTGAGCGCACAAGTACTGCATAGCCTCCTATATGGAACAGGGGAAGCGAGAGCAGCCAGCGGTCGCCGGGCATGAACGGTATGTTTATATTGGATCCCAGTGCACTGTAGTAATGGTTTGCAACGCTGTGGAGAACCGCTTTCGGGTGTCCGGAGCTGGAGGAGGTGTGGATGATGGTCGCTGGAGATGTTAGTGCTGGCTCCATGTCTGCCTGGGGTATGGCTGCAGGGGATGCAGCAGCTGTGCTTACGAGTTTTTCCGCTGTCAGTATCCGGTATCCCGGGAATGCTTCAGCAAGTTCTGCAGGGACGATCACTGCATCCGGCGAGATGTTGCCAAGGTTTCTTGTGATAGTTGACGGCGGGATACGGTTGTTCATTGGGGCTGCAATGGCAGCGGTCCTCAATAGGGCCAGGAGCAACATGACGAGGTCGCAGCTATTTGGCATGACGAGCGCTACCCTGCTGCCTGAACAGATACCGGCTGTACGAAGGGCATGGGCAGTCTGTGCCGTTTCATGTTCAAGTTCCCCGAATGAGAGCGTTCCGGTTACTGTCATGAGTGCCGGGGCATCGCCATGGCTTCGGGCTGCTGAACTTACAAGGTCCATTGATCGATTTTCTTGAGCTTTTGCATATTCGGCCTGGTGCTTTTTTCCCAGGCACGGGCGGCGGGTATGCAGCCATGTTCAGTTTCAAGTGCAGCACTGATGATATCCGTTCCCAGCTGTCGGAACGTATCAAGTCCTGCTGCATGGGTCGCAGAGCGGAGAGTTATGCAGAGCAAAGCGTAAAATCCCAGGCTGATACCCGATTCGAAGGCTGAGCTGATGATCGGAGGTATGTTCCGTTGTTCGGCTTCCTGGATGAGCCTGATGGTTGCCAAAATTCCGCCAATCCTCGAAGGCTTGAGCACATAGGCGCCGAGGCAGGACTCGGGCAGGTGATGCCGAATATCAGGTGATTGCCACAGGGTTTCGTCAAGCGCTATCCTTATGCCGGTCCTGGCATGGAGTTCTTGGATATCCCGGGGATTACCGAGAGGTTCTTCGATATAGCTGATACGTTGTTTGGGCAGCGTTTCGAGAAAGCGGCTTGCGCTGTCGAGATCGAAAGACTGGTTGCTGTCAAGCCTGAATTCCACCTCTTTTTCCAGTTCTGCATCGAGTAACCGTATCTGTTCGGCTACGGTATCTGCATCCCTGTTCGTGACTTTGAACTTGAATGAGCGGTATCCCATGCTGTAGTGTTCAAGAGCCTGTTTTTCAATATTTCCGGGGTTCCCGTACACCAGTGCGTTCAGGGGGACAAGGGAGGGGGTCGCTTCGGGTAGCGGGAATGTCCCCCGGATGGAGGCTTGAAGGTTGCAGGCAGCCATTTCCAGGCCTGTTCGGACGGATGGCATGAGGTGACCGGGAAATTCCGGTATCTTATGGATGGAGGATTGTGTTGCGATGTCCACCATGGCTTCTTCAATCCGGTTGCGCAGTTGTTCGAGCGCTTCGGGCAGAGTTTCGTCATGGAGGCCGGGCAGTGGGGCAATTTCTCCGTAACTCCTGTGCGTGCCGTCAGGAGTGGAAAGTTCCAGGATGAGGCCATCCCTGTTGCTGATATGCCCCCCCCTGACGGGAAGGGGCCTCAGCAAAGGTATGGAGTAACGGTATATGGCAGACCGTAGAGGGTTCAAGGCCTTTTTGGGAATTTTCCGAAATCAGGTTTGCGTTTTTCCACGAAGGCGTTTTTTCCTTCCTGGGCTTCCTCGCTCATGTAATAGAGCAGCGTTGCATTGCCGGCAAGTTCCTGGAGCCCTGCCTGGCCATCGCAATCCGCGTTGAGGGCCGATTTCAGGCACCGGAGGGCGAGAGGAGAGTGCTGGAGTATTTCACGGCACCACTGGACGGTTTCCTCTTCGAGCCGGTCAAGTGGTACGACAGTATTGACAAGGCCCATGTCAAGTGCTTCCTGGGCGTTGTACTGGCGGCAGAGATACCATATTTCGCGGGCTTTTTTCTGCCCGACAATGCGAGCCATGTAACTTGCACCCCATCCTCCGTCGAACGAGCCGACTTTTGGCCCTGTCTGGCCGAAGATGGCATTATCTGCTGCAATGGTCAGGTCGCAGATCATGTGGAGTACATGACCGCCCCCGATTGCATAGCCGGCAACCATGGCAATGACCGGTTTCGGACAGGTGCGGATATCACGCTGGAAATCAAGGACATTGAGCCTGTTTACACCTTTTTCATCAGCATATCCGGCATCGCCCCGGATTTTCTGGTCGCCCCCTGAGCAGAATGCCAGCGGACCTTCTCCGCAGAGTATGATAACGCCGATTTCAGCATCATTACGCGCATCTTCAAGCGCCTGGATCATTTCGACCACGGTCTGCGGACGGAACGCATTTCGGCGCTCGGGTCGGTTGATGGTGATTTTTGCTATCCCTTCGGCTTTATGGTAGAAAATATCGGTGAATTCACCGGCCGTTATCCAGGTTATGCTGCTCATGGTTGCAGTATGTCTTGCGTGTTGAAAAAATGCTGTAGGCGGTCTGCTGCAAGCGTGGTGTTTTCAAGTTGCAGCGCATGACCGCAGCCCGGAATGATCTCCAGGGCTGCATGGGGAGATAAATTAACCAATTGGCGACCAATCTCAACGTATTTTGTGTCTTTTTCGCCAGCCATGAACAGGATAGGACAACTCAGGTTTCCGAGTTCTTTCCACAAGGAGGGTTGTAGGCCGGGGGTCATGCATCGCAACGAGGCAGCTACGGTTTTCGGGTCGTTTTTTTTCCTTGCCTCGAGAATTTTCGGGAAGTCCGGGTTCCTGGCAAGGCTTGCAAAGAGCGGCTGGCTGTACCAGAACCGGAGGAAGGCTTCGAAATCATGCTCGATCATATCTGCAAGCTTCCTGTCGTGCTGCAGTCGCTTGTTGCGCAGGGTTTCGTCTTGAATGCCGGGGGATGATGCCATGATTGCCAGGCTGCTGACCAGTTCAGGCCTCCTGAGAGCAAGGGCAAGGGCGATTCGGCCTCCCATGGAGTAGCCTGTAATATGCAGTGGCGCTGTTGCAAGCTGATCGATGAATCCTGCCGTCGCATCGACGATGTCGCTGAATGTGCACCTCCTGACGGTATCCCAGGTGCTTCGGCCATGTCCGGGAAGGTCCGGTAGTATGCACCGATAGTGCCTGGCGAGGATGTCGCAAAGGGGAAGCCAGTCGTTTCCTGATCCGAGAAAACCATGCAGGAACAGTACTGCGTTTCTTTCCGCTGGGCCTGTGTGGTGACTGTGGAAGGTGCAGTATTCCGTTTTGGTCAGCATATGTGCTTTCGGATGATGTCCTGGAGGCGCTCGTTGAGTTCCCTGTGCTGTACCCAGTTTTCCCTTCTTGCTGTTACAACCTGCACGATGCCGCTCTGACCGCTCTCCCTGAGTGTGAGGTAAGCCCTTCGCAGTTCGTCATTGGTTGCCGGGGTAGTGCAGGGGATTCCGAATGTCGCTGCCGCCGTGGGAATATCATACTCCTGGGGGGTGGCAAAACAGGTTTCAAAGAGCTCTTCTTCAGCAGAGGCCGCAATGGGGAGGAAGGAAAATATACCCCCGCCATTGTTGTTGACAACCACGATGTGCAGGGGGTGGGACCGGCGCCTGAGGAGGGCGAGAGAGTTGAGATCGTGCAGGAAGGAGATATCACCGATGACGAGCGTGACCGGGCGTTGCAGGCCTTCTGAAAATCCGGCTGCAGTGGCTATGATGCCGTCGATGCCACTTGCTCCGCGGTTCATGGCGATTGGCAGCCTGTCCTGGCGAACTGCTGCCCCGTAGAGGTCCATGTCACGAACAGGCATGCTGTTGGCGAGGAAGAGCCCATGGTCGGGGCTGACGAGCGTGGAGATCAGGCGTGCTGCAGATGGTTCGCTCACGGTATCTTCGGGAGCGAACCATCTGTCCAGTTCTGTTTCCGTTTCTGCAAGGAGTTCTGTCTGGAGCCATGACTCTTTGGGTGTGCTGATGCCCTGTTCCAGCATTGCCCTGGCGAACATGGCGGGATTAGCATCTATTTCCAGCGTAACCCTGTGGCTGGGATCGTAACGGTCAGGATAGGACTTGATGAGTACATAGTCCTGCAGGGTCCACTTTTCCAGGGCGCGTTCCACTGAGCGGCTTACCAGTGCACCGCCAAAATGCACAATGACATCGCATCCGTCGATGCCGGGGGTATCAGGGGCGAGGAGCAGATGCTGCAGTGGTTTGAGGGAATTCTGCAGACGCAGGGTCGACGAAATGTCGGCATACAGAGGTGCGTTGCAGTGCCTGGCGAGGCTGATGATTGCTTCGGCTCCTTCAGGGGTTTCCAGCCTGCCGACTACAAGGAGGGGACGGTGGGCTTTGTCAAGGATGCGTGTTACCGTTGCAACCGTGTCGGGTGACGGTTCCTGTACGGTACGGATTTTTCTGCTGAATGGTCCGGTGGCAGCCAGCCATGATGTCACTGGCCCTGTCCAGGGGTGTGCTTCAGGAGCGACCACGACCGGATCAAGTGGTTCGCGAAAGGGAATGTTGAGATGCACCGGCCCTGCAGGGGTATCCTGGCTCCGGGCTATGGCATGGTCGATGGTCGAAAGCAGTGAGGCTGCAGGGTAGTCAGGAGAAGGTTCGGGAAACTGGAACGCCCACCTCGTGTATCGTCCGAACATACCTTCCTGGTGAATGGTCTGGTTTGCGCCGGTTTCACGGAGTTCATGAGGTCGATCCGCTGTCAGGAGCAGCATGGGCTGACGATCCATGGCTGCCTCAACCACGGCGGGATAGTAATTCGCAGCAGCAGTTCCAGACGTGCATACCAGGGCGGCAGCTTTTCCTGTGGCCCGCGCATACCCGAGCGCGAAAAAAGCTGCAGCACGCTCGTCAGGGAAGATGCTGCAGCTGGCTTCCGGATGCCTGGCTGCAGCCGTTGTGAGCGGTGTTGAACGGGACCCTGGCGAGATACAGAACATGGTGATGCCCGATCGTACAAGCTCTTCAATAATGAAGTCGCTCCACAGGGTGGTGATGGTTCTGCTGTCAGAGAGCTTCATAAGAGGGGTCAGACTTTTCTCCGGAGGTGTATGCGGGACATCCTGTCATGGCAAGCATATCGGCGATCTTATGATCGACTTCCTGCCATTCCATGCTTGGATCCGATCCTTTGACAAGGCCTGCACCGGAGAACAGGTGGACTACCCGGCCATCGGCAAGCGCTGACCTGATACCTACGGCAAATTCTGCTTTGTCAGGACTTATCCAGCCTACTGGTCCGGCATACCAGCCACGGCTGAACGGTTCAAGATGCATGATATGTTTCAGTGCCTCTTCTTTCGGGACTCCTCCGACTGCGGGTGTTGGATGGAGCGTTTCGAGAATGGTTGCATCCCTTGCGGCATCATGGCGCAGGGTAGCCGTACACCGGGTGTAGAGGTGTACGAGGTTGTTGAGTTGGAGCGCCCGGGCTTCGTTTTCCATCTCGATGGTTGTGCAGATGGAGGCAAGTTCGTCGGCAATGGTGTTTTTGACAAAACTGTGTTCACGGATATCCTTCTCCGAGTTGAGTAGATGATCACATGCTGTCGTTCCATCTGTTGCGCCACGTTCCCTGGAACAGGTGCCGGCAAGCGCTTCAGTGACCAGGCTGTTGTTGTGCCTGTGGTAGAGTCGCTCAGGCGTGAAGCTGAAAAAGGCCTTGCCTTCCTCGGGTTCGAGGTAGTAGCGATAGGTCGAACTTTCCGGAAAGGGATAACGGAGCATGAACAGAAGTGGGGAAAATCTCTCACTGAAGGTGAGCGATGTCTGGCGGGCAAGGATGATTTTAGCCACGAAACCTTCACTGAAGGTCTGTAACACATCGTTACAGCGTTCTATCCATTCCTTCCTGTTCGGGAGGTAGGAAATAGTGGCTGGTTGCGGGATGACTGCGTCTGGAGCTGATGACTCCAGCTGCATCCGGTCGAGGGAGTCGAGCAGGTCCTGGCATGACTGGCGCAGCGACCGTCCTTCCTGCAGTACCAGGTGGCATGAGAGTTCCTGCCGGCCGTAGGATGAGGTGACCTGGAGCTTGGGAAGTATGAAATAGAGTGATGTAAACGGAGCCCAGGAGGCATCACGTCGCTGGAGGTTGTTGAAACAGCAGCCTCCAAAATACCGGGCGGCAATGTTTTTATTTTCCAGGGTTTTTTGCAGGAAACTGAAGCTTTCGCTGTTTGGGGCGTTGTTGTCACAACTGATGCTGTCAGCCGCCCCGATGCCTGCAACACTGTCAGTATGATCGCGGTTCATCCAGAACAACCTTGGGTAGGTATTCTGGTTGTGCAGCCAAGCGAGTGTGTCAAGTGGTTCGAGTTCGGTTCTGAATGTGATGAGCCTGCCAGGAGAGCTTTTCCTGCCAGGATCGGAACAGAATTCATGGATGCTTTTCCTTATCATGGCAGTGGCCGCCGCAAGGGGGAGCGGGCTCCGGGCTGCCCTGATGGTAGTATCAGCGTAAGTAGTCATGTATGCAAGAGCGGATTACCTCACGGCACAGTCAGGGGCAAACTGCGGCTGCCGTGCATTGGACTCGGTTACATTACTTTTTATTGTTTTCGGGATAAAGGTGGCGTTCCAGAGAAACTGAAAGATAATTGTTTTTCTCCTGAAGCCATGCATAAATCTTGAGGGCATCATCATTTCGACCGGTTCTTATGTAGCTGACGGCAAGGTTGTAGTAAGCTTCTTCGAACGCAGTGCTGTTATCTATAGCCTGCAGGTAATAAGCCGATGCGTCGTCATATCGTTCCAGTTTGAAGTAGACATTTCCGATGTCATACAGCCTCAGTGAGTCACCGGGAGAAAATTCGAGGCTTCTCGAGAAATAATCGAGGGCCGTTTCGAAATCGCCGCGGTTGAATGCCATAGCTCCCATGGCCGGATAGATATCTTGCGCTCTTTCAGGGTCGAGTTCCAGGGCTTTGGCAAAGGCTTTGAAGGCTTCGTCGGATTGTCCCTGCCGGGCATAAGCAGTCGCAAGACTTATATGTCGGTCCGGGTTTCCCGGTTCCTGCCAGACCTGCTGCTGTAATTCATTGATCCCGTCCTTTTGATTATTGCAGGAAGAGAGCAGTCCGGCACAAAGCAGTCCTGGAATGGCCAGTTTGCTTACCTGGCGTTTGGTATATTTAGTCATAGTTCAGGAATATAATCAGTAAGGGGTTTTTCTGCTAATTGCCACCCGTTGGCAGGCTATGTACTAACATAACCAGGATCAGTTTCATGTGCACCTTGTTTGGTAATGACAAGATGGTAATTTCTGCAAGCAGGCGTACTGATATACCGGCCTTTTATGCAGAGTGGTTCATTCGTCGTCTTGAGGCGGGAAGCTGCGCTGTGCGCAATCCATATGATCGCAGCAGGTTCAGGGAGGTGTCGCTGAGGGCTGATGATGTGGCAGCCTTCGTTTTCTGGACGCGGTTTCCCCGGCCATTGAGGCTTCGGTATGCAGCCCTGGAGCACCTGGGCATTCCTTCCCTGTTCCATCTTACTGTTACAGGGTATCCTCGTCGTTTCGAGCCGGGAATGCCGACTGTAGAGGAGGTTATTGCCGAGTGTGAACAGCTTGCAGGATTGATTGGCCAGAATCGGATTGTGTGGCGCTATGATCCAGTCATGCTTGCACCGGAGATCGATGTGGGTTGGCATATCCGGAATTTCAGATGGCTGTGCGAACGCCTGCATCGTGTGGCAGGCAGGATCGTGGTGACGTTCATCCAGCACTACCCGCATGTTGCGGCCCGGAGTGACAGGCTTGGATGCCATAGTCCAGGGGGAGTGCAAAAAGAGACTCTTGCGTCCTCGTTCCTGGAGACGGCAGCATCATTCGGTATGCCATTGCATGGTTGTGGTCGAAGGGATGGAGCGGAGTTTTTTCTGCCGGGCCGGTGTATTGACAGCAGCATGCTCAGGGAGCTTTTCGGTCTTGAGCTTTCGGGCCGGAAGGATCCCGGCCAGCCGGATGTGTGTGGCTGTATGCGGAGTATTGACATTGGTGCATACGGGAGCTGCCTGCACCGGTGCGGTTATTGTTATGCAACCAGGGATTTCAGGGAGGCGGAGAGGTTTCATGCCATGCATGATCCCCTCAAGCCATGGTTATAGGGGTTGTTCCTTACATGGTCTCATGATACTTTACTGAAGGGGCATTTTTCACTGTCCGCTCATGACAATGCATCGAGGAGAGGTGCTCTGGAGATATATTTTTTACAAGTAGACATTGAATTCTATGGCTGCAGATAAATCAGAGCGGCTGGCGGTGCTTATAGATGCTGACAATACTCAGGCATCGATTATCGAGGGGTTGCTTTCCGAAATTGCCAAATATGGAGTGGCCAGCGTCAGGAGGATATATGGTGACTGGACTTCCCCGATGCTTAAAAGCTGGAAAGAGGTGCTGCTCGAGCACTCCGTACAGCCAATGCAGCAGTTCGGCTATACGAGGGGAAAGAATTCAACGGACAGCGCCATGATCATCGATGCAATGGATCTCCTCTATACCGGGAATTTCGATGGTTTCTGCATTGTATCGAGCGACAGTGACTTTACAAAGCTTGCCTCGAGGATACGGGAGTCAGGACTCACGGTCTATGGCTTCGGGGAGAAGAAGACACCTTCGCCTTTTGTTTCAGCATGTGACAAGTTCATCTATACCGAGGTGCTTCGGGCCAGGAGTAGTGAAAACGAGGCTATTGCGAGGAAGTCGACGACTGAACTGAAGAACGATACCCGACTTGTCCGCCTCCTGCGTAACGCTGTCGATGCTTCGTCGGATGAAAGCGGGTGGGCACACCTTGCTACAGTCGGCAATACTATCGCCAAGCAGAGCCCGGATTTCGATCCACGTAACTACGGCTACGGAAAGCTTGGTGAGCTGGTGTCGGCAACCCGTCTGTTCGAGACTGAGGAACGGCTTCAGGGGGACGGGCAATCCAAATCGATCTATCTGCGGAACCGCAGGGAGGCGAAGAAGAAGTCTTGAAGCGCCGTGTATGATGCAGGGTATATAAGTCATATATTATGCATATACGCAATTATCCTGTAGGAGGCGGTTATGGAAACCTTGAAAAAAGGAAGCAAGAAC
>JGI10211J34971_10000111_pt1 | contig 62017 bp, 57 predicted proteins | sample Etolagsediment_FD_34971 | JGI IMG/M metagenome (IMG submission 34971) | reverse complement strand
ATTTGTAATATTTAGTTAAGTTTTAATTGTTTTCAAGTTAGTGTGATCTGATCTGAATCTTGGGTCACGTCAACATGAAACTCCAAACTCCAGTCAGTAATACTGACTAGGCCTTAAATTCCAATGGAATGTAAGGCCTTTGACACAGATAAAATCAACCCGCTGAAAGAATACAGAATCATATTTCTGATCAGTTACTGAGTTACCAATCAATTTGATCACATAAGAATTCTCTATCTTCTTTGAGATCCTGACCATTAATATACCGTTCTATCGATTCCGCAGCGACTTTTCCCTGATATACTGCTTTAGCCACTGTTTGAGGTCCTAAAACATTGTCACCACCAGCAAACATATATTCCAACGACGTCTGCAGTGTTCTGGCGTCAGTGTCGAAGGTACCCCATGACATGAGTTCTACATCTGTTCCGGTAATAGCAGTATGCTCAACATTCTGACTGATAGCAGGAACAATAGAGTCTGCCTCGATCATAAAATTAGAATTTTCCTGGACAACAGGACGACGCCGACCTGAATCATCGGGTTCACCAAGTTCCATTCTAATGCATTCAACTTTAGTCAGTTTACCATTCTCAGAATGTATTTTTACTGGAGCAGCAAGAAATTCAATGCGAACCCCTTCCTCTTCAAGGTGATGAATTTCGGCTGAAGATGCAGGCATCTCTTCACGAGATCGTCTATAGAGTATAAAAACATCTGTAGAACCAAGACGTAACGAGGTTCGGGCGACATCAATGGCAACATTTCCACCACCAACAACCACCACTTTCTTTCCAAGATCCAGCTTTTCACCTAAATTTACACGTCGCAGATAATCTACTCCATGAAAAACACCGGCTGTTGTTTCTTCATCATCAAGCCCAAGTTTTCTACTGGCATGGGCGCCAACACCATTAAAAATGGCATCAAATCCTTCGGCTCTGAGATCGGCAATGGTTTTATCTCTGCCAATAACGACGTTGGTATGAAGAGTGACACCACAATGCTTTAAAGCATCAATTTCTGCATTTATGATGTCTCGTGGGAGGCGAAATGGAGGGATGCCTACGGTAAGCATACCGCCATACACTGGCAATGCTTCAAATATTGTACAGGGAATTCCCTTATGGGCAAGCCAGTAGGCAACTGTCATTCCTGCAGGTCCTGAGCCAATAATAGCGACCTTTTTATCACCAGGAATAGCACATGCAGTCTCCATTGGTTTCTTATTCTCCACCATCCAATCAACAATAAATCTTTCAAGCATACCAATAGCAACAGATTGTCCTTTTCCTTTGCCACGTACACAAAACCCTTCACATTGAAATTCGTGGGGACAGACTCTGGAGCAAATCGCAGGCATGGATGAAGTCTCACGAATAGTCCAGTATGCTTCTTCAAACTTCTTCTCACGCAGATGCTTAATAAATCCTGGAATATTATTATGAATAGGACAGCCATTCATGCAGGTTGGTTTTTTGCACTGGAGACAGCGCTCTGCTTCAAGAATAGCTGTAAACTCACTGTATCCAGAAACAATTTCATCAAAATTCTTCACACGCTTAGCTGGAGACGTTTCAACTGGCATCTGTCGTGCTATGCCCATGCGTTCCTTGGCTTTCATACATACTCCTCAAAAAGATAGATTATCAATATCAAATAAACTGATACAAAAAAGGTAAAAAAAAAGGTCGCCCAAAAAGGACGACCTTCTAATATTACTATAGATTACTTAATCAAGCAATCTTAGATGCTTTGATTCGTGCAAGTGCGCGCTGCAGAGCCGCCTCGGCCCTGACCTGATTAAACTGATCATCATGCGCGGCAGCCTGAGCAAGGCGTTTTTCAGCCCTCTCTTTTGCCTTCATAGCCCTATCCACATCAATACTACTACCACTTTCGGCACTCTCAACAAGAAAGGTAATTTTATTATTAGAGACTTCAGAGAAGCCGCCACTAATCATTAGACTTTTCCTGCTATTACCCTGTGCATAGGTCAGGATACCGATTTTAATAGTAGAAAGAAAAGGAGCATGATTGGCCAACACACCAAAGTCACCACCATATCCAGGTGCATTAACGATATCCACATCCTCGCTAACCACAGCCCCGGCAGGAGTTACTACTTCTAAATGTATTTGTTGTGCCATTGTATATCCTCGTATGCTTGTCAGTTAGTTTATGCGTTGGCTTTTGCTTCTTTTTCAAGAGCTTCAGCAATTGAACCAACCATGTAAACTGAGTTTTCAGACATTTCATCATGTTTGCCTTCAAGAATTTCCTTGAATCCAGCAACAGTGTCTTCAACGGCCACAAATTTACCTGCCATACCAGTGAAAACCTCAGCAACTGTAAAAGGCTGAGAGAGGAAACGCTGAATTTTACGAGCACGTCCTACGAGAATCTGATCATCTTCTGAAAGTTCATCCATACCAAGAATTGCGATAATATCCTGAAGATCTTTGTACTTCTGCAGTGAAATCTGAACACCACGGGCAACATCATAATGTTCCTGGCCAACTACGTTGGGGTCAAGGATACGGGAAGTTGAATCAAGTGGATCAACAGCAGGATAAATACCAAGCTCAGCAATCTGACGAGAAAGAACAACGGTTCCGTCAAGATGAGCAAATGTTGTAGCGGGAGCAGGATCTGTCAAGTCATCTGCAGGTACATAAACACACTGTACAGCAGTAATAGATCCCTTATTCGTTGAAGTAATGCGTTCCTGAAGTCCACCTAAGTCTGTTGCAAGTGTGGGCTGATAACCAACAGCTGAAGGAATACGACCAAGAAGTGCGGAAACCTCGGAACCAGCCTGGGTAAAGCGGAAAATGTTATCTACGAAAAAGAGAACGTCCTGTCCCTCTTCATCACGGAAATACTCTGCAGCAGTAAGGCCTGTAAGAGCAACTCGAGAACGAGCCCCTGGGGGTTCAGTCATCTGACCGTAAACAAGAGCAGCTTTTGGTAAAACTCCTGACTCTTTCATTTCGTTGTACAGATCGTTTCCTTCACGAGTTCGTTCACCAACACCACAGAATACCGAAATTCCACCATGATGCATGGCGATGTTATTAACCATCTCCATCATAATAACGGTCTTTCCACAACCAGCACCGCCGAACAGACCCATTTTTCCACCCATAGGGAATGGGACAAGAAGATCGATAACCTTAATACCAGTTGCAAGAACACGAACTTCGGTATCAAGATCTGTAAATTCCGGAGCTTCACGGTGAATAGGCATTTTTTTGCTGTCATCGATAGCGCCTAATCCATCAACCGGACGGCCAACAACATTCATGATACGTCCAAGGGCAGGCTGCCCTACAGGAATGGTAATAGGAAGTTCACTGTCACGAGCTTCCATGCCACGAACCAGACCATCGGTCGCGTCCATGGCAATACAGCGAACAGCATTATCACCAAGATGCTGGGCAACTTCGATTACCAGATTATCAGCATCATCATTAATGCCAGGGTTGGATACAAAAAGAGCATCCAGAATTTTTGGTAGTTTACCAGCTTCAAATTCAACATCGACAACTGGTCCAATGACTCTTGTAATTTTTCCTACGTTTTGCTCACTCATCGGGATATCTCCCTCCTCAAAGTATTATATTTGCGTATGGTTATTATCCCTTAAGGGCTTCGGCGCCGCCAACAATATCCATCAGCTCACCGGTAACAGCAGCCTGCCTTGCTTTGTTGTACACAAGGGTGAGGTCGCTTACAATATCCTTACATGCGTTAGTAGCGTTATCCATGGAAGTCATTCTTGCTGCATGTTCGGAAGCACCGACTTCAAGCATGGCATGATAAATTATGACATTCAGGTACAGAGGCTGCATAACATCCATGATTTCTTCGGTTGAAGGCTCATAAATATAGTCTCCTGCCTGTTTTTTAATCTCCTCACCTTCGGTTTCGATTGGAGTGATGGGGAGCATCTCCTGAACGACAGGTCGCTGAATGGCTACAGATTGAAAACTACCATAAATAACTTCAACTTTATCAGCAGCGCCACTGAGGAAATTAGTTGCTACATCCTGAGCGATCTCTCTGGCATTAAACATCTGAAAATCAGACATGATATCAATAAAACGAGTCCGAACCTTTCCCGTTTTTTTCAGAGACTGGTTTCCTTTTTTTCCTACACAGACAACACTAACCGTCTTTCCCTGAGCCTCATACTCTTCAATCTTTTTATGAGCGAGTTTCAGTATGTTTGAATTAAAGGATCCACACAATCCCCTATCCGATGTTATAACGACAAGTTCCACGGTTTTAACATCACGCACATCCATCAGGGGAAAGGCGTCGGTATTTCCACCACCCGAAAGATTGGACATGGCCTCATTAAACTTGTCGGCATAGGGACGGAAATTCTCCATCTTCTCCTGTGCACCACGAAGCTTAGCAGAAGCGACCATGTTCATGGCAGATGTTATCTGTGCCGTCTTCTTGACACCAACTATCTTATTTTGAACGTCTTTTAAACTAGGCATATCAAGCGTTCTCCTCTATTATTTGAGGCCCTTGGTTGCCTTAAAAGTTTCACCGAAAGCATCAAGTGCTTTATTCAGTTTGTCTTTAATGGCATCAGTGAATTCTTCCTGCTCTTTCAGGTCTGCAAAGATAGAGGCATCATTGGACTCAATATAGCTGAACATCTCATCCTCGTAATCCCTCATAGTGTCAATTGGAAGCTTATCAAGATAGCCATTGGCACCTGCATAAAGGATGGTAACCTGTTTTTCCATGGTAAGTGGTGCGTACTGTGGTTGTTTTAAAATTTCAACCAGACGTTCACCACGAGTCAGCTGTGCTTGAGTCTTAGCATCAAGATCAGATCCAAATGCAGCAAAAGCAGCCAACTCACGATACTGAGCAAGGTCTAGGCGAAGTGTACCAGCAACCTGTTTCATTGCTTTCACCTGTGCGGCACCACCAACACGAGATACTGACAGACCAACGTTAATGGCAGGACGAACACCTGAGAAGAACAGGTTAGGCTCAAGATATACCTGGCCATCTGTGATGGAAATAACGTTTGTAGGAATGAAAGCAGAAACGTCACCAGCCTGGGTCTCAATAATTGGAAGTGCAGTCAAAGATCCGGCACCAAGTTCATCAGAAACCTTGGATGAACGCTCAAGGAGACGGGAATGGTTGAAGAAAATATCTCCAGGATATGCCTCACGTCCTGGTGGACGACGAAGGAGCAATGAAAGTTCACGATAGGCAACGGCCTGTTTTGACAGATCATCATAGACGATAAGTGCATGCTGGCCATTATCACGGAAATACTCACCCATGGAAGTTCCGGCAAATGGTGCAATGTACTGCATAGGAGCAGGATCAGAGGCACATGCAGCAACTACGGTGGTGTATTCCATTGCACCGTGTTTTCTTAGGGCCTCAACAATAAGTGCTACCGTTGATTTTTTCTGACCAACAGCCACATAAATACAATGTACGTCTGTATGTTTTTGGGCGATAATAGCATCAACACAAAGGGCAGTTTTTCCAATCTGCCTGTCACCAATAACAAGCTCACGCTGTCCACGTCCTACTGGAGTCATGGCATCAACGGCCTTAGCACCAGTGTAACATGGCTCATGTACACCTTTACGGGCAATAACACCAGGGGCCAGAACTTCTATTTTGGAACTCAGCTTTGCATTAATAGCACCCTGTCCGTCAATAGGGAAACCGATACCATCAACAACACGACCTTCCATCTCCGGTCCAACAGGAACCTCTGCGATTTTCCCGGTACGCTTTACAAGGTCACCTTCTTTAATTTTGGTAACCGAACCAAGGACTGCACAACCTACGTTGTCTTCCTCAAGGTTGAGAGCCAGACCCATGATTCCACCAGGGAATTCAAGAAGTTCCATGGCCATACAATTTTGGACTCCGTAAACACGTGCAATACCATCACCAACGGAGATGACGGTACCGGTCTCATTCAGGTCAATACTGGTTTCGTACTCACCAATCTGATCTTTTATAATCTGACTGATTTCTTCGGCTTTGATTTGCATTGCTACTCTCTCCCCTTAATGGAATCTTTTAAACTCGCAAGTTGTGTTCTGATACTTCCGTCTAATTCAAGATCACCAACCTTGGCAACAACGCCACCAATGATTGAAGGATCCACACTGGTAGTCAGTTTCACTGTCTTGCCAGTAAGCTTTTCTAATGTTGCCTGCACTTTGGCCTGCAATTCTTCACTCAGTTCTACTGCTGAGACTACGCTGCCATGACTGACATTTTTTTCTTCATCAACCATGATCTGGAATTCTTCTGCAATATCAGGAAGAACGCCAGCACGTTTTTTCTCGACCAGCAGGTTGAGAAAATTGCCCATAACTTTATCAACACCCATGGAAGCAACAATTCCTTCCATTACCTTTTCGCGTACATCCATCGGGTAGAGGGGGTTGGTAAGAGAGTCCGCCAGACTGCTGTCGGTGGCAAACACTCCATTAAGGCCCTGAAGAGCATCGTTATACTCATCAAACTTTCCGTTTTCCTTACAGACTGCGAAAAGTGCCTTTGCATATCGTCTTGCTAAGATAACCTGTTTCACTGGACGGCCCCTACTTTATCTAAGTAATCTTCGATAATCTTGACCTGATCATCAGCTGTCAGATTCTTAACGATTAACTCCTCAGCCATTATTGCTGCCTGCTCGGTAACGCTCACCTTAAGGCTACGTTTAGCCGCAGTAATTTCATTGGCAATTGCCATTTCTGCAGAACGTTTAATATCGGCAGCTGATTTTTCTGCAGCCTCTATGATCCTGACCTTCTCAACCTCGGCCTGAGCAACAGCTTTTTCAACGATAGAATCGACGTCTTTCTCTACAGATTCAAGCTTTGCGGAAAACTCTTTGTAGGCTTTTTCAGCATCAACTTTCTTCGCCTCAAGATCTTCGATCTCATCTCTAATCTGTTTACGGCGAGCACCGAGTCCATTGGCAATCGGCTTAGCACCAAACTTCACCAGGATGATCATCAGCACGATAAAGTTCATCACACGCCAGCCGAGATCTTTGAGCTTTGCAGGCGACAGACTATCAACCGCATGGGCGTCACCATGTCCAGCAGCATCACCGTGGGCAGCGCCATCACCATGAAGTGCCGCAGTTTCTGTTGCATGATCTTCAACCACTGCATGCCCGGCAGCACCATCACCATGCATCTCAGCAGAGACATGGGCATCCGCCGTGGGCATTCCCTCACCAGTTGCCGCTGTTGTTCCGTGGTCAGATGCCCAGACAATACCTGCAGCCAGGGCAAACCACAGAATCAGCGCAACAAGTGCACCTTTCCCGATTGTTCGCTTCATCTCCCTCATCCTTACAGACTCCTTCCCAAAATTTTTCCTGCCATGGCAGAAGCAAATCCGTCAAGTCCGGCTTCAAGATCTTTTCGAGCAGCCTCAACCTGGGATTTAATATCCGCCAGCTGTTTATCTTTATCAGCATCGGCTTCAGCCTTGATTGCGGCGAGTTTCTCCTCACCGGCGGCTTTTGCCCCGGCGCGCGCATTATCAAGTGCAGCCTTGGCCCTGCTAGAGGCCTTGTGCATTTTTTTGTCTACTTCTTCCTGACGTCTGCGGGCGTTATCTTCGTACTTAGTTACATCATCACGCATGCCTTGTAACTTGACTTTTCTTTCCTTCAAAATCTTCAGTACCGGCTTATAGATGACTCCATTGAGGAGAAACATCAGAACGATAGCATTTACGATCTGAAGAAACAGGGTAATATCCATTGAAACCATTTTCTCTGCTCCTGATTAGCTAAGATAACTCAAAAAAATCGCCCAAAATGAATGGTGATTCACAACACGAAAAACGGTTCTACCGCATATACATTACGCTGTCAACTTTTTTTAGGAGAGTCAAGGGCTTGAATTTCTTATTTTGAAACAAACGGTTTTGAACAATAGCTCGATTTATTTTACTATTTCCTATAATTAGAATCCTTCGAACGCTTGGAAAAGCACTTATTGGATTTAATAACTAAATTTTTGTGGTAATGGTTTACAGTTTTTTTCACTTTATAACCCAAAAAACAGGTTACGCTCCACCCTCCATTTCACGCAAGACAGATATCTCCGGCGCTCTACCCACCACACAAAACTGCTATCTAAACTAAAGGTTGCTGCAGTGATCTTTTCCTTAAAGTAAGGCCTCTTTCTTTTAAACGCCTTATCATTGATTATTTGATCAAGAGCTCACGGACATGTTCGTGCACAGAAGCGATTGCCTCCTTTATTTTATCTGGCATGGTGCCACCAGCTTGTGCCATGTCTGGCCTGCCCCCCCCCTTACCACCAACACTTACTGCAACCCTGTTAACAAGCTCACCAGCCTTTATTTTCTTTGTAAGATCATTTGATACAAGTGCAAGTAACGCAGCCTTACCATTAATTTCACCGCCAAGCACTGCCACACCAGTCCCAAGGGCATCGCGCACTCTGTCACCCACTTCACGTAAGGTTTTCGGACTATCCAGTGGGATGGCAGCTGCAATAACTTTGACCCCTTCTATCTCTGCTGCAGATTCCATAAGATCAACAAGATCGGTGGTTGCAAGCTGGGTGGACAAGTCAGCAACCTGCCTTTCGAGGGATTTATTGCTACGAACCAGAGTTTCAACTCGATCAACAATATTGTCTGGCTGAACGTTCAACATTTCGCACACATCATGCTCCCGTCTTGCCTGGGAAAGCACTCTCTCCAGAGCAGCTCTTCCTGTTACGGCCTCAATCCTTCGCACTCCTGCCGCAATGCCACTTTCTGATACAATCTGAAAAAGACCTATGTCTCCTGTTGCCGCAACATGAGTTCCGCCACAGAGCTCTTTAGAAAAATCTCCAAGACTCACAACTCTGACACTGTCTCCATATTTCTCACCAAAAAGGGCCGTTGCTCCCTGCTCAATTGCCTGGTTACGCTCAAGTACAGCTGTATCGGTAATGATGTTCTCTCTAATTTTCTCATTTACCCTTCTCTCAACAGCCTCTTTTTCATCGGCTGACAGCTGTGAAAAATGCGTAAAATCAAAGCGAAGACGATCATGTGTCACCTGGGACCCTGCCTGTTTAATATGATCCCCAAGGAGTTCTTTCAAGGCCGCCTGAAGCAAATGAGTTGCAGTGTGATTGGAAGCGGTGTCATTACGCTTGGCTGTTTCAACTTCGAGCTGAACAGTTGCCCCTATAGACAGTATACCCCTGGTGACCTTTATCCTGTGCAGGATAATTCCTTCACCCTCGCTCAGCGTTCCGTACACATCAGCCTCACCACCATCCCAGGACACAGTTCCTTTATCCCCTGCCTGACCACCTGCTTCTGCATAGAAGGGAGTAGCACTCACAAACAGCTGTCCCACTGTTCCAGTTGGCAACTCTTCACATACATCCCCTTCGTGATTGAGTAGTCCAAAAACCACCGCTTGAGAGCTAAGCCCAGCGTAGCCAACAAACTCACTCCTGTTTCCACTTTCAATAAGTTGTTTCAGGCCTTTGCCAAGAATGCGTACATTCTCACCCTTGCGTGATGCACGGGATTGATTTCTCTGTTTTTCCATGGCGGCAGCAAAACCGTCATGATCAAACTCCACCCCACGTTCCAGTGAGATATCGCGTACAATATCAACAGGGAAACCAAAGGTGTCGTAGAGCTTAAAGACAAATTCACCATTTATCAGCTTATCATTAAGCTTAGCAAGTCGCTTTATCTCTTCATCAAGCATGGAGAGACCGTGCTCCAGGGTTTCTCCAAAACGCAGTTCCTCATTATTAACAACCTTAGCCAGAAGATCCGCACAATCCTTCAAGTGAGGGTGAGCATCTTTCATGGTGTTTGTCACCTCAGCCGTCACTGCTTCAAGAAAGGGTTTAGTCAACCCGAGGTTACGACCATATCTGATGGCACGGCGCATAACCCGGCGCAACACGTAGCCGCGTCCTTCGTTAGAGGGAAGAACACCGTCGGCAACCAGAAAAGTGGTGGCACGGGCGTGGTCAGAAATGACCCGCATGGCAGTAGTATCATCCTGATTAGCCAGATACTTACAGCCAGACAACTCTTCAAGTTTTTGAATGACTGGCTGAAAAAGGTCCGTATCGTAATTGTTAAATTTCCCCTGTAGAACCGCTGCCACTCGTTCAAGACCCATTCCGGTGTCAATGCTGGGCTTTGGCAGAGGCGTCATTGTTCCGTCCTCTGAACGATTAAACTGCATAAAAACGAGATTCCACAGTTCAAGGAAGCGATCACAATCACAGCCGACCGCACAATCAGGGCGATCACAGCCTGCCTCTCTGCCCTGGTCAATATGAATTTCGGAGCAGGGACCACAGGGCCCAGTATCTCCCATGGCCCAGAAGTTGTCTTTTTCCCCCAGACGAACAATACGCCCCTTGGGAAGATCTTCTATCTTCTCCCAGAGTTCAAATGCTTCATCGTCATCCTCAAAAACAGAAACCCACATTTGCTCAGCAGGAAGTTTAAGCTCTTGAATAAGAAACTCCCAGGCAAACCTGATGGCATCCTCTTTAAAATAGTCACCAAAAGAAAAGTTACCGAGCATTTCAAAAAACGTATGATGTCGGGCTGTATAGCCAACATTTTCGAGATCGTTGTGCTTGCCGCCTGCACGCACACATCGCTGACTTGTCACAGCACGATTATAATCGCGTTTATCTTCGCCCATAAACACCGTTTTAAACTGTACCATTCCGGCATTTACAAAGAGGAGGGTAGGATCATCATGTGGAACAAGGGAGGAACTTTCAACCCTGGTATGATCATGTTTTTCAAAATACTCAATAAAACGTCTGCGGATTTCTTTTCCTTTCATGACTTTTTCTTTATTTATAGGTTTGGGATTATAAATTTTTTGGTTTACATGTGGTGTTAAATGATATGTGGCAGAACTTCCTTAAATTGAGTGCTTCCTGCCTTTGCCAGTAATTCATACAGTATCATTTCAGCTGGTCCTATGGCGGCTCCGGTATCACGCAACCTTGCCAATCCTAAAAGATGGTTTTTTTCTAAACGTGAAGACACTCCGTCTGCTACTATCCATGACGAAAACCCGAGTTCCTGTAACCCAAGTGCCGTTTGATAGACACAGATATGCGTTTCTACACCTACAAGTATTGCAGTATCCACTGTAGCGGGTAAGGAGCTTACCAGTTTCTTGGTTTCTGCATTAGCAAGCGCGTTAAATTCAATTTTATCAGGCCTTGGAACTTCACCCATTAACTCTTCAAGACCTGTAACATAAGCCCCCAAGCCTTTTTTGTACTGGGTGTTGGCTATCACAGGCAAACCAATAATTCTTGCGCAGTTTACCATTTTGATAATGGTCTCGGTCACTCTGGATGCCTCATGAATATGAGCCATTAAGCGTTCCTGAGGATCAATTATATGAAGGTAGCAACTTTCTGATTGTAACATTATCCAACCCTCGACGTTTTTCTTACAACAACTCTTCTTTCCATAAACCAAAAAAAAGCATCCGTAAAGATTACGGATGCTTTTTTTCTCTGCCAACAGGCAGATATACTAGCTTTTCCTACTATTAATGATCGACTGCTGCTTTAGCTCCCATTGGAACACGAATGTCCTCAACAAGATGCTGAATGTGCTCTGGTGGTGGAGCAGTAAAGCTGGAAGCAGTAAGAGCAACAGCAAAGTTGATCACCGCACCCACGGCACCAAAGGAACCAGGGGATATCCCCATGAACCAGTTAGCAGCTACGTCTTTGGCCATTTCTGTACCGGGAATAAAGAACCAACCCTTAAACCAGAAGATATAGACAAGGGTAGTTCCAAGACCAGCAAGCATACCAAGTACAGCACCAACATTATTAACACGTTTTGCAAAAATTCCCATCATGAGTGCTGGAAATATTGAGGATGCAGCAAGACCAAAAGCCAGGGCAACAACCTGGGCCGCAAATCCTGGAGGATTCAGTCCAAGATACCCAGCCACAGCAATAGCACCTGCCATTGCGATACGACCAGCCATAAGCTCAGTTTTATCATCAATATTCTTTGCAACAATGCCCTTAACGATATCATGGGAAATCGCTGAAGAGATCGCAAGAAGGAGTCCAGCAGCGGTTGAGAGCGCTGCAGCAATTCCACCGGCAGCAACGAGTGCAATAACCCAGTTTGGAAGCCCTGCAATCTCTGGATTGGCAAGCACCATGATATCACGGTCAACTTTGATCATCTCGTTTTCGACAACTTTGCCGTTTGCATCGGTACCTGTGAAATTCTTACCAACATACTGAATACGTCCGTCACCGTTTTTGTCTTCAAATTTCAACAGACCGGTTTTTTCCCAGTTTGTAAACCAGGAAGGAAGCGCATCAATTTTCAGATTCTGGGTAGTATCAGGGGCGATGGAATCTGCCTGAATGGTATTCACCAGATTCAAACGAGCCATGGCACCAACACTGGGAGCAGTGGTATAAAGGATCGCGATGAAAACCAGAGCCCAGCCGGCTGAAGAACGTGCGTCTTTCACTTTAGGTACGGTAAAGAAACGGGTAATAACATGAGGAAGCCCCGCAGTACCAATCATCAGCGACATGGTCAGAAGAAAGATATTGATCGTACTCCCCTTCTGCGTCGTATAGGCATCAAACCCCAGATCCACCAATGTCTTATCCATCTTATCCAGGAGGAAGACTCCTGAACCATCCGCCATTACCGAGCCCAAACCAAGCTGAGGAATGGCATTCCCGGTGAGCTGCAGGGAAATAAAGATAGCTGGTACGGTATAGGCAAAAATCAAAACACAGTACTGAGCTATCTGGGTATAGGTAACACCTTTCATTCCACCAAGAACGGCGTAGATAAATACGATTCCCATACCAAGAAAGAGACCATAGTTAAACGGAATTTCGAGGAATCGGGAAAAGGCAACACCAATACCCTTCATCTGGCCGATAACATAGGTAAGAGAAGCTACTATCAGGCAGATAACGGCCACAACACGGGCAGTCTGAGAGTAGAACCTGTCACCAATAAACTCGGGCACAGTGAATTTTCCATACTTTCGCAGATAGGGGGCAAGGAGCATGGCCAAAAGACAGTAACCACCAGTCCAACCCATAAGATACACGGAAGCATCATAGCCACTGAAGGCAATGAGACCAGCCATGGAAATAAACGAGGCGGCAGACATCCAGTCGGCGCCTGTGGCCATACCATTCAGAACCGGATGCACACCCTTACCGGCAACATAAAACTCTCCGGTGGTGGCAGCACGAGCCTTGATGGCAATAAAAATATAGAGAGCAAAAGTTGCCCCTACAACAGCATACGTCCACATTTGTAGATTTGTCATTCTCTCATCTCTCCCTAAGCTTCACTGACGTGGAATTTTTTATCAAGCTGATTCATACGCCAGGCGTAAAAAAAGATCAGAACCATAAAGGTATAAATAGAACCTTGCTGGGCAAACCAGAAACCAAGTGGATATCCACCTAAAATCCTGACGGCATTCAGCTGGTGCACAAATAAAATTCCCGCACCAAATGAAACCGCGAACCAGACGATCAGACATCCGATGACTAACCGGATATTCGCCTGCCAATACTTCTGAGCATCATTCATAACTCTCTTTCCTCCTTATTGGAATTGTAATGAACCTTTATCCTCACAAAACGACGCCTTATACCATACCACCCCGATCGGTGTCAACGATGGACTGACAAAGGGCCTAAGGCTTTTCCCTACAGGGAACACAACTAAAATTTATTCACAACACATTGTTATCTAATATCGGAAACTTCCCACCCTACCGGACTGAAAAATATCCTTTAGGGTCACGAGTCCGCCTTTCCGAAATTTCTTTATTAAATAGAGAAAAAGATAGGCGGTCTGCAGAGCATCCTCAAGCGCATCATGGGGTTTAAACTGAGGGAGATTATACTCCCTGCCAAGATCGTCGAGACTGTAACTTATCTCACGTGGATTATGTTCATGGTAATGACCGAGCTGTACTCGCTTATACCCCTGAGCCATACGCATAGTATCCACACCTGGATTGGAAAGTGTTCCACCCATGACTCGAGCTGTTGCCTTATTCAAAAAATGCATATCCAGAGGAAGGTGATGACCGACAAGCAGACTCCCTTGGATATATTCAACAAATCTTGGCAGTACGACATCAATCGGTTCGGCTGCCTCAAGTTGTTGCGGTGTTATGCGATGCACCAGCGTTGCCTGTGTGGGATCCATGTTCTCAGGTTTTATAAAGTTATGAAACATGGATGAAAGATCAATCTGCAGATCCCTGATCATCACAGCCCCAATGGAAATCAGCTCATCTTTCTTTTTATTCAATCCTGTAAGTTCCGTGTCGCACACCACAAAGGTATACTCGCTCAAAGGACGCCCCTGATCAAAACTGGCAAAAAAGTCTTTGTTGGCCAGCAGCTGTGGAGCAGCTCTTTGAAACCAGCTGCCGGGATTCAGCAAATCAAACATTTTCAGGCAACCGGGTACATTTTATCAAGCACAGAATAAAGCCTTTCAATAATAGTAAAAGCATCCTTCAACATCCGCTTATCCAGATCAGACAACTGTTCAGGATTAATATGATTATCTGGCAGGACACCCTCCTCAATCTGCGACAGCTGATGAATTAAACGCTGCTGCATCTGCAGTTCGTATGCATCATTGGCAGAGGACCAGATTTCACGATTAATGAAATCTGCATCATAGAGAGCTTTGAGGCGGGCAAGGGTATTGGTTTCACTGATACCATTTTTCAGGGCAAGAACACGCGCAAAGTTCACAAATGGAGTCAGTCCCTGTCCTTTAATGTCAAGATGATTCTTGTGTTCCCCATCCTTATTCACAATAAAGTTCTTGAAAAAGGACAGCGGCACACGTGTGGCCATGCACTGCCGGGCCAGGTGAAAAAGAAAGATATCCTTCTCTTTGGCCTTCGCATTGAGATGACTGCGCAGATCCCTTGCCAGAGATGAATCACCAAAACCTGAACGAAAATCAAAAAAGATAGTGGCATTCAGGAGTTCAGCAGGATCCGGTGCATCTATCCATTTGCTGAAATAGTCCTTCCACACAGAGAGTGGCTGACACCATCTGGGGTTGGTGGCCATTATAAAACCAGGACATAGCGGGTATCCGCAGTTGACCAGATGGCCAATGGCTTTTTCCGCAAAACCCTTGAAATAGTTTTCGGCCGCAAGCTTCTCCTCATCATCAACAGGATCAGCATAGAGTATGGCATTATCCTGATCTGTTTTAAAGGTCTGCTCTCGTCGGCCTTCACTCCCCATAAGCAGCCAGCAGTAAGGAACAGGTGGCGGCCCCAGTTCTTTTTCAAGAAGTGTCAACATACGTTCGAGAATATGATCGTTTAAGATCGCTATCATCTGGGTAATATTGCCGGCCTTGGCCCCCTCTTTAATCAGACCGCGAATAACATCGGGAATCTTCTGAGCCAGAACATACAGGCCACTGATTTGCTGCTGTCCACGTATCTCTTTAAACAAATAATAGGGTGAATGGCCCTGAAGCAGCATAATATCATGGGAAGTCACCACGCCAATAACACGACCACCACGCTCCACTGCCAGGTGATGGATGGATGTTGTCATCATTTTCAGCAGGACATCAAAACAAAGCGCCTGGGAAAGTACCGTCTGTACAGGCCCTGTCATGATATTTTCCACAGGGAGACTATAGTCCAGTCCTGCGGCAACCACCTTACTCCGCAGGTCTCGATCGGTTATAATACCAACAATTTTCTCTTCATCGGCAGGATCATACACAAGAAGACTACCAACCCGGTGTTCAGCCATGCTGGCCGCTGCCTCCTGAATTGAACTTCCACTGGAAACCTTGCGCAGCGTTTTTACCAGATCACCAACGCGTACCGAAAAAAGATAGAGATCATCACCACTACGGTTCGAAACCTTATGGTGGCGAAGCTCATTGTAGGCAGTGGTGACTATCTTTTCAGAAAAACTTTTCAAATAATAATGAGCAAAAGAAGGCTCCTGCTCAACAAGCCTTAGGAAAATCTCCCGGGGCAGCAGAAAACAGAAGGTGTCCTCCACTGTCTCAATATTCAGATTTGCAGGCGTTCCACGAATAATTCCCAGTGCACCTATATAGGCGCCAACCCCACGAAAATCCTTAAGGGTCACATCTCCCTGATCATCTTCGATAAAGGCCTTCACACCACCACGCTGAATAAGGTACAGATGAGTAATATCAGTTTCACCCTGCTTCAGGATACGGGTCCCCTTGGGGTAGAAATCAACACGGCAATGGTGAGCAAGGTCGTTGAGCGTAGCATCATCAAGACTGTTAAATGGCAGAATACCTCTGAAAAAGGCTATTGCCATTTCAGGCGCTACGTTATGAACATCATTACTTGGTGCCATTGTTTCTCCCGCGACTACTCCTGACAAACAAAAAAAGCGGGATTTTCTTCAACAGAAAACCCCGCTTTTCACTTCACATAAAAATCTCTAAATCTGGCAATTCTTTCTTTCGAATTGCAGTATTTGTGAAAATATACAAAATGCTACTTTTTATCCAATGCTTTCTTACCATTAATCAGATCGTCAACAACTGAAGGATCGGCAAGAGTTGAGGTGTCACCAAAATCCTTAAAGTCATTTGCTGCAATCTTACGCAGGACACGACGCATGATTTTACCACTTCTGGTCTTTGGCAGACCTGGGGCATACTGGATCGCATCCGGGGTAGCTATTGGCCCAATCTCTTTTCGTACATGAGTCCGCAATTCCGCAAGCAACTCGGGAGATTGTTCAACACCGGTGTTTGGAGTAACAAATGCGTAGACGGCTTGTCCCTTAATTGGATGGGGCATGCCAACTACAGCAGCCTCTGCAATCTGTGGATGAGAGACAAGGGCAGACTCAATTTCTGCAGTCCCCAAACGATGACCGGAAACGTTTACAACATCATCAAGACGTCCCATGACCCAGAAATAGCCGTCATCATCCTTACGCGCCCCATCTTCAGGATCATATGTATCCTTGTAACGACTGAAATAGGCCTTTTTGTACCGTGCAGGATCGCCAAATACACCACGAAGCATTCCAGGCCAGGGTTTACGAATAACAAGATGACCACCTTCGTTGGGACTGGCCTCTACTCCTTCCTCGTTGTATATGGCCACATCAATTCCAGGAAGCGGCAGGCTCGCAGAACCTGGTTTGGTCGGTGTTGCGTAGGGCAGTGGTGAAATCATAATACCACCGGTCTCTGTCTGCCACCAGGTATCAACGATGGGCAGCTTCTCTTTCCCAATGTTTACATGGTACCACATCCAGGCCTCTGGATTGATTGGCTCACCAACTGAACCAAGGATACGGAGGCTTGAGAGGTCATAACGCTGGGTAGGACCATCACCATCACGCATGAGGGCACGAATAACGGTGGGGGCTGTATAAAAAGTATTTACCTGAAACTTTTCAACAATCTTCCAAAAACGATCCGGGCCGGGATAGGTTGGAACGCCTTCAAACATAACAGAAGTAGCGCCAAGTCCAAGAGGACCGTAAAGTATATAGGAATGACCGGTAACCCAGCCGATATCAGCAGTACACCAATAAACATCATTATCTTTTAAATCAAAGACATACTGACAGGTGTGCATGGCGTAAGTAAGATAGCCACCTGTGGTGTGTACAACTCCCTTCGGTTTGCCTGTGGAACCGGAGGTATACAGAATGAAGAGAATATCCTCAGCATCCATGGACTCAGGCTCACAGGTTGAGGCAATACCTTCTGCTGTTACCTCATCGTGCCACCATGTGTCGCGCCCTTCTGTCATGGAAACTTCATTGCCACCACGTTTCACTACAATACAGTTTTCAATGCTATCACATTCGCTTAGGGCCTCATCGGCATTCGGCTTTAAGGGTATGGTTTTTCCGGCACGAATTACCGCATCGGCAGTAACCAGAACTTTGGCTTCACAATCCTGAATACGACTCTGCAGGGCAACTGAAGAAAAACCGGCAAAGACTACGGAATGCATGGCACCAATCCGGGCACAGGCAAGAAGTGCAATGGACAGCTCGGGAATCATGGGAAGATAGATGGAAACCCGATCTCCCTTTTTCACGCCCTTTTTCTTTAGAACATTCGCAAAACGACACACTTCTGTATGCAGCATCTGATAGGTGTATACCTTAACATCTTCCTCAGGCTCACCCTGCCAGATGATAGCGGCCTTATTACGGCGGCCGTTTTCAAGATGACGATCAAGGCAGTTGTAAGATACGTTCATCTTTCCGCCTTTAAACCAGCTAAACTCTGGCTTGTCGAAATCGGCTTCAAGCACGGTGTCCCATTTCTTGTCCCAGGTCACAAGCTCTTCAGCACGTTCTGCCCAGTATCCTTCTGGATCTTCTATAGATCGCTTGTAAATCGCTTTGTATTCTTCAAGGCTTCCGATGGCAGCAGCCTCTCTCCCTTCGACTGGTGGCTCGAAAACTCTTCCTTCGCTTAACAGGCTTGTGATTTTATCGTCAGTTGAACTCATAAAAATAATCTCCGTTTACAGAGCTCACCTAAAAAACAAACTGCAAATTGATAGTTCGTCTCTGAGTGAGTCCTTGGTCGTTTTGCCAAATCAACGAATAGTAAACCAATCAGCAATACTGATAACAAGATACTATTCAGTAACTTAGCTCTCTATTTTCCATCATACAAAATTAAGGTTGTAACATTCCAAGAGGCCCTACCATATTCCATTTTACAAGCCTTCTGTCAAATAAAAAAAAAAAACGCTGGTATCAGTTTTAGTTATGTTAGAATTCATTTTTTTTCTTTTCTTTCTCCGGGAAAACCAGTATTCATAGGCTAACTTTTTCAGAATGTTAGGATTTCTTTAGCAAACACCTGTAATACAATAGGCTTCTCAGCTGATATCACTTCAAAATGCGCCATACTTTAGAAAAACAAATAAAAATATTGCTTCAGCAAGGGCAGAGCAAAGAGGTAATTTACAAGCAACTCGTTACTGACAGTAACAGAAACGAGCTGATAAACCAATTGAACAACCTGCCTCGTGGTGATCGTAAAAAGAAAACATTCGTCATAACCCTGTTTCTGGTTATCCTCCTCACGCTCTTAACCATCAAACAAGCTCTTTTTGTCTATCTTCATGGAAATTCGGCTTTTTCATTGCTACTCGGCTTTATCGCACCAATCATTCACGTGTATATTATTAGAGAACTACTGCTCAGTCATCGTCTGGCGTACCAGCTACTGCCGTTGCTTTCAATTTTAGCCCTTTTTCGTCAGGAAAACAGGATCGTTCCAGATATGTACATGTATGCATGTATGGCCATATTATCAGGAGCACTCTACCTGTTTCTCTTTCCGAAAAAAGAACAACTACCCTTCCACACACAATAATGCAGTCTTTACTTGACGCGAGGTAATCCATGGAAAACGAACAAATTGATGCCATGTCCAAACTCCTGAAATCCATGTCCCACCCCATACGCTTGAAAATTCTCTGCCTGCTACAGGATAATGAGATGTCCGTCGGTGATATCAGAGAAGAGGTAAAAACAACCAATGCTAATGTTTCCCAACACTTGAACATCCTTCGCAGTCAGGGGATCATCGATTATCGGAAGGATGCCAACTTCATATATAACCGTATTCAGGATCCAAGAATTATTGAATTGATGGGTAAAATGCAGGCGCTGTTCTGCCCTAGTATGAAATAAAAGAGAGAGAGGCACGGCGAATCGGGAAAGTCTCATCCCTTTCCCTATTCGCCGGATTTCTTTTTTTCAAAATAACTCCCGGCTCATGGCAGGTTCTTTCCTGCAGACCATTTCCCCTTTGCAGTTTCTTCTCACACTTTTCACCTGTCAATAATCTTAACATAAAAAAACATGGAGCGGCTCTGGTGATAAATCGGGTCATGCCACACACAGTTGTCGAAATAACTCCCTTCTACCCACCTCCAATTTATGGCACAACCTGACACTTCATCGAGACAGGGAACAGGTCCTGTGCAATTATTTTGCTTCTTGCAATGATGATTACGGGGTAGAATTCAAAAACGTTATAAGTAAAAGCTTGCGACGGGTGTTGAACGTTCATACTATGTCTACTCTATCAGGATGATAGATATATAACACGGAAGATGTTAGCGAATGGNATCTCATTTCTGCATCTGCCTCAGCTTTTAACGATTCCACAAAACATCCACCGCAACAAAGCCCTATGAAACATTCAAAGATAAAACTAACACTGGCGATACTTGCCATACTAGCAGTACTGTTTATTCTAATCACCTCACGAGACACGAGTACAGAATCCGTATCTTCTTTGCAGGCCGATGTCGACACCCTGGAACGCCATCTGGAATTAATACTCCATGAGCAGTTACTCCTTACCAAAAATAATCCTAACGCCAGCCTTACAGAATTTGCAAGCGATGGCTGTAGCGGTGGGCTGAGCGTCGGCTGGGAATACCTGGCAGACAGGGTACCTGTTTTCGAGAAGACTCACGGAAACACCCCCCCCTGGCAGGTATGTTGCGAAATCCACGACCTGGCATATCACACAGGTGGAGCAAAAGCAGACACGGCCGTATTAAGCTATGAGGCACGGAGAAAGGCAGATCTTGATTTAAAAACCTGCGTTATTGAAACGGGCGACAAACGCAGCGCAGCTCTGACAAAAGCGTATACTATTTCCGAAACAGAACTAAAACAAATCTACGCAGGTATTGTCAACATAATGTACGGGGCAGTCCGTATCGGTGGCATGCCATGCACCGATCTTCCCTGGAGGTGGGGATTCGGATGGCCCGAATGCAAGTAATCACATCAATGAAGTAAATAAAGTTTTTTCAACCCCAGCAGAGATATAAGATTGCCCAAAAACAACCTATTAAAACCATGCAAATAAAAAACTACATCATCCTCAGTACATTTATTTTTCTTCTTACCAGTCAAACATCATGGGCAGGACGTGCTGCGATTGAGACTGTGGCTGCCGAACCCTATGCATCTGCCGTTGTAATTGACGCAGATAGTGGTGAGGTTCTTTTTTCCAGGAATGCAGATGTCGCAGTATATCCTGCAAGTACCCTGAAACTGATGGTTCTTCTTGTTATTCTTGATCAGATCGAAGCGGGAACGCTGCAGCTGGACGAGATAGTTCCAGTAACAGTGGAAGCAGCGAAAATGGGTGGTTCACAGGTATATCTTGACTCCAAAGAGCAGTTTCCCCTGGAAGAACTTCTCTATGCTCTGATGATTCAATCGGCCAATGATGCTGCGGTTGCCCTGGCCAGCCATGTTGCTGGATCCAAAGAGGCATTCATTGTTTTAATGAATGAGAAGGCCAGGGAGCTGGGTATGAACAGTACCACATTCCACTCCGTACACGGTTTACCACCGGCAAAAGGGCAGGAGGTTGATGTCACAACGGCAGGGGATTTTGCCACCCTCTGCCGGGCATTAAGTAAACGGCCGCAAGTTTTTCAATATACAGGAACAAGAGTGAGAGACTTTCGTGGCGGTGAATTTATCATGCGCACCCACAACCATCTCCTCGAAACGCTTGACGGTTGTGACGGCTTTAAGACAGGGTACTTCACCAAGGCTGGCTTCTCCATCGCTGCCACGGCAAAACGAAATGGAGTTCGTCTTATTGCCGTTGTTATGGGAAGCAAGGATCGAAAAGTTAGAGATGCCCAAGCCACAGCACTCCTCAATAATGCCTTCGCAAAAGTTGAACCGAGACTGGAAACAACAACGACCGTTCCAGAACCCGTTGTTCAAGATACCTTACTACCCTCCACCGGCAAGGCCGACCCTGCACCTACAGGACAACTTCAGGAAAAAACTGACCCAACAGACGGCTCAGGCTGGGGAAAATTCTTTCTAGGAGTGGGGGTTGGCATTCTGCTCTGCGTAGCATTCAATTTCTTCCGGATAAAAAGAAGCAGCATAGGTCAGCGTAGGAGACATAAACTCTCATAGCGAAGTTTCCGGGCTGGACAAATCTCCAAAGCTATATTATGGTTTCCTTAAATAATATCCATTCTCAACACAAATTCTTTATGAGGCAAACATTATGATAGTAACTGACTGGATTCACACCATAGCTGGATTTTTCATTCTACTGACAATGGCACTGGGGGTCGACTGCGGGAGTAATCCATTGTTCATGCACAAATACTGGCTGTTTGGAACTGCCTTTGTGGGCCTAAACTTATTTCAGTTTGGATTCACCAAATTCTGTCCATTGGGGCTGATTTTAAAGGCACTTGGCGTGCCTGTATGTCGCCATAAATAGAAGCGATCACCTGCTCCATGCTGCCACCAAACAGAGCATGGAGCAGATCAGATAGAAGGGGAGGAAGAACACAAAGCTTTGTTAGGTGCAAGATCAAGTCTGCCTTCTAATCAACCCATTTTTGCACCACACGAAAGCTGCCAGCAACATCCTGCCTGGTTACAGGTTTCTTCTTTTTTAAAACAGGCTGTGTGACCTTCCTTCTCCTGAATCGCCCACACAAGATCAGCAAGCTTCAGACCTTTACCATCAAGCCCAAGTCCGGCGGCCTTCTTTCTGGCATAGGCGGACAATGCTGGCCCCTTCAACAGTGTTGTTGTCTTTGCTTTTTTTGCCATTCCATTCTCCCTATTTTACAAAAATTTAAAAAGCTTAAATTGGCAGGATATGCATTTCCTCACGGGTTTCATGTATTCCGCTCAGCACCTGACCGCTACGACCATCAATAGAAACAGGATCACCAAATTTAATCACAAAATTTCCAATTTCACAATATTTCCCTACTTCATATACTTTTAAATGCTTACAACCAACAATGCAGTTTTTTTCAAGACGAACTGCCACCACCGATGCATGCGAGGTCTGCCCCCCTCTGGATGTAAGTAATCCATCTGCCATGTCGATGACCTTTATGTCTTCCGGCACCGTATCAGATCGAATGAGAATAAGTGGTGTACCAGGGTCGCTCTGCCTGAGTTCCCGAATATTTTCTTCTGTAAACACCGCCCGACCCGAGAGTGCAGAACCGGAAACCCCTATACCTTTACCAAGATACGCCTTTTCCACAGCTAGCGCGTCCGCAAAAACCTGGAAGCGCTCCTGCTTTTTAATGGTTATCATGTCACGGGTCTGCAGGAGGAAAAGCTGACTGGCGTCCGGCCCTTCAAAGGTAAACTCAATTTCCTGCGGATTCCAGCGTTTATCATAGACCAGCTCTCGTGAAATGCTCAGTAGTTCCTGATAAATATCGGGATATCGCACTTCAAGCGTCTTATCCACAGCTCTGCCATCGAGTTGAGCCTGCTCCACTGAGATGGGATAACTGGTCACCAATCCCGAGACGATATCTTCACCCTGATCTCCATAGGCATAATCACCCCAGAGCGCCACGCGCTGAACCTTGCGATAGGGATGGGCAGTAAAGAGGACCCCGGAACCCGAGGACTGGCTCTTGTTTCCATACACCATCGCCTGCACAATCACAGCAGTTCCCCATGAGTCAGAAACATCCATTATTTTTCGATAATCCGATGCTTTATCCGTCTCCCAGGAATCGAAAACCATCTCAATTGCCGTTACAAGCTGCAACCATGGGTCATCCGGAATCCCCAAACCTTTCCTGCGAACCACCCTCTGATATTCGAGTGCCAGCTCCTTCATCTGCTGTGGGGAGAAATCTCCCTTGAGACTGACATTATACTTTTCCTTGGCATCGTTCATAAGTTTCTGAAACTCTTCCCTCGGAACACCCGAGGTCATGGCCCAGGATTGAAGAAAACGCCGGTAGTTGTCCCAGGCCAGATAGGAATCGCCATATTCCCTGGCCGCTTCCTCTATCAACTCCTCATTGGTCCCCACATTATGAACCGTGGCCATCATGCCCGGCATTGACACGGCAGCGCCACTACGAACCGAGAGTAACANTGGATCCCTGGGNGCCGCGAAAACACGTCCTGTCAATCTTTCAAGCTCAGTAAGTGACTCCCGGACACGCTGCATAAAATCATCGCGTGCCTTGTCAAAACCATAAATAACTTCCCGACAGCGAAAAATCTCAGTGGTAATGATAAACGCTGGTGGAACCGGTTTTTTATCATCGTTCAGTACAACGAGATTATACCCCTTATTCCCCAGATGAATCAGATCGTGCGTATAGGGATTCCTTTTATGAAGCTCGGATATCGCACGTTCCGGATTATAGGTCATGAGTAGATCGAGACGACGTTCATCAAGAATATCCCTCTGACTCTCCAGAGTCCCAATGATTCTGGTTATAAAATTATCGAGATGCTGGAGACCAAAGGTTGTCGCTATCAGATCCCTTAAAAAAGCCTCCGAAAGGCTATGAATTGAATTTGTCTTATCATCATCATGCCAGAGGGACCTGTATTTTGTGAGCAGATTATTGGCCCCGATTTGCGGGATAACTATGGAAAGATTGTTTTGATGAATATTCGTGTAATAGGAATAGATGACATCCTTNACCCCATCGGAAAGACCACGAAAAATATCAAGATACTGGGTATAGGAAAAACGCCTTATCTTCAACGAACTTTCGAGAAGTGAAATATAGGTTTCCAGCCGTCTTGAGGAGATACCATCCACTCGAAGAGCCCGAAGATAGAGCTTCAAACACTTAACAATACTATAGAATGTCGCCTGGGTAATAATTGACAGGTTCACCGTTTCTGGCAAGCGTTCCAGGAAAATATTAGTAAGATTTTCGAGACGGAAACTTAAGGAGAGACTGTCAAACTTCTTTTCACGATATCTGCCATAAACCGATGGGATATCAACGGCAATATGCCGTTTGTAATAGATATCCTCCCTTGCCTCAAAGGTGTCAGGTGAAAGAATTGTCTCTTTCAGTCCCTCGAGAGTCTCAAGTAGTGCTTCCACACACTGAATCGTTCCACAATTTTCAAGTGTAGCAAGCAATTCAACCGTCTCCGGGAAACCCTCTTGAGCCGCATTTTCAAGCTCCGAACGAAGTTCCTGAAGGCCAAGGTTATATTTCTGATTGAGAAGTTGGTACATCTGGACAAGTAAATCAAAGCGCCGCAGCTCGGCAGGAGGAAGGTCCGTTTGTGACGCCAGGTAGTTCTGTCGTTCTTCCTGTCTCCAGGAGAGAAGATCATCACTTGCAGAAAAAGCCAGATCCTTTTGAATACGTAATGCCAGGGTATGCAGATCATCAATGAATTTACCCTCCAGTGCTATCTCACAGTACACCTCTTCTGGAAGAAAAGGCTGAAGGACCTTTTTCTTTTTGGTCAACCAGAACACAAAAATTGCCTGAATAAAATCAACAATCAGATTTGAACTCTCCACATGGCTCTGCTTACGAAGAAAATGAATCAGCAAATCCCTGCGTTTATGGATCTCGTCAAGCTCGGTGGACACCTCCCTCAGATTTCCCTCCGCACCGATTTCATTAAAGAAAACAGGCATAAGCTTGGTAAATTGTTTGGTGAGATTATATACCGGCTCAATGGGATGATTGAGCAGCTTGGTGATATCGCGCTGAAAAAGGTCTGTATCCTTAACGCAGGTTCCTGAGAGTCTAATATTGATGATAAGTGCAGAAAAGAGAGTACCGCACCATTTGGGTTCCTGCATAATCAGATTCAACCAGACCCTGATATTTGCCAGATGGGCCGGATTGGTTATGGGTTGCCAATCTTCGTCCACCCCCATGACGTTAGCATATTGGAAGCCAAAACGAACCGCCTGCCAGAGAAAGGCCTCAACCATCCGTCCGTTTTTCCGTTGAAAAACCTCCCCGCCAAGTACCTGAATACACTGGAGGGACGTATGGGGATATTTCCTGACATTTGCCTTCAACAGTTGAAAGGCAGTGAGAAGAAACTCTTCAATCTCCTCAAAGTTCTGGAGCCTGATAAGTTGAACAAGCGATCGATTGATCTCACGCAGAGTCTCTTCATGGATCAGATAGAGTCCCCTGGTATCCATGATCCGAAAAAGAAACAGCAGTTTCTGATTTTCAGCAAATCGATTCAATGGCAGGCCCTGCTCTTTGACCTTCCCAAGTTCCTCTTCATCTGCCTGGGCAAGCCTTGCAGGAATTTCCTTATAGAGGCGAACGATGTCAACGTGTGCCGGCAGGTCCAAGATGGCTCGTAATGCGTCCACAGGCACAGTATGAGTATCGATGCTGGTTACAGCTACTTTATTTTTCTCCATGGCCTTATGGGAGATGGCAGAAAACAATTTTCCTGAATGAAAATCCTCACAGAGATCTCCACAATGACTGAGAAACCACGGAAGCGGATCCTCCTCATGCAGCCAGTAATCATAATTGCGGACAAGGATCGCCCGCATAAGCTCCGCCATGGGATGGCAATCAAACTCAGCCGCCCCTTTATCACTAAAAGCAAGCAAAGAGGTAGCCAGCTTCTTCATGGGATGCTGCCCCTGAACGATATGCATCATAATGGGACTCTCACCATCATCGAGTTCCAGAAGCTGTTCAAAATAATGATTGAGGGCAGATTGAAAACGATAGAGATCGTCCACCGAAAAAAGGCTCACCATCTTAGCCACCCAGGCGACCTGTGATTCGATAATCTGTGAAAGGAGTTTACTGTTTTTCTCAGAGTCCTTCATCGCGGCAACAAACAGTCCACCAAAAAGTGTAAAGGCCTCCGGACCCTTTTCATGACGAACATAGTAGTTACCGTTTTTCAGAACAAAACTCCGTAACTGCGGTATTAATATGTTCCAGTTTCGGTAGGAATGACAGATTTCATACAGAAGATTTTCAAGAGTATGATGAAGCCCCTTATAACGGCTGACCACATCGAGCAGAAGCTGCAATTCCGGATCGAGCACCACCTCGTCAGCTGTCTCCAAGAGGTTAGCTTTAAGTGCATCCGATTCGATATTATTTGCTATTGGTTTCATTATTTCACTTATCTCTCAAAGAAGTGTTATCAGATGGTTCCAAGTATCAATCATTTTTCCCACGATTTCAAGTATCTTCTGCAATGAAAACAAAAACGCCCTCAAGGATAACTCTCCCTCAGGGCGTCTCAAATATGGTCCATCTTACCAGCGGAACCTTTCGGCTAACTCATTATCTACAGAGCCTTGTTTGCCTCCATATACAAAATCAGATCTAACATCCTGTTCGAGTAGCCCCACTCGTTATCATACCAGCTCAGTATCTTGACGGTGGTACCTATTACTTTAGTAGACTGCCCATCAACTACCGAAGAATGGGGATTCCCCTGATAATCAATGGAAACCAGAGGCAGATCAGAGTATCCAAGATAACGGTTTGCAGCGTCCTTCAACGCCTGATTCACCTCGGGAACAGTTGTTTCCTGCTCCACTTCCATTACCGCGTCAACCAGTGAAACATTGGGAGTCGGCACCCGAACAGCAAGACCGTCAAACTTGCCCTTCAGTTCTGGGATAACAAGTGCCACAGCAGCAGCAGCCCCGGTGCTGGTGGGGATCATCGACATTGCAGCAGCCCGCGCCCGACGCAGATCGGAATGGGGAAAATCGAGAAGCCGTTGATCTCCGGTGTAGGCATGTACGGTTGTCATCAGTCCATGTTTAATACCGAAGTTATCAAGAATAACCTTGGCAAAAGGTGCCAGGCAGTTGGTGGTACAGGAGGCATTGGACACGATATGATGAATGGTGGCATCGTACTCATCCTCATTCACCCCCATGACAAAGGTTTTAATATCTCCCTTGGCTGGAGCCGAAATCACAACCTTACGGGCCCCTGCACTGATATGTTTCTGGGTACTGCCAGCATCCCGAAAAAGTCCCGTACACTCGGCAACATATTCAACGCCAGCATCTCCCCAGGGAATATCAGCGGGATCACGATGATCGGAAACCGGAATATGTTTTCCGTTAACAGTAATTCCAGTGTCATCACTCGTAACTTCCGGTTCATAGATTCCCATTACCGAATCATACTTCAAAAGATGGGCAAGAGTTGCATTATCCGTCAGATCATTAATCGCCGCAATCTCGATATCTGCAAAAGCAGGATCCTTTGCCAGGGCACGAAAGATGCTCCTTCCAATACGACCAAAACCGTTAATTCCTACCTTAATTGTCATGTGCTGCCTCCGTATATATTAAAAAAACCATTTGCTGCATTTTTTTTGTCATTCGTAATTCATTTAATCAGAATGAAGGCGTTATGAACAGCAGAATACGAACGTATCACCTGATTTTCTTCTTTTTCGCCCTCTTATAGAGCTCTAAATACTTTTTGCTGACCGTTGTCCAGGTGAATTGTTCATAAATCAGCTCCACCGCCTGACGCTGCATCCTACGAATTGCAGCAGGATCGGTCATATAAAGATTCAACGCCCACTTGATAGCCTCACTTAAAGTAAGGACACTCTGTTCAAGATAGGAAAAACCGGTCTTTCCATCCACAACTTTCACCAGGCCACCAACGGAATGAACAATAGGCAAATTTCCAAAAAGCTGGGCCATAAAATCAGTCAGGCCGCAGGGTTCGTACTGTGAAGGGATCACAAAGAAGTCTCCGGCAGCATATATCTTGTTGGCTAGAATGCTATCAAAACCGCGAAGAATACAAACCCGACCAATGTTTTCTCGCTTCTCAGCAAGACGAATAAGAATATCTTCATCATGACGACTGCCGGTCCCGAGAAGTAGAAATTGAAAATCCGACCTCTCAGCAAGCAGTTTTTCAATAGCCCCGGTAAGTACAGCCACTCCCTTTTGAGCGCTGAGACGGCCCACAAACGTAACAAGCGGCAGAGCAGGATCGCTCGCCAGATAGCCGGATTTACGAACATTCTGAATCTTCCCGTCTTTTGTAAGCGACTGCAGCAGGGCAGTCTTACACTTCCGCTTTCCTTCAAGTGGAGCCTCTCCAAGAGGATCAAAGCTTGCGGCTATGTGCGTTTTCAAATGGTCTTTTGCTGAGAAGGCATCGGGATCTATTCCATTGGTAATTCCATCCAGAATGACGTTGCGTTCCAGCAGGGTGTGGCCAAGCCACCCGGTAAGATGATCATCAATGGTTTCCCGCAATTCCCTGGCATAATTTTCGCTCACTGTGTTCATTTCTGCATAGGGAGCCCCTGCGAGAAAGGGATCAAAACAGTCATCAAGCCTGAAGCGACGAACAAGAGACAGAGGAAGACCTGTGCTTGCGTGAGCAAAGGCAAGATCAGCAACCTCCTGGTGATATCCCTGCCCGGCGTTATGGACNGTCACCACACATCCNGTGCCACGAAAATAGTGGCGTAAACCGGATTGTTCAGAAATCATAGCCGGAAGAACCGCAGTGTGACCATCGTGGCAATGAATTATATCTGGACGGGCATCAAGGAGTATCATCAGGTCAATAGCGGCTTTCTGCAGGAGAATATTCATGGCAAAATAATCGATATGCCCTTCTCCCGTTTTCTGCCAGGAGAAGTTCTCCTCTTCCTCCGCTGTATAGGTGTATACATTCTGTTTTTCACGAAATCTCTCGGCATCGATCAGATAGATAGTAACCCGATCAAGCTTTGCCACCCACACCCTCACCTCTTCACGCCGTTCCTCTTCCGGGTAGTTCAGATCAACTTCGAACTGTAATATATGCTCGGGAGACTGAGGATCGCCCAGAAGATGAAAGCCCAGCTTTTCAGGGTTCATAAACCCATAGCAGGGAAGAACAACATGAACAGAACGACCAGCCTCGCGGGCAAGAGTGACAGACAACTGGGAAACCACATCTTTCACCCCACCTGCTCCTGCAAGACTGCCGTATTCCCGACTGAGCATCCAAATTTCGCGGATGAATGTTTGTTTTCCTGCCATCTTTTTTACTCCGTTGGAAAAGCGATACTCATGTGCCGCAGCAGATGATCCACCAGGGTGAGACGTACCATGGCTTCACAGACAGGAATGATACGGGGGATGGCCGAGATATCATGCCTTCCACCCACCTGAATAGTTACTGCTTCATTGGCAAGATTAACACTCTGCTGCTTCTTTGAAATGGACGGAATGGGTTTCACGGCAACCCGGATAACAATTTCATTACCACTCGATATCCCGGCAAGGATTCCTCCGGCATTGTTGCCATCAAATCCTTCGGGAGTTATCGCATCATTATTCTCAGACCCGAGCATATCTGCCACCTTGAATCCGGCACCAATCTCCACCCCCTTCACCGCCCCAATGGACATCAGGCCGTGGGCAAGCTCTGCCTCAAGTTTATCGAAAACGGGCTCTCCAAGACCGGCGGGACAGTCGGCAACAATCTCCACGATTCCACCTAAAGTATCTCCCATTTTTCGAACTTCATCCACCCTCGCTTCCATCTTTTCAGCGGCAGCTGCATCGGGACAAAAAAAGCGATTATCGTTAATTACTTCAAGATTTTTTTCGGTAATTTTCACTCCACCCAAAGCTACGGTATAGGCGAGCACATCAATTCCAGCCTGCTCCAATACCTGCCTGGCCACCGCTCCCGCAGCAACCCGTGCCGCAGTCTCCCGGGCAGACGCGCGTCCGCCACCTCGATGATCCCGGATGCCATATTTTGCAAGATAACTGATATCCCCATGGCCGGGACGGAAAATATCACGCAGAGTGTCATAGGACTTTGAATGAGCATCCTTATTATAAATTGCTAGCGAGATGGGTGTACCGGTGGTACGCGGCAATTCTTCCCCTTCAGGGATAAAAATACCAGACAATATCTCAAGCTGATCCGGCTCTTTACGGGGACTCGATGCCCCACCTTGCCCGGGGCGCCGCCTGTCCATCTCAGCCTGTAACACTGCAGGATCAAGAACAATCCCTGGAGGACAGCCGTCAATTACAGCACCAACGCCAGTTCCATGTGACTCACCCCAGGTGGTTACCCGAAAGGCCTTACCAAAAGTATTTCCTGCCATCTTATTTATTCCCTGTCTGTTGCTGTGCAGATCTGTTCAATCGCCTGAACAGCTTCATCAACTGTCATCTTGCCGCTATCAATAATAAAGTCTGCGGTTTCACGGTATAGTGGGTTGCGTTCCGTCAAGACATCTTCCAGTTCCTGGCAGATATCTTTCCCTGTTAAACTTGGCCGTTGCCCCATGGAATTCTGATCTCCCAAAATGCGTTCACGAAGGATCGCAGTATCAGCCTTCAACCAGATAACTATCCCAAGGTTTTTCAGCTCCAGCCATTGCTCACGATGAAGAATTGCACCGCCACCAGTTGCCACAACACAGGATTTTTGAAGACCCAGCTGACGCAACACGTGCTTTTCATGTTCTCTGAAGCTCTGCCACCCATCACGGGCCACGATTTCAGCTACCGAGCAGCCACACTCTTCAGTGATCAGAGTATCGGTGTCAAAAAATCTATACCCAAGCTTTCGGGCTAGCTTTACACCGATACTTGACTTCCCTACAGCCCGGCCACCAATAAGGTACACACTCTCTTTCATGAAAATTAATTCCCAGCGATTGAATATAGTATGCGTTAAGATAAATCTGTGTCAAGATAAGATCAAGGATGAAAGAGAAAAGGTAACATATCGCAAACCATCAGCAACTATACTGTGGATCATAAAAATATGTTTTTTACCCAGCACCTGACAAGAAAAGAAATTTTAATCACCTGGCTATTTGGAAGCATCCTCCTGATGCTCATCGTATCCGTAATATCCATGCTTACCCTGCACTTTACTTCACAACCAGATCCGACGCTACCCATACAGCCCATTGAGCACTTCTTCAGTATGGCATTTCGTGTTCCAGTTGGGTGGTTTCTATCATTTTTAACTCCCTTCGGGTGGGCCAACATTTTTTTCTTATGCCTGAGTATACTCACCAGACGCCAGACCCTGCTAACAGGCTCCGCTATTGCAACCGTCCTGTCTGGAATATGGTGGCCAACAACCTATATCACAATGACAAACCTGTAACCCATGTAAGGCAGCTGACAAATAGCTAGAATGCATTGCGAAATCAGAAATATCAGCCCCGAGGATGATAAATACATTTGCCATATCATCAAAACGGTGGGGGCGGAATTTTGTGCCATAGGAGATGGTTTTGGCCCTTCCGATGAGGAAGTGGAGTGCATGAGCCAGCACTACAAAGGAGCGGACAATGCTCTTTATCTTGTTGCAGTAAAGGATAATCTGCTTATTGGAGAGGGTGGCATTGCGCTGGATGAAAATCAAAAAACTTTCAATTTAACATATCAACTTAACAACCTGATTGATTCACCTTACTCCCATTTAACAAAGATAGGATATATATGTCTATACCAGCAATCCTTTTAGGAACTCTGTTCGTCGCAATTGGTATTTTTATGATTACCAAGGCGCGTGAAAAAATGACAGCTCTGAAAAAGTATGAATCGGAACATCGATCTTCAGATGGAGTTGTTGAATTTCCAAGTATAGAGTTATCGCGAACCCATACAGCAGATAAAGGGCTGTACACAGTTTTAAGTATTATTGGTTTTTTTGTAGGTTTTTTGGGAGTGCTGCTTATGGTTGCAGGGGTTAACTCGTGATATTGAGCTAATATGGCTACCACGGAAATAAACAGACAATCGGGNATNAACCANNTTTTCCTANNAATATAAANAACCTATAGNCTGACNCCCAAATATCTATAACTTTAGCTAAGGGATCCCCATGCAATCCAAAACAATCTTTCTTTTTGCCACACTCATCACCTTTTCTCTCTATTGCTGCAATGGTGTTGCAGCATCGAACACCAAGCAGCTCACATTCTTAGGCACTGCAGATTTACAGGGGCAACTTGAGCCTTCTTTAAGCTCAATTGATCTGGATGGCACTGGCAATAAAACCCAGGTGGTTGGTGGTATCAGCCGTATAGCTTCCATCATCAAGAAAACAAAAACTGAATCCAAAACCCCTGTCATTGTTTTGTCATCCGGTGATGATTTAATGGGACGGTACTTTAATACTTTTCAGGGAAAGGCCATCATAAAACTTCTCAAGGTAGCAGGCTATGATATCTATGGTCTTGGTAATCATGAATTTGACCATGGTTCAGGTATGCTTGGCGAGGCTCTCTCTGAAACAGACCTCACTACCCTGTGTTCTGACCTCAAAATTAAAGGCACCGCACTTGAAAACTCCTGNCTTACAACATTCATCACAGAATATGATGATNTTCGTATTGGNTACTTCTCCTTAATGACTCCAGAGTTTNCCTACGTAACCAATGGTGGCGATGTCACCTTAAAGGGACCAACCTTTTCAATTGCTNAAGAAATGATCAGTTCCCTCAAGAAGGAAAANGTTGATATCATTGTAGCGGTTACTCATTTAGGAATTGACCTCGATCGACAACTGGCAGCCGAAGTGAATGGAATTGACATTNTTTTCGGTGGTCATTCCCATGATTACCTGACACAGATGGAAACCATCAATGACACCCTGATTGTAAATGGTGGTGAAAAAGGAACGGCTCTGGTTCGCCTGGACGTGGAACTCGATGCAAACAAGCGGCTTCTCCCCCTTTCTGCCGAGTATTCGCTGATTCCAATCGTTGCATCCATTCAGGAAGACCCCAACACCTCAGAACAGTTGAAACATTTCACAGATCAATTGCCTGGAGCAGTAGTACTTGGGAGCACCGACAAAGAGTGGCATCTCGACAAGAAATCAGTCCGATCAGAAGAATCCAGTGTTGCTGACATGGTCAATGATCTTATTCTTGAAAAATTCAAAGTCGATCTGGTATTGAACAATGGTGGCGCATTCAGGGGAAACAAAGTTTACCCTGCCGGACCGGTGACAGACACCATGCTCTACGAAATAGATGCTTTTGAAAATGACATCTATTTGCTGAAGATTAAGGGTCAATATCTTCGTGAAATACTGGAGCACTCTGCTGCGTCTTTAGGAGAGGGCGGTTTTCTGCAAATTGCCGGTGCCAGGATCAAGATACAGACAAACGCCCCTGTACAAGAGATTACCGAGAAAAATGGAAAGTGGGAAGTGAACAAAAAAGGTAACCAAATACTTACGATCCAGGTACGTAACGATGACAACTCTTACAGTCCGCTGGATCCTGAAAAAACATACTCTGTGGCAACAAATGCTTTTCTTGCCAAGCATGAAGGAAACAAATATTACTGGTTTAACCAATATGGTCAGAATCAAACTAACACCTACACCACCCTCTATTCGATAATGTCCATGGCTATAATACAGAATAAGACCCTGAATCCTCCTGCCCCGGATGGTCGAATAATGCTTGTCACAGGTAAGTAATTCTTAGAGAAAAATGTTTTCCTAATTGCATTCAAGTACCCTTATAAACATTGGCAAGCCAAAAGAATCAGGCACACATAACCACGAATGGCCGCGTGCTGTTTGTTTTTTTCTCCCCCTACTGTACAGCCACAACCGCATACAAGGCAGAGAACCGTGAGGACTCGCATCCACACCGTCACCTATAATAGAGACAACCATGCAAAACACAAAGCATTCTTCATTTAAGGCAGCACAAATCCTTCTGCTTTCATTCTGCCATTTTATTCACGACGTATACTCGTCCTTCCTGGCTCCCCTTCTCCCCCTACTAATCGATAAGCTTTCCATGTCACTGACACAAGCAGGTTTTCTCTCTGCAGTTATGCAGCTTCCTGCTTTGATGAATCCCTTTATCGGAATGCTGGCTGATAGGGCTAGTCTTCGCTATTTTGTTATTCTGGCACCCATGATGACAGCCATCCCCATGAGCCTGATAGGACTTGCGCCGACTTATGGAGTATTGCTCCTTCTCCTCTTTATTGCAGGGATCAGCATTGCCATGTTCCATGTCCCTGCTCCTGTGATGATTGCCCGTATGGCTGGATCACGAAAGGGCAGAGGAATGAGCTTTTTTATGACTGGTGGGGAACTTGCCCGGACAATAGGGCCATTGATTGCGGTGGGCGCAGTTTCTTTGCTTGGACTTGAAGGGATCTGGCCTGTTATGATCGTAGGTATTGCTGCCTCCGCGTGGCTCTTCGTACGGTTTAGAAATGTGGATCTTTCTTTTCATAATAATGGCAACAAGAGCTCACTGATCACCACATTTAAAGAAATGCGACACATCCTTATGCCACTCACATTCATACTCCTTGCGCGTAGTTTTATGCACGGATCGATGACCGCCTTTTTACCCCTTTTTATTCAAAATGAAAGTGGCAGTATCTGGCTGGGCGGGATGGCTCTGATGCTGTTTGAGGCTGCTGGAGTTGCTGGCGTGCTAACTGCCGGGTCGCTCAGTGATTACCTGGGTAGACGACGGGTACTGCTGATATCTCTGGTGGGAGCACCATTGAGCGTTCTCCTCTTTGTAATCAGCAACGATTGGGTTCGGATGGTATCCCTGGTCAGTTGTGGTTTCATGATACTCTCCACTACTCCTGTTATGCTCGCCTTGATTCAGGAACACGCAAAAAACTCTCCCGCAGCCGCCAATGGTATGTTTATGTTGATCGCTTTTATGGCTCGTGCATCAATGGTGGTTGTTATTGGTATGATAGCAGACCGGAGTGGACTTCAATCAGCCTACCTTGTCAGTGCTGCAGTCGGATTGCTGGGCATTCCTTTTATTCTGATGCTACCCGGAAGAACCAGGTCTTAATAGTGCCGCACGATTTATTTCCTTTAATTTAGTCCAATATGCGGTAAAATATAGCCATGCACGAATAGAGTCATGATCAAAACCACCCAGGACTGAATATGGAATTCAAAGACTACTACACAACCTTGGGCATTGATCGAAATGCCACCCAGGATGAAGTAAAACGGGCCTACAGAAAACTCGCCCGTAAGTATCATCCGGATATCAACAAAGAGGCCACAGCTGAAGGGCGTTTCAAAGAAATTGGTGAGGCCTACGAGGTTTTACAGGACGTAGAAAAGCGGGCTGCCTACGACAAATTCGGCAAAGACTGGAAAGCTGGTCAAGACTTTAAACCGCCACCGAACTGGGACAACGGTTTTGAATTCACAGGTGGCGGATATACTGAGACCGACGCTTCTCAATTCAGCGATTTCTTTGAATCTCTTTTTGGCGCACAGAGAAAAGCAGAAGCAAGGCGACAGAGTCCATTTACCAGTCGGCACAGTCGTTATTCAGGTAAAGGGCAGGACCTACACGCCAAAATAGTCATACAACTGGAAGACAGTTATCAAGGCAGTAAACAATCACTCACCCTGCAACGGCCAGCTGTTGATGGCTCCGGCCATGTAACCACCCGTCCTCACACCCTGCAGGTTTCCATTCCAAAAGGAATTACTGCAGGCCAGCAGATCCGACTGGCTGGACAGGGTGCCGAGGGAATTGGCGGTGGAGACAATGGTGACCTCTTTCTCGAAGTGGCATTTGCAGCCCACAACCATTTTGTTCCCGATAATCGCGACATTCTACTTACTCTGCCAATTTCTCCATGGGAAGCAGCACTTGGAGCTACCATCCCTGTTCCGACGCTCGGCGGAACTGTGGAGCTAAAAATACCACCAAACTCTCAGACGGGAAAAAAACTTCGACTCAAAGGCAGGGGCCTCTGTTCTACAAAACTGAGTGGTGATCAGTATGTGACCCTTGCCATCATGGTGCCAAACCCCCTCACAGAGGCCGATAAAGAACTCTACAACCGTATGAAAAAAGCCATGTCTTTTAACCCTCGCAGCCACCTTGGAGTATAATGATGACTACTGAACTCCAGTATACAATTATTGATGAAAACTGCGAATACAGCCTCCGTGAACTCTGCAATATCTGTAAGGTTCACGCCCAATTTGTTCAGGATCTTATTGATGAAGGGATAATCTCACCACAGGGAAATGATCCTCGGGAATGGCGATTTGCAGCAATTGAAGTTAGACGAATCCAGATATCAATTCGCCTTCAGGAAGATTTACGAGTCAATCTCCCAGGCACCGCACTTGCTCTTGATCTGCTCGATGAGATTGAACAGCTGCAACGCAGTAAGTTGCGTCTGGAGCAACTGTATGCGCTTAATAAAAAAATTGATCGATCCTGATTCCATCTTCGGATGATTGACAAACGAAAGGGCATGACTATTTGTTTTCACAACTATCTGAGTTTTCTTTTACCATTTTCAAGGAGTCCACAATGAAAAGTACTATTATTATTCCTGTTATCCTGAGCTTAACCCTTCTTTTATCCTCATGTGCCAATGGACCTAACAAAGCAGGAATGGGTGCCGTTGGCGGTGCTGCTGGTGGTGCCTTGATTGGTCAGGCTATAGGTCATAACACAGAAGCTACCCTCATAGGAGCTGCCGTTGGAACCATGCTTGGCTATATGATTGGTAACGAGATGGACAAATACGACAGAGAGCAACTTAATCATGTATATGAGCGTGGAGTTTCAGGGCAAACCAACGCCTGGCAAAACCCTGACAACGGAAACCAGTATCAGGTTACTCCTCAGCCAGCCTATACTAATCCATCCACAAACCAACCCTGCCGGCAAGCGCAAATCCAGTCAATAATTGATGGAAAAACGGAAACTGTCTACACCACCGCCTGCCGTGACAGCTATGGCCACTGGCAGCTGAAAAATTAATATGTATTCAGGAAACTTTACCATACCCACCAATAAGCATATGCACCTCCTTGACATCACAAGCGAGGTGCAGAAGCGGGTCTCAGAGACCGGAGTTGAGGAAGGAATATGCTATCTTTTCAATCCTCATACAACGGCTGGCCTGACGATCAATGAAGGTGCTGATCCGGATGTACGGAGGGATATCATTAAGGGATTAAAAGAAATTGTCCCACTAGACTATCCGTTTAAACACATGGAAGGGAACTCACCTTCCCACATCATGGCTTCTCTGATGGGAGCATCGCTTACCCTTATGGTAAGCAGTACTCAGCTGCAACTTGGTACCTGGCAGGCCATTTATTTTTGTGAATTTGACGGTCCGCGCACCAGGAAAATTCATTGGAAGCTGCTTGCAACCAACTAACTCTTACCACTCATACTCCATGGATCTTGAACCCCATCAGATGTGCTTTGGCTTGAATCTTGAGCATGACCGTAAATCAATTACCTGCTTTTTCCAGCTTATCGGCAGGCCTGAACTTGCCCAGACTCTTGCTAACAGGTTATCAAGTGTAGAGATTCAGGAACTTGTTCATTATTTTACCGGTGTTCTCAAAAGCAATATGAGCGAAGATGAATACCATGAGCTGTTTCTTCTCGAACAGTCACCCCACCACCATAAATAAATTAAAGGTCGCCCATGGCACATGACATCCTCCACGACCTGCGCAGTTTCATCGAACTGCTGCGCCGCGAAAACCAGCTCCTTGTTATTGATGAAGAAGTTAATCCCGATCTGGAAATTGCAGAAATTCACCGAAGGGTCATTCAGCGTCAGGGGCCTGCTCTTCTTTTTACAAAAGTTAAAGGAAGTTCGTTTCCGGTTATTACCAATCTCTTCGGTACTGCAAAACGACTCGAACTTGCTTTTGGTTCTCGACCGCAAAATTTTGTTCGAGATCTTGTTAATCTCACCGAATCACTTATGCCGCTCAAGGCCAAAAAACTCTGGGATAATCGAAATCTCTTTATAGATGGCCTGAAGATTGGTCTGAAAGATAAGAAACATGGCCCTATCCTTGAAAATTGCCAATTACCACCTCGTCTCAGCAGTCTGCCCATGCTCACATCCTGGCATAGTGATGGAGGAGCCTTCGTCACGTTGCCACTGGTCTACACTGAGCACCCTGGTGGAAAGGGACACAATCTTGGTATGTATCGTATCCAACGTCATGATGACACTACAACCGGTATTCACTGGCAGATACACAAGGGGGGAGGCTACCACTATCACGAAGCGGAAAAGCTTAATCAGCCATTACCGATGACCCTATACATAGGTGGCCCACCTGCGCTGATGCTTTCTGCCATCGCTCCACTTCCTGAAGATATCCCTGAACTGATGCTCACATCTCTACTGATCGGCAAAAAACTTGATATGACAGCAGATCCAAAAGGTGGGCATCGGCTAGTTGCCAATTCTGAATTTGCTGTGCGGGGAGTAGTCCCTCCACATTTAAGAAAGCCCGAAGGTCCCTTTGGAGATCATTACGGATACAATTCGTTACAGCATGACTACCCAGTTTTTCAAGCATCTCACCTCTATCACAGAAACAACGCCATCTACCCCGCAACTATTGTTGGCCGACCAAAACAGGAAGATTATTTTATTGGTGACTTCCTCCAGGATCTGCTTTCACCACTTTTCCCACTGGTTATGAAAGGGGTCCGTGAGCTGAAAACCTTTGGAGAAACTGGCTTTCACTGCTTGGCAGCCGCCCGTGTAGCCGATCGTTATCCTCGTGAGGCTTTTGCCTGTGGACTCAGAGTTCTTGGAGAAGGACAACTCTCCCTTACAAAATTTTTAATTCTCACCGATGGTGATATTGACATCACTGATTTCCCAGAACTATGGACTCATGTTCTTGAGCGCATTCAATGGGATAGGGATCTCTTCGTTTTTGCAAATGTCTCACAGGATACGCTCGATTACACTGGACCTTCAGTGAATAAAGGATCAAAGGCCATGATGATGGGCCTCGGAAAAGACAAGATACGGGAGCTCCCAACTGAATTTTCCGGAAACCTTCCAATACATTGTCAGAAAGCAAAGGCCTATCTTCCAGGAACGCTTGTCCTCGAGTCCGCTGGATACGAAGAAAAGCCCGATCTTGCTGAATACATAGCTCAAGATCCGGCCCTCAGCAACTGGCCCGCAATACTGCTGGTAGATAACTGCGATGAAGCAACCTCCTCTGTCCAGGAATTTCTCTGGACATTTTTCACAAGATTTGAACCTGCCGCCGATATCCATGGTGCTGCCACCAGTGTTCAACGGTTCCATGTAGGTCTTACTCCACCCATTGTCTTTGACTGCCGCATGAAACCCTGGTACACAGATGTACTTGAAGTAGATGACGCCACCAGAAAACTGGTCGATTCCCGTATTCACCTGCTGCTACCACCCAACCTCCGTTGATTATGAACAAAAAACCTGTACGTCTCCAAAAGTTTCTTGCCATGGCAGGTATTGCTTCAAGAAGAAAGGCGGAAGAATTTATCGCTGCAGGACGAGTAAAGGTTAATGGGACCATTTCAACCGCAATGGGCCAGCAGATAACACCCGGAGTCCACAAAGTACTATTTGATAACAAAAGGGTTGAAGTACGAGAAAAACTTATATACATCCTTCTCAACAAACCCAAAGGCTACGTAACCACACTTTCAGACCCCCAGGGACGTCCAATTGTCACCTCATTACTTCCAGGAATAAATGAAAGGGTTTTTCCGGTTGGAAGACTCGATCTCGATACCGAAGGTGCTCTTTTACTCACGAATGATGGGGAGCTAGCCCAGAGCATTCTTCATCCCAAATATGAAGTCCATAAAACGTATGAGGCAGAAGTAAAGGGGCTACCATCTGAACAGACAATACGATCTCTTGAGAAAGGCATATTGCTTGACGAAAAGAAGACCGCTCCAGCAAAACTACGAATTATCAGGAAAAATAATAGAAATTCTGTAATTATTATCACCATCCATGAGGGCCGGAAACGCCAGGTTAAAAAGATGTTTCAAATGGTTGGCCATCCTGTGCAATCCCTTAAACGTCTAGCCTATGGAGACCTTGGTCTGGATAACTTAGCTATTGGAAAATTTAAAATTCTCACCCAAAATGACATAAAAAGAATTTTTTCAAAAAAAAACCCTTTACAAACAAAAAAATAGCTGATTAAATTTGGATAGTTATCTGGTAAGATATATAGCTATACTACCCAAACGGGTGCAAAATATTTTCCCCGACTATCTTTTTTTCACAAAGATATTGATGACAGTTTATTCTTATTAATTTTTTTATTTTATTAGAATACAGCAAGAACTGCAGTATTCGCTCTGAATGCACAGGAGTCAGGCATGAACAAATCTGAGTTAATTGAAGCGTTGTCCCAGGACATTGACCTGCCACACAGGGAAGCTGCGGCAATTACCAACACCATCATCGAAACCATGACCGAGGCACTGGCTAAGGGAGACAGTATTGAAATCAGAGGTTTTGGAAGCTTTGTCATTAAAAACTACGGTTCCTACGAAGGACGCAATCCGAAGACCGGCGAGAAAATCAAGGTCAAACCAAAAAAACTCCCTTTCTTCAAAGTCGGGAAGGATCTACGTGAACAGGTAAACACGGGCAAATAGTTTTCTGCCTCATCCCTCCTGAACAATCCCCCCTACCAGATCATATATTTGCGCTTCGGTGATACGTACTTTTACGATATCACCGGGGTTTGCAATCCCATCATTGATATATACTATCCCGTCTATATCAGGGGCTTGGTAAACCATTCGCCCCTCAAGAAGAAGATCTGTCTCCTGGCTGAGTCCCTCCACAAGCACTGGAACTATCTTACCAATGTATTTCTTCAGTATCTCTTCTGAAATCCCAGCCTGCAATGCGAGGATCCGCTCCATCCTCTCCAGTTTAACATCTTCAGCAACCTGATCTTTGAAAAATTCTGATCGTGCTCCCTCTTCATTAGTATAAGAAAAGACTCCTACATGGTCGATTCGATACTTTTCTAAAAATTGTTCCATTTTCCTGATATCTCTTTCAGTTTCTCCTGGAAAACCTACCATCATCGTTGTTCGAAGAGCAATATCTGGGACCGCAGTCCGTATCCCTTCAACGAATTTGCAAAGATCATCGTAGCCGTAGCGACGATGCATATTTTTCAGAATCGAATCTGACACATGTTGAAAAGGAATATCCATATATGGCAAAATTCTTTTCTCTGTTCGCATCAATTCAACCAGTTCTTCAGTAACCCCTGATGGATAAAGATACATCAGACGCAACCATGGAATATTGGTTTCTTGGAGGATAGCTGTCAACAGACTGATAAGATTGCTCTTGGCCTCAAGGTCGTTGCCATAGGCAGTCAGATCCTGAGCAATCAGTGAAATCTCCTTAACACCACCAGCCTCTAGATGTTTAAGCTCTGCTATAATATCAGGGATGCCTCTGGAACGAAGATCACCTCTTATCGAAGGAATCATGCAATAGGTGCAGCGATTACTGCAACCCTCAGTAATTTTTACTGAACTTCTAAAAAAAGGAGTGGAGAGGATGCGCGGCAGATTAGAACTCATCAGAAAACGATCGGGACAGTAATATCTCTCTGTCTGCTCACCGACCAATAATTTCTGCAGGAGGTGAGCAATCTCTCCAACACCTTCAGTACCCACTAAAAGATCAATTTCAGGCATATCCTTGCTGAGACCTGTAAGATAGCGCTGCACAAGACAACCCGTCACAACCAGAAATTTATTTTTATCTTTTTCTTTGTATTGAGCCAGCTCGAGTATTACCTCCAGAGCTTCTTCTACTGCTGGCTGAATAAACCCACAGGTATTAACAATAAGAACTTCAGCAGCAGAGGGGTCTTCAGAAAGTTCCCAACCGGCTTCATGCAGGATTCCAAGCATCACTTCAGAATCTACAAGATTTTTTGCACACCCAAGACTTACTAGATGAAAAGTCGCCATAATCAGGCCTCCTTAAAGCTTGATATTGCAACAATTACATTCAGAAGTTGCTTGATTTGTGCTTTACTTTTTCTTTTAAAAACCTTTCCTCCAAACCCTGGCCGCCAATCGTCCTGCCACAGTTCATCGGAGACAAGAAACAAAGAGGCAAAATCGATCTTTCTGAAATTCGCGACTGCACATAATGCGGAGTATTCCATATCCACAGCTCCAACATTACATTTTTGAGCCAACTGCTGAAGCATCTTTTTGGACTCTCTATAAGGCGCGTCGGTGGACCAGAAGGATACAGTATCCCTGAGATCAAAAACTGACTTCATTGTAGTAATATACCTTTGCGATGGATTAGAAACAGTATCATTTGTGTAATATTGCGATGTACCCTCTCCCGAATAGGCGGCACCTCCAAGAACCGTGTCACCTACACACATATCGGGCCTGAGCGCACCACACCAGCCAGCCATGACTACCTTACAGGCCCCGAGCACTATAAGCTTCTCAAGAACCATCACAGCCATTGGTGCCCCGACAGCCGGTCCTGCAACAAAAAAATCATTATCAGGACTCACAACCAATCCTGAATGGAACAAAAAGCGCTGATCTCCTCCCCTGTCAATAAGTGTCTGGAGTGCAACCCTTGCCTCGGTCGGATTAACAAAGAGAAGGCCGCATGGCGGAATAGTTTTTTCTCGGACTGCACGACTTGGGTGAATGATAATATCGTCTTCCATGGTCCCCTTTTAAGTACTTCACACATCATTAAACGCAAAAAGGCTGCAGATTACTCTGCAGCCTTTTAAAACTCAATGATTTGTTCGTCACAGCTTGCGCCGCCGAACAGATCAAACTGAAACCCAATTAGCCAATCAAAGGATTTGCATAAAGAAGGATCAGGGAAACAACCAGTCCATAAATAGCACAGGACTCAGCGAGAGCCATACCAAGGATCATGAAAACCATCAATTTAGGCTGTACTTCTGGGTTACGAGCAAGACCCATGGTGGCACCCTGTCCAACATTACCAATACCAATACCGGCACCAAGTCCAGCAAGTCCGATTGAAAGTCCAGCACCAATACAGATAAGTCCGAGCATCAAAGCATTTGATTCCATTGTAATTCTCCTTAAAAATTTTTGTTTGTTTGGCCTTCTTCTTAACTATATAAAAAAATAATTTTACTTACTTCTTTGTTGCCCGAGTTATCAGTGGGCATGCTCTTGAGCCTGACCGAAGTATACAACGGTGAGGAGAACAAAAACCATGGCCTGAACCAGGGAAACCAGTACACCAAGGAGCATGATTGGCAGTGGCGCGAAATAGGCACCAGCCAGCATAAAAAGAATTCCAAGGAGAGTCTCTTTAGCCATGATGTTACCGAAAAGACGAATGGAGAGTGAAAGCAACCGGGCAATGTTACTGATAAGTTCGATGGGTAACATCAATGGAATCAGAACCGGGATGGGTCCAAGGAAATGCTTGATATAACCAATACCATGAGCACGTAGTCCAATAATGTGATGGGTCACCCAAACGATAATCGTCAATGCCAGAGTAGTATTGATTGATGAGGTTGGAGACATAAAGCCGGGGATAAGGCCGATGAGATTACCTACTGCGATGTAAAGTGCAAAGGTCGAAATCATGGGGAAAAGTTTCTCGGTGAGCTCAGTGCCCATGTTGTCATTGAAGAAGTCATACATTCCTCCAACGAGTAGCTCCCAGAAGTTCTGTCCTTTACCGGGGATCATTTCAATATTGCTGAGAGTCAGTTTACCAACAACCACCAGAAAAATCATAACGAACCAGGTATACGTCATATACGGTTCACATAATTTCTCCAGGAATGTATTGCCAATAGGACCGTGTGGAATTGGCAGTCCTAATTTCTCCAAAATCAGTGAAATAAATAGTATCGGATGTTCCATAACTCTCCCTCTTACCCCTTCCTTCTAAAAAAGTAGTGTCCTGCCACACTGAGCGTTGTCAGTATAATGGCAAAAACTACAGTTGATAGCCCCAGAAGCAACCCAATCACATCAGCCTTACCGCTCCTGATAAAGAACAGTAGAATTACAGCAATTAAAGCCAACCGGAGCCAAAATTTAACAATATAAACAGACTTACCACTTTGCTTCTTTTCTTGTCCCTCTTTAGGAGGTTCAAAAGTCTTTAGAAAAGAATCAATGTCTCGATGTCCCGAAAAAAAACTTGCAATGGCTATAACACCACCAACAAGTACCGACTGTGCAAAGGGCCATGACATAATCAACCATGCCCCGCCTGTCAGCACCACGAGAAATCCTATACTTAACGCCTGCACCTTCTTTAAAGAAATATCTAGCACAGCCGATCAACCTTCTGCATCCTCATCTTTTGGTTTAGCCGCCGGAGTCCGTAAAATATCAAACAAACTTTTAAATCCAGCACCTATCCCAAAAGCCAGGCCAATAAACGTAAACCAGGGTGACGTCTTTCCATCAAAGAAATGTTCATCAAGATAGATCCCCCCCCCTAAGCCTATAAAAATTGCGGCCACAAAGGTAAATCCAATATGCCCGTAATTTCCAAGCAGCTCCACCATCTCGGTGCTTAGTTTTTTAGCCATCCTTATCACCACCTTCCAAACCCGGCCCTGCTGAACAGTAAGTAAGCCAGGACAGGTGCCTTAAAAAAACCATCTTCTGCGAAACAACAATCATTTTCCAAGGCACTGAAAAACTCTGTGGCAATCGATCAAATTTGTTATCATGCCCATCGGCCAAAGTCAACGAATTTTTTGTTTTTAAGCCATATTTTTGAATGACCATTCAGTCATTTTAATGCCTTTTTCAAGGTCTTCCTGACTATGAGCTGCTGATATGAACGCAACTTCGAACTGTGATGGAGCAAGATAAATCCCCTTGGACAACATCTGCCTGTAATGAACTCCATAACGATCGGCATCGGCCTTCATTGCAGAGGTNAAATCAGTTACCGGACTCTCTGTGAAAAATCCTGTCATAAGTGAGCCAACCCGATTTAATGTTACAGGAATACCTGCANTTTCTGCAGCCCGACTCAGGCCATCTGCAAAAAATTCTGCCTTTTCATTCAACTCCTTGTAGAAATTGTTCTGACGGAGCAGTTTAAGATTGGCAATCCCTGCTGCCATCGCCAATGGATTTCCTGAAAGCGTACCGGCCTGATACACTGGACCATCAGGCGCAATCATATCCATTATTTCAGCCTTTCCACCATATGCCCCGACTGGCAGACCGCCACCAATGATCTTTCCAAGACAAGTGAGATCTGGCATTATATTGTAATACTCCTGCGCACCACCATAGGCCAGTCGAAATCCAGTTATCACCTCATCAAAAATAAGAACAATACCAAGTTCGACAGTGAGATCCCGCAGTTTTTGCAGAAATGTTTTCGATGGGGCAACACAACCCATATTCCCAGCAACAGGTTCTACAATCACACAGGCAATAGTATCGGCCTTTGCTCGCAGGGTCTGCTCAAGAATCTCATCATCATTATAGGGAATGGAGATGGTGTTTTTCACTATATCCTCTGGCACTCCCGGGCTTCCCGGGATACCCAGGGTAATAACGCCAGAACCGGCTTTAATCAAAAATGAATCGGCGTGCCCATGGTAACATCCATCAAACTTTACAATTACATCTTTTCCGGTATATCCCCTGGCAAGCCTTACAGCACTCATAGTCGCCTCGGTTCCTGAATTTACAAAGCGAACCTTTTCAAGCGAGGGAACTGCCTCAACTACCATGGAAGCGAGCGCCATCTCCTTCGTAGTTGGAGCACCAAACGACGTGGAATCTCCAGCCGTTTCTATAACAGCATCAACGATTTCCTTAGGTGCATGCCCATGGATCATAGGCCCCCATGAGCAGACAAAATCAATGTACTCATTCCCATCGACATCATATACCTTTGAGCCCTTGGCTTTTTGAATGAAAACCGGATCACAGCCTACGGAGCGACAGGCTCTGACAGGGCTGTTCACTCCACCAGGGATTACCTTTTTGGCCATTTCAAACATCTTTCCGGAAACAGTTGTGTTCATTTTAACTCCCATCTAATTTGTATTTTAACATTCCGTTACCCTGGTATCGATCTGTCAATTATTACGAGAAAGCAAAACATACCATGACTTGTAGTCCCGGTAAACCGAAAGAAAACAGAAACAGGAACCCGAACCACTTTTTTCTCTTCTGCAAAGAAAAAGAACTAAAAGTAACGCTCGAATCATATTTTCAAACACTCACGAGCCACTAATCAACGTCCCACCTTGACCTTTTAGTATTTATACACATTGTATGCTGGAATACCCCATGGACCACCCTTTACGTTCTCATATTTTTCTTGTCATGAAAAACGGCAAAGGGTACACTAATAAACTTATTAAATTAACATTTGTCTTCTTTTTGCAAAAAGACAAGACGACTAAGAATTCTACTTATATTGGAGAAACACAATGGCCAGTGATAAAGTAAAAGATGTAAGTGATGCTGATTTTTTATCTGTAACAGGTTCCGACACCCCATGTCTTGTGGATTTTTGGGCTCCCTGGTGCGGTCCATGTAAGGCTATTGGTCCTGTTGTCGAAGCTCTTGCCGAAGAGTATGAGGGAAAAGTAGCTATAGTGAAAATGAATGTTGATGACAATCCCGAAACCCCTGGCAAATTTGGAATCCGCGCCATTCCAACTCTAATTCTTTTTAAGAGTGGCGAAAAAGTTGACCAGGTAACTGGTGCCGTCGGCAAAGCCCAACTCATTGAGCTTATCGAAAAAGCCTTATAGATAACACAGGCTTTCTGCCAGTTCTTTTGCATGAAGCCTGTCCAGTTTTTTTACCAGAATGTCTTTGAATTCCATGGCTAAAACGCATTATAATTTGATCATTCTAGGCGCTGGTCCGGCCGGGCTGACTGCAGGACTCTACGCAGCACGAGCCAGAATGGATCATCTGCTCATCGAGAAAGGTGCTGAAGGCGGGCAGATTCTTCTCACTGACTGGATTGACAATTATCCCGGCTTCCCGGATGGTATTTCAGGATTTGATCTGGCAGAGAAAATGACAGTCCACGCAAAACGCTTTGCCCTGAACTCCATTTTCGCCAATGTCGTCTCCATGGATCTCACAGAACCAATCAAGCGCCTTGCCCTTGAAGATGGTTCATCGCTAAGCTGTGATACGTTGATCATATGCACCGGTGCTCATCCTCGTCCTCTCGGCATTCCTGGGGAAAAAGAATTTATCGGCAAGGGCGTTTCCTACTGTGCCACTTGTGATGGCCCTTTCTACCGCAATATGCACGTGGCTGTGGTTGGAGGCGGAAATACCGCCGTTCAGGAGGCATCACATCTCACTAAATTTGCTCAAAAAGTAACCCTCATCCATCGCCGTGATGAACTGCGAGCCACAAAAATTCTTCAGGAAAAAGCCTTTGACAATCCGAAGATTAATTTTATCTGGAACAGTACCGTGACAAGAGTTTCCGGAAATGAAGGTGTCGAAGAACTCTATCTCCTAGACAATTCTGGAAAAGAATCAACATTGAAGGTTGATGGCGTCTTCGTTCTCATTGGAGTGTTACCCAACAATGAAATGTTACCACTGGACATTTTAAAAGCCGATGCCGGTGGGTTTATCCCAACGGATCTCGAAACCCGGACTAGCGTAGCTGGTGTCATGGCCGCCGGGGATATTCGCAGTAAGGAAGTACGACAGGTAATCAATGCCGCAGGCGAAGGTGCTACTGCAGTACTTGCCGCCGAACACTATCTCACCAATCTCAGCTGAGCTTAATTATATTATGTCCCGTGTCAGCCCACTTATCCGCCCATTATCGTTTGTCCGATTCACGCTGAATATTGTTTTTATCAGCACACTGCTCCTTTCTCTTGGAGGGTGCGCCCAGATCAGTGGACTCTTTGGAGGTGATGGCAAAGAAAAAGATGTGCGGCTTTCAGCACAGACTCTGGCTGGTGCGGGGATGGAGGAGTTCTCAAACGGACGCTATTACAAGGCACGAAAAAAATTTGATGAAATTCTGGACTACTACCCATTTAGCCCTGAGGCCATGCTTGCCCAGTTAAAAGGTGCCGACTGCAACTACTACATGGAAAATTATCAGGAAGCGCTCATGCTCTATCATGAATTTGAAGAGCGTCACCCGACTAATGAGGCAATTCCCTATGTAATGTATCAGATCGCCATGTCTCATTACCAGCAGATAGACCGTATCGATCGTGATACAAATGGCGCAGAAAATGCCATCAGGGAATTCTCAAAGCTTCTTCGCGCCTTCCCTGACTCCCCCTATAGAAACGAAGCCAGGGCCAGGATCAGGGCCGCAAATGAATTCCTGGTTAACCATGAATATTTTGTCGTTGAATTTTATCTCAGAACTGAAAAATATAAAGAGGCTCAAACGCGGCTCCAATATCTCATCAACACCTACCCGGACGCGACAATTACACCTAAAGCCAAAAAACTGTTAAAACGTCTTGAGGCTGGTGATCCACCAGGATTCAATCTTTCATCATGGTTCAAAAAAACGCTCTTACCAGACTGGGCTCAGTTTAAATCTGAGGAGGATAGCGGCGTGCCAAGCTCTCCCAATGAGGTCGAACCTCTAAATACCAGATATTGATATTAGCTATGGAATAGCTTCTACCAAAAAAACATTTTTTAACCTGATTACCATCAAAACTCGGCTTTGCAACCCGGAGCTGTTTCGTATCGATTATATAGGACGCCATAAAACCATCCCTGGGGGCTCTGCTGCGGCCGTCCAGGCCGCAGATGCCCATATAGTCGACACGAAACAACTCCTCCCCATGCGGGTAGGCTAAGGATTAGTGGTAATCAGGTTTTTTAATGTTGTCTTGATTCGTATAGCAGGTGCATACCCTTCGTAGATATCTGGGTTCTATTAGTGGAGACTACTGCAATAAAACAAGTATGGGCATTACAGGTGTGAGCATTATTGCCATGCTCTTGAAATGGGAGCCGGAACTAACCCAGAACCCCTCCCCCACGATAAAGGGTTTCTGGTTTGTTTAGTTGCCCTGAATGGTAAAAAAAAGAGAAAAAAAGCAAATCATGTGTTTCGGCACAGTCCTCGAAAAATAGAGCGTAATGTCTTGTCATCGATTCTCTGGAGTAGCTCTTCTTCGTATGGATCTTCTTTGGTGCTTGGAGCTGACGGAATCTCACTAGTCTGATCTTTACAGGGGGGAGAGGGCGGAATCAATGTGCAGGAAATTCTGAATGAACTCTTATCCAACGAAGTATTTTTGTTATTTTCCAGCCACATATGGCAATCATCATGGCTGCCGACATATGCCAGAAGAACACACTCTTCTTCCCAGACGGTAATCAGACGATAGCCACTTCCCAAATCATATTTTATTACGTTATCAAAACGATGTTCACCGTGTTTGGTCTGTTTGTATCTAAATTCCTGAAACACATCATTGCGGTGGCGCAATGATGCTATAATTTTTCCGGCCTGCCTGGATGCAGAGGCGCCTTTTTTATCAGATTTTTCCAATCTGTCCAATTGTCTGGAAAAGATTTTAGTTTGGTAAATATCCATCCCCTTACTCTTCACTATTGTTGCCAGATCGAAACAGTCAAGCTATCCTTTTACTGCCGAAAGCAGACTGCATGTTCTTGCCAGTTGATTCCAAATACCTGTACATCTCGGACCTTCCACTAATTCTTGTTGCTTCTATTTCATGCCTGAGATTCACCTAATTTGGCTGCCTCAATTGATGCACCAAGTGCTCCAATGATACTCGGATTTTCAGGCACTGCCACCTGCACCCCCACTAACTTACCCCGTATCATACTAACAATACATGGATTATTAGCAACCCCACCGGAGAAGGCCACATACTTGTCAAAACCAATACGGTTCAGCATGGCGAGTATACGGTCTGCTACAGAAGAATGCACGGCTCTGGCAATGTGCTGTCGCGGTGCACCTCTGTTTTTCATTGAAATCACTTCGGATTCGGCAAATACCGTACACATGGAGTTTATCTGTACTTCCTGGTCCGAATCAAGAGCGGCCGGACCAAACTCGACAAGTGGATAGGCAAGAGACGCAGCCATTATTTCCAAAAACCTGCCTGTACCGGCCGCACATTTGTCGTTCATTTGAAAATTGCTAACCTGTCCTTTGCCATTAAGAGTTATGACCTTGGAGTCCTGCCCTCCGATATCCACAATCGTGGTAACCTGTGGCAGCACGGTATGAATGCCAATACCGTGGGCCTTTATTTCGGTAATGACATCATCAGCAAAATGCTCTCGGGCGAGATGACGGCCATATCCCGTTGCAACAATTTGATCTGCCTTATATTCCGTTAACATTTCCCTGGCTTGTTCATGTGGTGCAAAACCGCTTTCTTCAATTTTATAATCAACCATCCTACCGTCTTGCCATGCTACCACTTTGATCGTTCGTGAACCCAGATCAACCCCCACATACATACTGTCCTCCATTTTCTATGATTACATCCAACAGAGTCATCTGCCGATCTGTTCCAGGAAGGCCTCCACCCTGGTCTGCAGTTGCCCCACATCCTCAGGCGAGTAGTCGGATTCAATAAACATGTACGGAATATTTTCCTTTTCACATGCCTCCCTGATACGGATTTCTTCGACATTGTAGGTATGGCAGAACTGCAAAGAATAGTGAATGATACCATGAGCATCTGATTCTCTGTACTCCTTTAGGACCTGATCAATCCGTTCGTTGTTCGGGGTAAAACAGGAACAATCGATCTGCATGTATCGACGGGTAAGGTTCTGAAGAATAGTCTCAATATCTTCTCCGTCCTCGTCCATCAGATCCTTATAATAGCGGGTACCAATACAGCTTTCCTCATTGACAATAACCGCCCCGGCTCCTTCGACGAGGTTATGCAGCTTCCAATTGGGTAGAGCCATGGGAACTCCAGCAACCATCACTCTGGCAGCATTTTTACCAGGCACGGCAACACCATCTTGAATACGTTGTTCAAGTTCATCACACAATTCACCGACCTTTTCGGTAAACCGGACCGGTTCATCGTAGAAGGCAATCTGCTCAATGAGCAGGACATCTTTCCCTGAGATCGGCGTTGGATTAGTATGGCGTAGCATATTAATCCGCTGTAGGGCTTTACGTTTGTTATTCATTATTTTGACGGCACGATTCAGTTCCTCAAGCGTCACTTCTTTGCCTGCAAGTGACTCAACCTTGGTCTTGAATTCTTTCACCTCAGCCAACCACATATCCTGGTCAGTCTGTTTTTTCATCTGCGGTATCTCCATAACATAGGTCGAAACCATGTTATCCAGAATCTCCCAGGTTTTTTTCTTAGCGTCACAAGTGGTCTCGCCGTACACAAGATCAACTGCCTGAAAATAGGGGCATATACGACCCGCCTTAAAACCAAAGGCAGACTTCACCATGGGGCAAATATTGCGGGGTAGAATCTTTTCAGCATCGGGCACGGATCCCTGCGAACCGCCGCATAGACCTACACAGACACCGCCAGCAGCCAGTACGATCTCCTCAGGGATATAAACACAGAAGGTTCCGATCACCGGTTTACCCTCTTTTTTGGCAGCCAGCAATTCCTTGATCCGGCCACCATGGATTTCTGCTATCATGTTGTCAAAGTAGGCCATACCCGATGGTCGGTTTTTCTGGGACAGATAGGTCTTTTCATAGATATCTCCCAGCATTAACCGCATTTTGTCAAAACGTTCCACATCCATATCCAGGTCTTTCCACATCTCGGGATAGGCCTTTATTTCAAATTTCCCAGCAGTCATAGTGTCCTCCACTTTTTTGTATAATTTCATAGCAGAACATATATATTACGACTGCCTATACGTCAAACAGGTAATTCCTATACGTAACTATACAATCATAGGAATTGCCTACCGGAACTCCCCTCGTCCTTGAGTCTGGTACTACTGGAACATTGACCAATCATGCCAACAAAACCCATAATAAAACACCGCTCCGCTCTTTGGCAGCGGATGTTAAGAAAAGGCTACTTGTTTCCTCGGCATATCTGCAGTTCCGTTTCCCGACTTTACCTACAATTACGGTATCCCGCTGGCGTTTACTACATCCCCTTTTGAAATATCCAGTTCCAAATAAAAGGGTTGAGGCAAAACATGATCTTATTTCAGAGACTTTGTTAGGAGTTTTGAAAAAGAGCTATTTGAGTCATCAAGAATATGGCTATGCATTTCATTAAAACGATCCATCAAGTCCATTGCATACGGTGTAAGTTTTGATCCTCTCCCATCCCTTACAACTAATCGTTCGCCTAATCTGTCCTCCGAGGCTTTAATTCTCCCCCACAAGGCTCTGTAACCCATTTTTAATTCTCTGGCTGCTGCCTGTAACGAATTATGTCGTTTAATAGCGTCAAGAATTCTATACCTCCCCAACCCGAAAACCACATTTCCATTCTGATCTTCGATCCATACCTTTGATTTGATAGTAAATTTTTTTTTCATAAGATTTTATTTTTTATTAAGACAGGCCCACAACTGTTGCCCATTGTTATCTTCAATGTATCACAAATTTTTCATAGACCTTTTACATTGTGTTTGTTTCAAACTATGCCAATCTTGACATATGTGGTCGAGGAAGATATATATTGTTTTTTCACTAGACTCTCAGCTAGAGCATGGAGTCAATCTACCCGACCTGACAAAACAATTTGAAAATTTGATTTGTTTGTCAAATTTAGCGCACTCAAGAGTAAACGATATCTTATGAATCTAATAACCATTTCAATTGACTCACGATATGTTGCCGTTCCCCAAAACACCACAGTACTGGAGGCAGCGCGACAAATTGGAATTATAATCCCGACTCTATGCCATGTGGATGGTAAACCATCCGATACTCCCTGCAACCTCTGTGTCGTTGAAGTGGAAGGACAGAGTAACTTTATGCAATCCTGTGTGACCCCTGTTCAGAAAGGAATGGTGGTTATCACTCACTCAGATGCTCTCTCAAAACACCGTCAGCACCTATTGAGCAAACTGGCCAAAACCCATTTTGGGGATTGTAAGGCTCCATGTAATCTCACCTGTCCGGGACAGATTAATGTCCAAGGCTATATTGCCCATGTTGCTAAGGGACAATACGAAGAGGCCCTGCGTCTGATAATGGAACGGAATCCTATGCCCTTTTCCGTTGGTCGCGTTTGCCCCCGTTTTTGTGAGACAAGGTGCCGTCGCATTCTAGTGGATGAACCTGTCTCAATCAATCACCTTAAACGTTTTGTAGCTGACTGGTGCATGACTCATGAGATCGACCTGAAAATAACAAAGGACAAACCAACTGGAAAGCGGGTTGCGATAATCGGTGGAGGGCCTGCTGGTCTCACTGCTGCATATTTTTTAACGCGTAAAGGACATGAAGTCACTATTTTTGAAGCAGCCCCCAAACTTGGGGGTGCTTTACGATATGGCTTCCTCGAATATCGTATTCCAAGAGAAGTACTTGATTATGAAATTAACACCATTTTACGCCTAGGCATCTCAGTCAAGCTGAGTCAAAAATGGGGACGTGATTTTAATATCCAGTCTCTCAAAGAACAGGGATATGATGCTGTATTTATAGCTTCCGGCGCAGGAATTGATAACTCTCTTGATATCCCGGGTGGTATTGGGCCCCATGTTTACACTGCTATGAACTACTTGAGAAAAGTTGCTGAAGGCAAAAAAACAGATATTGGAAAACGTGTGGCCGTTATCGGCGGCAACAATACAGCCATGGAAGTAGCCAGAACGCTGCTACGTCAGGATGTGGATGAAGTTACGGTTATTTACCCTCGTGCCCGTCTGGAAATGACTGCTCATCAACGGAATATTAAAGAGGCTGAGAATGAGGGCATTCAGTTCCTGCTCATGGCGTCTCCCTATGAAATCATCCAGCGAGAAAACAAACGTTCCCGTTTAGAACTGAAGCTTATCAGGATGAAACTTGGCAAACAAAACTCAAAAGGGAAGCGTGAACCAGAGCCCATTCCCGGCACCAGCAACATTTTACAGGTGGATTCTATCATTGCATCTCTTGGCCAGTCCGCTGTTTCTGGAAATTTCGAAGGTGGTGACATTGAAGAATCTATCGAACTTTCCCCACGTGAAACCATTAATTCCAACACGAGAACATCGCAAACGAATATTGATGGGATATTTGCCGGAGGAGATGCCGTTTCAGGGCCAAAATCGGTAATTCAGGCTGTGGTGTCTGCACGACGTGCTGCAACAAATATTCATGCTTACATCATGGGAGAGGATAAAGAACCTGCTGACAGTCGTTTTAATTTTACACGTGGCAAAACTTTTGACGATGTTGATTTTAAGAATTTTAGCGATATCAAAATAACGCTCCGCGAAAGAATGCCCACCAGACCTCCTGAAATTTGCAACAAGGACTTCGACGAAGTCAAACTGGGTTTCACAGAAAAAATGGCCAGGCGTGAAGCAGATCGCTGTCTTTCGTGCGGTTGCACGGCCTTTGATCGTTGTGACCTGAAAAAGATGTTAATAGAACATACCATCAATATCAACAAAACTGGGATGGGGATCACCCCTATCTATGGAAAGGATTACAGTCATCCCGCTTTTATTATAGATCGTGATAAATGTATTTATTGCAGACGCTGTGAGAGATCCTGTGAGTATGATGCCCTGGAACTCGGTATCGAATCCATGGATGACGCTGGTCAGATAACAGGACTGACCATCAACTTCAAAGACAACTGCGTCTCTTGCGGAGCTTGTATTGACAGCTGTTCAACTGGTGCATTGAATAAAAAGGCTCAGACTATTCCTATTCAAGCAGAAGCTGTCAGGGAAGTACGTACAACCTGTCCTTACTGTGGCGCAGGTTGTCAGATGCTTCTTCGGGTGAAGGGCAACACTATCATTGAAGTCAACTCCGAGAAAGACCTTGCTCCCAACTACGGTGCTCTCTGCGTCAAAGGTCGCTTGGCACATGAATTTGTTCAGCACAAAGAGAGATTGAAAAAACCACTCATTCGCAAAAATGGCATTCTTGTTGAGGTAGGGTGGGATGAGGCTCTGGAATATACAGCAAAAAGGTTTTTTGACCTCAAGGCCATGTGCGGAGCCGATTCAATAGCCGCTTTCTCCTGCGCCAGGGCAACCAATGAGGAAAACTACCTCATGCAAAAATTCATGCGCACCTCGATAGGGACAAATAATATTGACCATTGCGCCAGGCTCTGACACGCTCCAACGGTGGCCAGTCTGGCCCTCACATTTGGCAGTGGTGCAATGACAAACTCAATTATGGATTCAAAGAATACAGACCTTTTCCTTATGATCGGTTCCAACCCTGATACCGGACATCCAACCATTGGAATGCGCATCCATCAGGCCGTTGACAAAGGGGCAAAGCTTATTGTTGTTGATCCACGCAGAACCAGGCTTGCAGAACGTGCAGATCACTGGTTAAGAATAAAGCCAGGTACAGATGTAGCTTTCCTGAATGGTCTGATGCACATCATTCTTGAGGAAGCTCTCTGGGATAAATATTTTGTTGAAGAACGCACTGAAGATTTCAATTATTTAAAAGAAGTAGTTACGAAATATAATCCCGAATATGTATCAGGGATCACAGGGTTGCCTATAAAACAACTCTACACCGTTGCCAGGATGTATGCTGCAACAGGAAGGCATGCTATCTATCATGGTATGGGAATCACCCATTACGTGACTGGTACGGATCGTGTCAAAAGTATTGCCAACCTGGCCATGCTTTGTGGAAAAGTCGGTATAGCAGGCGGCGGTTGCAACCCCTTACGAGGACAGAACAATGTGCAGGGGGCCTGTGACATGGGAGCTCTTTTTAACACCCTTCCAGGATATACCAGCTTTGACAACATCAACCTTTTTGATCGTTATGAAGAGGAGTGGAAAGTCAAACTGCCACGGATACCGGGAAAACCAGCGACTGAAGTCTGGGATAATGTCCTTTCCGGTGAAATCAAAGGACTTTACATCTTTGGAGAAGACCCGGCCATTGCTGACCCTAATATTGCCCATGTCCACAAAGCCTTGGACGTGGTGGACTTTGTGGTCGTTCAGGATATTTTTCTTACCGAGACAGCTAAAGCTGCAGATGTAGTTTTTCCAGCAGCATGTTATGCAGAAAAAGATGGTACTTTTACCAATACTGAGCGTAGAGTGCAACGTGTACGTAAGGCAGTGGATCCACCCGGAGAAGCCAGACCTGATTGGAAAATATTCAGCGATCTATCCGACAAGATGGGTTATGATATGCACTACGGATCTCCTAAAGATATTTTTGAAGAAATTCGGAAAATGCTTCCCCAATATAGAGGGATCACCTATGAACGCCTTGAAAAAAAGGGCCTGCAATGGCCTGTTCCCGATGAAGATCATCCAGGCACCCCAGTTCTTCACACCAAGGAGTTTACGCGAGGTAAGGGACTTTTTATTCCTGAAGAATACATTCCGCCAGTTGAAAAAATAGACGAGGAATATCCTTTATATTTTACCACAGGCCGCGATCTTGCCCGATATAATTTTAGTTCCATGACAGGCAAAACCCCTGAGATTGATGCCATCAGCCCTGAGGCAAAAGTCGAAATAAATCCGCTCGATGCACAACGATATGAAATTAATGAGGGAGATATGGTGCGTTTGGCCTCCCGGCGAGGAAAGGTGGAAATGAGGGCAACTCTCACCGATCGTTCTCAGGAGGGAACTCTCTTTGCAACTTATAATCACACCGAGGCACTGGTGAATTTTCTGACCCTCGATGCCTTGGATAGACTTTCAAGGACACCGGAGTACAAATTATGTGCGATAAAAATTCAAAAGATCACGTAGTAAAGAGATATTAGAGACATATTGGCCTTCAGAAATAGAATTAGTTTACCATTTATGTCTTGAATTGAGGTTGTTTTTTTTTCAAAGTAACAAGATATAGATTTTCAACTTTTGTACGGGCCCATGGCGTCTTACGGAGAAACTTCAGGCTGGACTTCACAGAAGGATTGCTGGTAAAACACTTAATCGGTATCCATTTTCCTAATTTTTCCCATCCATACCACTCAACCAGCGTGGTTACAATTTTCTCAAGTGTCACCCCATGCAAAGGGTTATTAGGCTGTTGCTTATCCACGGGAAGAAACCAGAGAATAAAAATAACCAGGGACCTTGGCTTCAAAGGTCATTTCTAAGTTTGAAAAGGGATGTACCAATGTAAGAGAGGCTGCGTGAAGGGCCAATCGTTTAATGTTTTTGTCCTTTTCACCATATTTTTTATCACCAGCTACGGGATGCCCCTCTTCAGCAAAATGGACACGGATTTGATTTTTACGCCCAGTCAGTAGATCGACCTCAAGAAGACTGTACTGTGCTGATTCTTTTATGACTTTATACCCAGTCCTGGCGAGTTTCCCTTTTTCCGGGTCTTTCACCGAGTACATCTTATGAATACTGTTCTCGGCAAGGTATGACGTAATAACACCCTCTTTCTCTGAGAGTATTCCTTTAACTACTGCACAATAGGTTTTTGAAAATGTTTGCCACTGCTCCTGAAGAAAACGTTTTGCCTTTTCATTCTTAGCAAACACAATCACACCAGAGGTGTCCTTATCCAGACGGTGGACAATAAATACCCGGTTATTTGACTTTTTATTCCCCCTCCTGACGTAGTCTGTAAGCTTGAAATAGGCTGTATTTTCGGTGTCTTTTCCGTCACTTATGGTAAGCAGACCGTGTTTTTTATCCACAACCAGAATGTCATGATCTTCATAGAGAATAGGCAGTCCTTTGGGCTGAAATCGTTCAGGCGGGCTTTTGAATTTCTTTTTTGTATTCAAGTAACTCACATCTGTTTTTATGCTCTTTTAAGATACCACCATACTGAACTACCATGGAGGCGGACTGTGTTTACGACGCATTGATTTTATGGAAAACCTGGCTAGAAACTTATCCAGTTGGTTGGCAAAAGCCTGCCGATCCCCCTTATCCAATGCCGGTGGCCCCCCCGTGTCAATACCATCGGCCCGGAGAGTGTCCATAAAATTTCTCATACTAAGCCGCGATCCTATAGTATCAGTACTATACAATTCACCGCGAGGATTCAGAGCGTGGCCCCCTTTTTCGATAACATCTGCCGCAAGGGGAATATCCGCGGTAATCACAAGATCACCCGGATCCAGCCTCTTAACTATTTCCTTATCAGCAACATCCGGGCCTGCCCCTACCTGCACAAATGTAATACAGGAAGAAACGGGCACCCGAACCAGCTGGTTTGCAACAAAGGTGATCTGGACTCCGGTCCGTTCGGCCGCTTTAAATAAAATCTCCTTGATGACCACAGGGCAGGCATCCGCATCGACCCATACTTTCACTTTCACTTGTCGCTAGTATCAGGTAATAATTTTTTCCTCTGCCTCGACAAAAGCTTCTGAAAGAGGCGACACTTCCATTGCTCTCACAGGACAGATTGGAACACAGAGCGAACAGCCCGTGCACTTATCAGCATCAAATATAACTTCCATGGAAGGCCGTTTAATATACAAAGCTCCTACGGGACAGATACCTGTGCAGGCGCCACACTGGAAACATTTATCATCATCTCTCTTAATGGCTGCCGCAAGACGCTCTGCCTGCACCCCAAAAGACTTTAGATAGTCCAAACCGTTTTTAACTTTCTCCTGTGTTCCCTTCAGCTCAAGAATCATCACCCCCTCACGCTGGGGAAGGATATCGGCCTTTAAGATATTAAATTCGACGTCATACTGCTTTACCAGCTGATATATAATGGGCTCGTTGCTGGTTTCCTTAGGAAAACGTAATACATAAATCTTTGTTGTCATTTTGCACCTCTATTTAATCATCTAAGGATTTCCTTAGAAACTTATCTCGGTTGTTACTTTCCTCACCAGATCCTCTATGGGGGCATCAGTGTCCAGTTCTATCACCTGTTCCGCTTCCGTCACAGGCTGAAAGCATTTTTTCTGGGAAAGATATATCTCCCAGCTTCCATCCGATACAGCATCAGGATCTGAAGCACGTATTTCCAAACGCTTCCGTATCACATTTTCCGCGCAAAAACAGTGGACAAAAACCAGTCGCGCCTGATTTGCAAAACGTTTTCGCAAAAGATCCCGTTCTTCCAGAGATTGATAGGATCCGTCAAGTACAACACAGGCCTGTTTATCAGTATCAAAATGCTGCGCCGCTCGTTCGATCAAGGCATCATAGGTACGTCTGCTGAACGCAGGTGTGTAAATTCCCTGCCCCACCTTTTCTGGTTGTTCGACCGTTGGAGACAGCCCCGCCAGTTCCTTGCGAACTCTATCCGAATTATAATAAGGCAGATCATGCTGGCGTGCCCAGGCGGAAGCAAGATAGCTTTTCCCGGTGGCTACCATTCCAAAAAAAACGACAAGAACATTCTCAGGCTGTGGCATACTTTTCTGCCAGAAGGAAGTGTTTTCTTGCCTGCTCTATCAGTGCAGTCCTTGCTTCTGCATCCACTGCCGGGTCACTCGCTGTAAACAGGGCAATTTTTGCACGCACATAGGTTCGATAACACTTATAAAAATTTAGCATCCCCATAAGGCCCGAATCCCCTGATTTCTCCACAAATTGTTCGATAAAATAATTTGAAAACTCAGCAGCTCCATGAAAATCCAGATCCATGGCCAGAAAAGCAACATCAGCTGCTACATCGGTGTAACGAAAGCGCTCGTTAAACTCAATGCAATCAAAAATGTAGACAGGATCCGAAAGACAAATGTTAGCTGAATGCAGATCCCCATGACAGTCCCTGATCCTACCAGCATCTATCCGTGCCTGGAAGCGATCCTCATGGGTCAAGAATTCCTTAGAATAACTTACAATCGTATCAAACTGGGCTCTGGTTAAGGCTCCCTTATCCACAAAGTCCTCGGTTTGGTCAAAATTCTCAAGGACATTCACTGCAACAGCATCTGCTTTCCCAAATTGCTTAACCTCTCCGTCTCCCGCTGCAGCCTCATAAAAAGGAACCAATCGATTGATAATATCGTCAAGATGGGCCCTGGTCAACTCACCTCTTGCCATTACCAGTCCCATCATTTGCTCTTCAGGCATTCGAGCCATTCTGATGCCATATTCTACAACCTCACCACTGCCATTCAGACAAAAACCCTCCCCATCCCTGTTAACAGTAACCAATGCCTCATAGAGATCGGGACAGAGCCTTCTGTTTAACAGCAACTCCTGTTGACAATAGTACTTCCGTTTCTCAAGGGTGGAAAAATCCAGGAAACCAAAATTAACAGGCTTTTTCCACTTATAGACAAAATCTCCCGCAAGGAGGACAAAAGAGATATGGGTCTGCACCAGTCGGATATCAGCTGCTGCGTGCGTATAACTGTTTTCCTGCTGCAAAAACTGAATATAAGAGGGAAGCGTCACATCACTCATCCAAGAACTCCTTAGAATATAAATTATTTTAGTACGAAAATTCACCTTAGTTTATTATGGTGGTACCTTAAACTTTTCACATTTAACTTTCCACTCTAAAAGTAATGCCAATGAATCAAGACGGTATAGAAAAACTCTTCGCTGACGTGCAGCAAGGAAATTGCTCGGTTGAACAGGCTGTGCACACACTCCGCCATATGCCGGGACAATTTATCAAAGACGCCTGTATCGACCACCATCGAAACCTTCGAACCGGCATCCCGGAAGTCATTTACGGGGAGTCAAAAAGTGCTTCGCAAATCATTGCTATTGCAAAAACATTCCTGCAACAGCAATCTCTGTTTTTAGCCACCCGCATTACCCCTGACAAGGCTCATCGTATCAGGCAATCCTGTCCCGAAATCACTTATCACAGCAAAGCCAGAATGCTTTCCTGTAACCTGCAGGAACCTGACCCGGCGCGTGTACACGGAAATATCCTTATTCTCTGCGCCGGGACATCTGACATACCAGTGGCTGAAGAGGCAAAAATAACCGCACAGGCCCTTGGCAACCCTGTCAGCACCCATTACGACGCAGGAGTTGCCGGACTTCATCGCCTGTTTTGCCAACAGGAGGCAATTGCTGCAGCCTCCGTGATCATTGTGGTCGCCGGAATGGAAGGAGCTCTCCCCAGTGTGGTGAGTGGAATATGCAGCTGCCCGGTGGTGGCTGTACCAACATCCATAGGTTATGGAACCAGTTTTGGTGGAATTACTGCTCTTCTCGGG